>OLPZ01001272.1_pt1 | contig 17106 bp, 11 predicted proteins | sample 1672711 | NCBI WGS metagenome assembly OLPZ01 (sample SAMEA3136716, study PRJEB25190) | human gut metagenome
GTCGAGGTGCCCGCGGCATGGGCGGAGCTTCCCGACGAGCAGCCCGCGCGGCGCGGGGACCTGCCCGCCGTCGTGACGGACATCCTCGAGCCAATCAACGCGCAGAAGGGCGACGAGCTGCCGGTCAGCGCATTTTCCGGATACGAAGACGGCGTTATCGACATGGGGCTAACCGCCTACGAGAAGCGCGGCATCTCCGTCACGACACCCGAGTGGGATGCGGATGCCTGCATCCAGTGCAACCGCTGCTCGTTCGTGTGCCCGCATGCGGCCATCCGCCCGTACCTGGTGAGCGAAGAGGAGGCGGCAGATGCCCCCGAAGGCTTCGTGAGCGTGCCAGCCAAGGGTGCGAAAGGCGCGCCTGAAGGGACGCGCTTTGCGCTGCTGGTGTCCGAATTCGACTGCACGAGCTGCGGCAGCTGCGCTGACGTGTGCCCGACAGACGCGCTTGCGATGACGCCGGCCGTCCACACGGTCGCGGCGAAGCGCCTGTGGGATTACGGTCTGGGGCTTTCCGACAAAGGGGAGCTCTTCGACCGCTACAGCGTGAAGGGCTCGCAGTTCGCGCAGCCGCTGCTCGAGTTTTCCGCGGCGTGCGCCGGCTGCGGCGAGACGCCGTACGCGAAGCTTCTCACGCAGCTCTTCGGCGAGCGTGTGTACTGGGCAAACGCGACGGGTTGCTCGCAGGCGTGGGGAAGCGCCATGCCGGGTATCCCCTACACGGTCAACAGACGCGGCTTCGGCCCCGCCTGGACGAACAGCCTGTTCGAGAACAACGCCGAGCTGTGCCTGGGGATGGCGCTTTCCGTCAAGCAGCAGCGCGCGGCGCAGAAGCTGCGCGTCGCCAGACTCTCCACGCTGCTCGACGGCGATGAAGCGGCATCAGCGGCGCTCGAGGCCTGTCGCGCATACCTGGATGCGTTCGACGACTACGATGCGTCGCGCGTCGCGGCCGATGCACTGGTCGAGGCACTCGAGGCAGCGGCGCTTGCCGACGATGCGCGTGAGCTTGCCGAGCAAGTGCTGCAGTACAAGGACCAGCTCGCGAAGAAGACGTTCTGGATGTTCGGCGGCGATGGCTGGGCCTACGACATCGGCTTTGGCGGGCTCGACCACGTCGTCGCGAGCGGCGAGAACGTGAACGCCCTCATCGTCGACACGGAGGTCTACTCCAACACGGGTGGGCAAAGCTCCAAGGCAACGCCGGCGGGTGCCGTGGCGCAGTTCGCCTCGAGCGGCAAGAAGACCAACAAGAAGGACCTGGGCGCGATTCTCATGACCTACGGCAACGTCTACGTCGCGCAGGTTGCCATGGGCGCCAACTACAACCAGCTGGTCAAGGCGATCAAAGAGGCCGAGAGCTACGACGGGCCATCCGTGATCATCGCGTACGCGCCGTGTACGTCGCATGGGCTCAAGTGCGGCATGAGCGGGGTCCAAGGCGAGATGAAGCGTGCTGCCGAGAGCGGCTACTGGCCGCTGTACCGCTACGACCCGCGGCTCGAGCACCCGATGCAGCTCGACTCGAAGGAGCCGAGCATGCCGTACGTCGACTACCTCAACGGCGAGAACCGCTATGTGTCGCTCAAGAAGGCGTTCCCCGAAGAGGCCGAGCGCCTGTTCGAGAAGGGCGCGGAGCAGGCACAGGAGCGCTACGAGCACTACCGGCGCCTCAGCGAGGAGTAGCCGGCTGCGAGCTACGAGCTAGCAGCTGCGGACTGCTGGTTGGCAGCTGTGGGTTGGCAGGAAACGCGGCAAGGGAGACGCTTTTTGCCGCGAAATGCAACGAGGGCGAAGAAATCCGGCCTGGATTCTTCGCCCTCGCACTGTTTGGGGGCAGTTCTGTTCGCGGGCAGCCCTGCGGCTCGGCTGCCCGCCGTGAGCCGTCGGCTACTTCGCTAGCTTTCCGCGATTCTAATGTCCGCGTGCTCGAGCAGGTACTTCGTCGCGGCGTAGCGCTCCGCCGTCTCGCGCAAGATGAACCCGCGACCCGAGTGCTCCAGCTGCTTGCGCGTGTCCTCAGGTTTTGCCTGCGGATTGATCTGCTGGGCCGCCGCGAGGTAATCGTCGTCGGTCACCGCGAGGCCCTCGTGGGCAAACAGCGCGTCGAGCGCGTAGCCTTCCACGAGCATCTCGCGGACCTGCATCATCACCATCATGGAGAACTGCTGCTTGCCGCCTTGCTGCTCGACGTAGTCGTCGTAGCTCATGTGCTGGGCCTGGAGCTGCTGGTCGAGGCTGCGGAAGAAGTTGTCGCGCATGGCGTCGTAGGCCTCGTCGGGGATGTGTCCCTGGAACCTGTGCGCGAGCTCCGCGATTGCCAGCTGGCGCAGGTAGTCGTCGTAGGCCTTCTTCGTTTCTGCCTCGAGCTTTGAGGAGATGTCTGCCCGCAGGTCCGCGACCGACTTGAAGACGGGCAGGTGCCGCGCCAGCCACTCGTCGGTGATGTCCGGAATCTTCTCCTCCTGGATCTCGAGGACGGTTACCGTCGTGTCGACGGTCATGCTCGTCTCGTTGCCCTGGGGGTCGAGGTCAGGGCCGTCGAAGCTGAAGGACTTCTCCTCACCCGGCTTCATCCCGATGATTTCCCTGTCGAAGCTTTCGGGCATGAAGCCCTTGCCGCACACGTAGGTCTGCGACGCCGCGCTCAGGCCGGGGATACGCGTCCCGTCTTCCTGGAAGCTTCTCATGCTGATGAGGATACTGTCACCCGAGCGCACCTCGTGCTGCTCGGCGGCGGTCACGTACTCGGCGTTCTTCTCGGCTATCTGCGCGATCTGCTTGTCGACGAGCGACTCATCGACGCTGAAGGGCTGCGCGGTAATGCTCACGGGCTCGTACGACGAGAGCTCGTAGCGTTGCTTCGGGAGCATCTCGAGCGTGAACGTGGCCGCCTTGCCCCGCTGCAGCTGGTCTGCGCTTTTCACGCTGGGCGGATAGGCGGGGAGTATTCCGCTTTTGTCGATGGCGAGCGGCACGAGCGCCTCGAGGGCGGTCTGGCGCACGACGGAATCGAGGTCCTTGATGCCGAGCTGCTCCTGCGCGACCTGGTTCACGGTCTTGCCCTTTTCGGGCCGCAGGTTCATGCGGGTCGCGAAGTCGTAGTAGGCGGATGCGAAGGCCCCGTCGACTTCCTGCGCGGTTGCATGGGCGGTGATCTCGACCGACTCGCCCTCGGGTTTCTTCTCGATCTTCATTGCTTCTCCTCTCGGACTTTTCACGCTCGGCGTATGGGTGCATCTCGCAGGTGCGCTGGCGAGTGCGCCGCATTCGTTACCTGAATAGTAGGCGTAGGCTTCTGGTCCTGCATGACCTAGAAGTGCTGAAAGCAATGGTCTGAGCCCCGATCTTCGTCATGTGGTGGGTATGAAATGACGGTTTCATCCGCTATGGGTGATGCAGCGCGCACCGTGCGCCCGTATAGTGTAGCCAGTCAGATTTGACCGTCTGGCTGGATCGGGAAAATCCTTATTCCCGATTCAAAGTGTCCGACAGAATCTCCCTTTTCCTCTTCTGGTCGGCAGCTTGGCCCGGGTGCTTCATTCACGCTCAGCACCCGGGCATTTTTTTGCCCAAAACTGGCACGAGGGGCCGTGGGTATCGTGCCAGTTTGGTCCGATACCCACGGCCCCTCGTGTCATCGGCGCGCGCCTCGAGCGCCATCGTGGCTGTGACAAACCGGCGAGGCATTGACCATATACATGACAGACCGGCAAGCCATTGGCCATATTTGGTCAGAGCCCGACCGGTCTGTCACGTATACGGCCAGGAGCTGCCCGGTTTGTCATGTGGACGAGGCCGGAGCCTGGGAGCAGGGGTGTCCCTCCGCGTCGAAATGAGCCGATGCCCACGGCTCCTCGAGTCATTTTGGTAAAAGCGCAGGTAGGGTACTCATACCAATGGGCTGAGAGGCCCATCTTTGTACGCCTGATGTGCTGATTTGCAAACCCTCATCTTATGTGCGGGGGAGCCGCCCCGCTCCGCCCCCTAATGTCGTTGCCAGACGATTTGGCGATGGCGACTGGTTCGATTCTTCGGTCGAGTCGATGCACAGCAGTGAATCGCAAGAGCCGGTGCAGTTGCGCCGGCGGACGAGAGAGATCGATCAAGAGGAGGCAAGGAATGGCAGAGGCAACGTATGTTCCTGGCCAGTACAAGCGCGGGAGCCGTCTTCCGAAGAAATCCGATTACGGCATCGAGCCCGCACCCTGCGCCGAGACTCCCGATGTCCCTTGGACATGGGAAGAAGACGGGATGACGGTAATCAGGAGCACCGCCCGTTCGGCTCCGGGATGTCATAACGTCTGCGGCATCCTGTCATATGTCAAAGACGGCAAGCTCGTCAAAGTCGAGGGCGATCCCGAAGACCCGTACAACCAGGGTCGTCTGTGCAGCAGGTGCCTGTGCATACCGGATTACGTGTATCACAAGGACCGTCTGCTCCATCCCATGAAGCGCGCCCGCGAGGACAGGGGCAAGGACAAATTCGTCGAGATCTCCTGGGACGAGGCATATGACATCATCGTCAAGGAGTTCAAGCGCATCTCCGACACTTACGGCTCCGACAAGATCGCATGCTGCCAGGGGACGGGCCGCGACATCCACCAGATCACGCGACTGAACGCGAGCATCGGCTCGCCCAACGAGGGCGTTCCGTACTTTGCAGGCAACTCCTGCTACCTGCCGCGCATCGCATCTATGGCGTGCATGATCGGCGACGCATGCGTGATGGACTGCTCGCAGTTCTTTCCCAAGCGCTATGACGACCCGCGCTACACCGTTCCGGAATACTGCATCATCTGGGGACACCAGCCCTTCTACGCGAACGCCGACGGCTTCTACGGTCACTGGATCATCGATCTGATGAAGCGCGGAATGAAGGTCGCCGTCGTCGACCCCAACCTCACCTGGATTGCCGCTCGCGCTGGCGAGGACTGGCTGCGCGTGCGCCCTGGCGGCGACGGCGCGCTCGCCATGGCAATGCTCAAGGTCATCTGCGACGAGGGCCTGTACGACCAGGACTTCTGCGACAAGTGGGTCTACGGCCTCGATGCGGTGTGCGAGCGCGTCAAGGAATACGACCTGGACGAGCTCGCGGAGAGATGCTGGGTCTCGAAGGAGGACATCGTCCGCGTCGCGCGCACGTACGCAACCTCCAAGCCCGCGGCAATCCAATGGGGCGTCGCGCTCGACCAGCAGACCGGCGGCCAGCAGGCGGCGCATGCACTCGTTGCCATGTGGACCATCACCGGCAATCTGGATGTGCCGGGCGGCAATGTCATCGGACGTGCCTGCTGGGGCATCGAACAGCCTAACTGGACCGGCACGTGGGGCTACGACGAGCTCCTCACGGAAGAAGAGCAGAAGAAGCGCATCGGCATCGAGCGCTATCCCATGTTTGCCGTCGGCTTCAAGAACATGTCGTCCAACGCGACGATCGAGCAGTGGCAAAACGGCGGTCATCCCATCAGAGCGGCGTACTTTGCCACCAACAACTTCCTCGCCACGATGGGAGCCCAGGCCGAAAAGCAGCTCGAATGGTACAAGCAGCTCGAGTTCGTCGTCGTCGAGGACCTGTTCATGACGCCGACCATGATGGCGCTCGCCGACGTGGTCCTGCCTGCGTCGACCTACTCCGAGCGCAACGGTTTTGGCGGCCTGAACCCGTACCGCATCAGCAGCATCACCAAGGCCATCGAGCCCGTGGGCGACACGAAGCCCGACAACACCATCTTCCTCGAGCTGGGCAAGCGCCTCGTTGAGGCCATCAGGCCCGAGAACGCCGACATCGCCTGGCCATGGGACACGGTCGAGGAGATGTGGGACTACGCCCTCGAGGACGGCGGCTTTACCTGGGAAGAGCTCAAGGAGAGCGTCTGGAAGTATCCCGAGTTCAAGTACCGCAAGTATGAGACGGGCGACCTGCGCGACGACGGCAAACCCGGTTTCCAGACCGAGACCGGCCGCGCCGAGGTCTACTCGATGGTGTTCCATCACACGGCCTGGTCTGGACTCGATCCGCTGCCGAGCTACGTCGAACCGGTGGAAAGCCCGTACTCCGCTCCCGAAGACGTCGCAGAGTATCCCTACATCGTCACCTCCGGCCAGCGTGTCCCGCACTTCTTCCACTCCGAGCAGCGCCAGATCGCCAAGCTCCGCGCACTGCACCCCGACCCGCTGTGCCATCTCCATCCCGACACCGCAGCCAAGCACGGCATTGCCGAAGGCGACTGGATGTGGCTCGAGAACAAGCATGGCCGCTGCAAGTACCGCGCTGCGTTCGACCCGACCTACGACCCGCGCGTCATGCAGTGCGACCACGGCTGGTGGTTCCCCGAGCGCAAGGACCAGGCGGAGGAGAACGTCGAGGACGAGAAGAAGGGGCTGTTCGGCGTGCTGGAATCCAACATCAACAACCTCGTCCCCTTCGACGCCGGCGTATCGGGCTTTGGCTCTAACTACAAGGCCATGATGTGCAAGATCTACAAGGCCGAAGACTAGCGGGGAGGAGCGAAAGAAGATGACTATTCAAGGAATCCTGATCGACGTCAACTACTGCACCGGCTGCGAGGCATGCGTGCTCGCGTGCCAGCAGGAGCACGGTTATTCGGAGAAGCAGTTCGGCATCAAAGTGAGCAAGCTCGGTCCGCTCCAGATCACCGAGGGCAAGAAGGACTGGCAGCTCGACTTCATCCCGCAGTTCACGCGTTGGTGCGATCTATGCGCCGCGCGCGTCGGGAAGGGCAAGCGCCCGACTTGCGTGCAGCACTGCCAGGCTCAGTGCCTCGACTTCGGGCCGATTGACGAGCTGGCAAGCAAGGTCACGACGCCCAACCAGATCGTGGTGGCTATCAAAGAGGCCTAAATCGAAGTCTACGAAAAGGCTTCGTGAAAACCTTAGGCAACGTCCTTTTCTGGAAAGGAGGGTTTTTAAGATGGTTGACGACAACTTTGGATACGAGGTGGCAGACCGGCTCATGCACGTCGACGTGCGCGCTGGCCACGAGTTTTCCCACGAGGTCCCCGAATGGGCACGTGAGCAGGGTCGTACCGACTGGAAGGTCCGCTGCAGCGAGAACATGAAAAAGATGGAGCGCGGCGAGGTCACCCCGATCTACCAGAAGTAATACCCACCCATCCAACTCGACTGAGCCGTGCGGTGTGATCGATGTGCATCGCACGGCTTGGACAAGGAGCAGTTTCAAATGGCTGACAACAAGGTAATTGATATCAACATGCACATGCTGCCGACGAATCTCTTCACCGACGAGGAGATTCTGAACGGCTTTCTCTATTCCGCGCCGTTCACGTTCGGCATGAAGGCATACCTCGCCAAGACGCCTGACGGCAAGAAGCGCCAGATGGTCCTGGAATACCCCGAAGGCAAGCAGATCTTGAACTACGTCGAGGGCGACTACACGCTCGAGGCAAAGATCTCTGCGATGGATGATGCCGGAATTGATATGGCGCTTCTGCGCATGCCGGTCTGGCAGGAGTGGCTGCCGCTCGACATCTGCAAGGTCGTGAACGACCAGGCAGCCCAGATGCAGCGTGACTCCGAAGGCCGCCTGCGCTTCAACGCCGTGCTGCCGCCGTGGGGTCGCAAGGAAGACATCAAGGAGCTCGAGCGCTGCATCGACATGGGCGCGGTCGGCGTGCAGTTTGCCTGCTGCTATGGCGACAAGTTCCTCGACGACGAGCTGTTCAAGCCGTACCTCAAGGTGCTCAACGACAAGAAGATCCCGGCGGTCATCCACCACACGCCTGGCCAGAACGCCTACGGCAACTTCGACGAGTACACGGTCCTGCGCCGCGAGCTCGGCCGAATCCACGTGCAGGCCGCCGCTGTCTCGCGCGAGATCTACTCCGGCATGTTCGACGAGTTCCCCGACCTGAAGTTCATCCACACGATGTTCGGCGGCAACTTCTTCGCGCTGCAGGAGATCCTCGCACCGCATGTGTCGACCAAGAAGAAAGAGGCCATGAACCGCCTGACGGCAAACATCACGCGCGAGGATTACGACCGATACCTCAAGAACAACATCTACTTCGACATGACGCACCCCATGAGCTGGGGCAAAGACCAGCTCGAGTGCGCGGTCAAGGTATGCGGCGCCGACCACCTGCTGCTCGGCTCGTCGTTCCCCGTCTTCTACGAGTGGATGGCGCGCTCCGTCGAGTCCGTGAATGCGCTCGACATCTCCGATGAGGACAAGGCGCTCATCATGGGCGGCAACGCCGAGAAGATCTTCAACCTGTAGCACCGCTCGCTCGATTGCAAGGAATGCTGCGGGACGTTTTGCTCCGCAGCTGGGCTTGAGCCGGTTCCGCAAAGAGGGGCAGCCTTGGGCAAAGGCGTGCGGCCCGGCTCCACAAACAAGGGGGGAACTCATGTCAAATCCCAATGCCGCAGGTGCCGAGCAGGCGCCTGCGAAGACGCCATCGTACGCATGGCCCTGTCTAATCGTCTCGCTGTTGGCTGCGGTCAGCATCGTGTTCGCGTGGATGTGGCTTCCGGGGCTCACGTTCCCGGTCTTCAAATCCTGGCTGGCCGCGAACAACCCGCTGTTCGCCGACCCGTCCAAGTTCGGCCTGCTCTCCAACGTGATGGGCCTCGTTCCCATCGGTGCCCTCATCATGGCGCTGCCGACCACGATCATCGTGCGCAAGTTCGGCGCAAAGGTGACTACGCTCATCGGCATGGGGATATCGCTTGTCGGCACTGTTCTCAGCGCCCTGACCGTCGGCACGAACTTCTACGCGTTCCTCGTCGGCCGCTTCATCTTGGGTCTTGGCCTTTCGACCACCATCGTCGCCGGCCCGACGTGCGTCTCGATCTGGTTCCCGGATTCGACGCGCGGCCGCGCGATGGCCATCTGGTCCATCTGGGCGCCTGTTGGCATCTTCTGCTCCAACTTCGTGAACGACGGCGTCTACAGCGCGGTCGGCCAGAACGTCGGCGCGCTGCAGCTCGTCTGGGCGGCACTCATCTTGGTGGTCGGCGTCGTCTTTGCCATCGTGTTCCGCGGCCCGCGCGAGGACGAGCGCTCGCAGGTTTCGCCCGAGCGCAAGCCGCTCAAGGACGTGCTCAAGTACTTCAAGAGCCGTCAGCTGTGGTGCCTCATCCTCATGTTCGCCATTTTCAACTATATGAACTACGCGTTCTCGCAGTACCTCAAGACCTGGCTGCAGGCACCTCTCCAGCTCGGCGGCTTTGGCTGGGATGCGGCTGTTGCGGGCGTCGTCGGTGGCCTGATCTGCGCCTGCGGTGCTCTTGCGCCAATCGGCGGTCTGATCTTGGACAAGACGCCACGTGACAAGAAGTACCTCTGCGTCGTGACGGGCATCATCGGACTTACCGTCTGCTCGGCGCTGTCCTTCAACGCGTCGTTCTTCATCCCGTTCGTCATCTTCTTCTGCATTGGCAACATGATGCTCAACGCCTGCTGCAGGCCGCTCGTCCCGACTTTCGTCTACAAGGGCGGCCAGACCGCAGTCGCCTTCGGCCTGTCGCTGCTCACGCTGGGCCAGTATGCTGGTCAGATTGCCACGAGCTACGTGATGGCGCCCTTCAACGAGGGACTCACGGCGGCATCCAACGTCGTCATCAACGCGAAGCAGGCAGTCATCGCGGCCGGTGGCTCTGCGGCGGACTTCGGCCCTGCCATCGGCAAGGCCATCCAGGACGCGCTGGCAAGCGGTGGCGCCATGATCGACCCGATGCTCGCGGTCATCGCACTGGTGCCGATTGGAATCGTCGGCATCATCTTCAGCTTTGGCGTTCGCCCGAGCAAGAAGCGCGCGCAGGCTCCTGCGCAGGAGGCGCAGTCCGAGTAGGCCTCGATACCCAATAGCAAGAACGTCTCATGGTCGCTGGGCTCTTTTGGCCTCGCGACCATGAGACGTGCTTGGGGGTTAGCTTTGACAGCCCTTCTGGTTTCGAAAGGAGCGAGAAGGGCCGTTTTCGCATATGCGAAAACGATTTGAAACAAGTACCATGAAGGGCGCATGCAAGAGGGGTCTAGAGAGAGAAGGCACGTGCTGCGCGGCACGTTGTCTGGGGGAACTCAATGACAATTAACGATGCTGAAGGGCGGGCGCGCAAGAAGGCTCGCGACCTCGAGGCGATCGAACTGGTGGGAATCATCGGATTCGCCCTGTTCTTCGCCTGGATGTTCGATTGTTTCTACTGGTTTTTTGCCGAGGTCTTTCAAGACGCGGCGCTGGGCGAGCGCGATTTTTTGCAGGCGTTCGTCTTCTTCGGGGTGACGCTTGGGTACGTGCTCATGAGTGTGCTTGGCAAGTACAGCAAGTTCGTTCCGTTCAAAACCGGGTTCTATGCGCTTGTCGCTGTTGGGACGCTGCTGCTGCCGGTGTACGTGGGACTCGCCTTTCTGGGCGTTCCCGTTGTCGTGCCCGTCGCCCTCGTGGTCAACCTCGTCACGGGTGTCGTAGGTGGCGTGCTGACCATCGTGTGGCTGGATGCCTGCAGCAGGCTCACCGATGGGGGAGAGTTCAGGTTCACGAGCTTCTCGCTGTTCTTCGGCGGTGCGCTGTTCGCCCTGATCATCCTCATGCCCGCCGTGCTCCAGGTGCTTCTGAGCATCGGCTATGGGCTCGGGTCGGTTGTCCTGCTCAGGTATACGAGCAAGAGGGCGCCGCTCAACGAGCGAGCGCCCCTCACCGAGACGCAGCGGCCCAAGTGGCAGTTCACGAAGGAAATCGAGGTCACCTTGGTATTCTTCGGCATCGTGTTCGGACTGTGCTTCGTGTACCTGTTCAACAAGGGCGGCATCACCTTGATCGTCGGCCTGCTTTTCGTCTTGCCCGGAGCCGCGGCGATTGCGATCATCTCATCGGCGGGCAAGGAGATCGGCATCACCGTGGTCCAGCGCGTGGTGCTGTGCGTCACCGTGCTCTCGTGCGTGGCGACGCCGTTTGCGCCGCTCGAGCTTCAGACGGTTACCGTCGGCCTCGTGCTCATGTCGTGGGGCGCGCTCACGCCGACCAGCTACGCCCTGCTCGTCCAGAAGTGCAAAGACCCGTGGGAGTGCTCGGTATTCCGGCAGATTCCCATCAGGCTCGTCTTCTCTGCTGTCGGGTTTTTCATCGGGTGGGTCATCGCGACGGCGGTGAGCATGGTCTATGGCGCCCATTCCGAGGTGTTCGGCTACGTCCGGCTGACCATGGCGGTCGTGCTGGTGGTCGTGTTCGCGATATTCTTGCCCGATGCCCATCACCACGACAAAACGGCGATGGAGGAGCTTGCGAGCGCAGCGGAGCCAAAAGTGGTAACCGTCAACTACACGCAGGACGAGATCTTTTCCGCAAAGTGCCTGGCGGCGGCCGAGATGTTCGAGCTCTCGCCGCGCGAGACCGACATCCTTGGCTACCTGGCGCGCGGGCGTAACGCCGCCTACCTCAAGGACAAGCTCAACATTTCCCCGCATACGGTGAAGAGCCACATCTACAGCATCTACCGGAAGTTCGACATTCACTCCCAGCAAAAGCTCATGGACTTCATCGAGGAGTATCCGCTTACCGACGCCGAGCTCAAGAAGTACGCGAGCGGCGACGGTGGGGAAGAGCGGAGCTGATTTCTCCGCGCCCTTTCCCGGGCGTCAAAATGACACGATACCCACGGCCCCTCGTGCCAAAGTGAGACGATACCCACGGCCCCTCGTGTCAGTGCCCCTTGCCCTTTGGGCGAGGGGCTTTTTCTATCTTCGCAGGTCAAGGCATAATACCAATGGCATGATTCCGAGAACTGCACACCAATGACGTGAGGGTGCGAAGGTGTGTCGGTGCTTAACTCCCCCTTGCCGGCATTCGGAAAAAGTCTTCGGGGCAGATACCCAAAGGCATGAGGAAACCGTTTTCGCGGGTGCACGGCGCGCGTCTCGTGAGGGCGAGACGCGGCAAGAGAGAAAGAGGGAGTCTATGGCTGAGAAAACCGAGCCAGTGGAGACCAGCATCGACGGCGTCGACCGCGATGACATCGGCAACTCCAAGGAGGAGAACCAGTTCAACTTCGGCGCTGGCAAAACTCAGGAGATCGACCCGCGCTGGAAGCATCCGGGGGAGTGGCAGTACGAGGAAGACGGCATGATCGTCACCCGCACCTCGGTCTGGTCTGCCCCCGGCTGCCATGAGGGATGCGGCGTGCTGGTGTACTCCGACAAGGAGACCGGAAAGTTCATCAAGTGCGAAGGCGACCCGGACGATCCGTACAACCGCGGTGCGCTGTGCCCGCGCTGTCTGGCGTTCAAGCAGGTCGAGTTCCATCCCGACCGCATTTTGCATCCCATGAAGCGCATCGGCGAGCGTGGCGAGAACAAGTGGCAGCGCATCACCTGGGACGAGGCGCTCGAGACCTGCTACAAGGAGTTCCGCCGTATCGCGATGACCTACGGTGGGGACTCCATCCACTGCCTGCGCGGCACCGCCCGTGACAACCAGTGGCAGGTCGGCCGTATCGCCAACACCATGGGCAGCCCCAACGAGTACGGTTTCTTGTCCGGCACCGCCTGCTACCTGCCCCGCCTGTCGCTCATGATCATGACCTACGGCGGCATGCTCATCGCCGACTTCTCGCAGTTCTCCGCGCTGCGCTATGACGACCCCGAGTGGACGTGCCCCGAGTGCACCATCGTCTGGGGCTGCAACCCCACCATCTCCAACCCCGACTTCTTCATGGGCCATTGGGTAACCGACGCCATGAAGCTCGGCTGCAAGCTCATCTCCGTCGAGCCGCGCGTGACGTGGCTTGCGGCGCACGCTGACATCCACCTGCAGCTGCGCCCCGGCACCGACACGGCCGTCGCGCTGGGCATGATCAAGGTCATCGTGGAAGAAGACCTCTACGACCACGACTTCGTCGAGAACTGGACCTACGGCTTCGACGAGCTCGCCGAGCGTGCATGCGCTTTGGACCTCGACAAGATTGAGGAGATGACCTGGGTTCCCAAGGAGAAGATCGTCGCCGCGGCGCGCATGTTCGCAAAGGCATCTCCTGCCAACGTCGTGTGGGGCCTTGCCGTCGACATGCAGTCCCAGGGTACTCCGTGCGCCGCAGCCATCGCCGCGCTGTGGACCATCACGGGCAACCTCGATATCCCCGGCGGCATGTGCTACACCGCATCGCCCATGGGCGTCGACCAGCCCTCTGCAGGCGCGTGGGGCATCTACGACCTCATCACCGAGGAGACGCAGAAAAAGCGCGTCGGCTGGAAAGAGTTCCCGATGTATCGCTATGGCCTTACCCAGGCCATGCCCGACATGTGCCTCGAGTACATGGAGCAGGGGCTCGTCAAGGGCGTGTGGATCCAGACGTCCAACGGCATCGCCTGCATGAGCTGCGAGGTCGACCGTTGGTACAACGCCATGAAGAAGCCCGAGTTCATCGCCGCATGCGATATCTTCATGACGCCGACCATCCAGGCATGCGCCGACATCGTGATGCCGGTTCAGACCTGGGCCGAGAAGCACTCCGTGCGCGCTCACTACTACTTCCTGTCCGCAATCACCGGCGGCTGCGCCACTCAGGGCGAGGCCAAGTCTGACTGCGAGATCAACCGCGAGCTCGCCCAGTACTTCGATAACGACGACGAGTTCAACAAGGCGATTCAGCGCCCCGAGGGCAAGCAGCATACCTGGCCGTGGGCTACCGAAGACGAGGTCTACGACGAGATCGTCAAGCCGTCAGGCATGACGTTCCACGAGTTGATGGAACACGGCCCCGCGTACCAGAAGTACGAGTACAAGAAGTACGAGAAGGGCCTCATGCGTCCCGATGGCCAGCCCGGCTTCAACACGCCCACCGGCAAGATTGAGTTCTACTCGACCTTGTTCGAGGCGTTTGGCTACGACCCGCTGCCCTACATCGAGGAACCCGGCATCGGTCCTGTCACGACGCCGGACCTGTACGAGAAGTACCCGATGATCATGATCACCGGCGCCCGCACGACCTCGTTCTTCCATTCCGAGCACAGGCAGATTCCCTACCTGCGTCAGCTCACGCCCGATCCGTGGGTCCAGATTCACCCGCGCGATGCGGCGCGTCTCAACATCAGCGAAGGCGACTGGGTGTGGATGGAAAACCACCGCGGCCGCGCACGCCAGCGCGCTCGCGTGACCTACGAGGTCCACGAGGGGACGATTGCCGCCCAGCATGGCTGGTGGTTCCCCGAGCAAGACGGTGCGGAGCCCAACCTGTACGGCTTCCGCCAGTCCAACATCAACCAGCTGCTCGCCAACAAGCCCGGCAAGACCGGATTTGGCGCTGACCTCAAGTGCACGCTTTGCAAGGTGTACCGCTGCAAGGAGGAGGAACTCTAATGGCACGTAACGGCATTCTCATCGATTACCAGTACTGCACCGGCTGCTATTCCTGCGAGGTGGCATGCCAATCCGAGCACACCCTCCCTCTGGGCCAGTGGGGCGTGAAGGTCATGCAGAACGGCCCCTGGCCGATCAAAGATGCCGAGGGCAACGAGACCGACCAGTACGTCTACGATTTCATTCCCTCGTTCACCAAGCTGTGCGACTTGTGTGCAGAGCGTCGCGAGAAGGGCAAGCTCCCCTCGTGCGTGTTCCATTGCCAGGCGAAGTGCATGAGGTTCGGGCCCGTCGACGAGCTCGTCGCGGACCTCGACAGCAAACCCGAGCAATACCTCTGGGTACCTCCCTGCGCCTAGACATCAGTTTTCTCTCGAAGGCGGGGAGGGGCGACGTGCCCTTCCCCGTACTTTCATTTCCTTGAGGCGAGGCGCTGGTGGGCGCCTCTCTACAACCCAAAGGGGTGATCTGCATGTCAGGTATAACTGCTCGAGAGTTCGCGTTGCAGGAGAAAGTGCCGCCGCGTGCCTGGGCCGTCCTGTTCACGGTCTGGTTCGCGAGCGTGTGCGCTGCTTATTGCCAGTTCAAGATTCCGCCGCTTGCTTCTTGGCTGTTCCCCGCCTTTCGCGGCGAACTCGATGCTGTGATGTTTGGAACACTGATGAGCGCGATTGCCATCATCGGCGTAATTCTTGCATTTCCTGCCGCCTTCATCGTCAGGAAGATCGGCCTGAGAAACGTCATCGTCTTGTCCATGGCATGCCTTGCCGCGGGTTCCGTAATCGGTGGCATGGCGACGAGCGTGGAGGTACTGCTCGCGGGGCGTCTGCTCGAGGGCGTGGGCATAGGGTTCGTCGGCGTGGCTGCTCCTTCGTGCGTCACCGTGTGGTTCCCCATCAAGAAGCGCGGCATGGCGCTTGGCTTCTGGACGACTTGGGTTCCGATCGGCAGCGTGCTCGCGTTCAACACCGTTCCCATGATGGCTGGAGCGCTCGGCTACCAGTTCCCGTTCTTCTTCACGGCAGTCATCTGCGTCGTGGCGCTTGTGCTGTTTGCCATTGCGTATAAGATGCCTCCCGGTGCAAGCGGTGTCATGGCGGTCGACGGCACGTTCAAAGATGGCTGTCGGCTCCTCAAGAACCGCAGAATCTGGATCTTGGGCATCGTGTTCTTCCTGTTCTGCGCCTGCACGATTGGAATCATGAACACGTACTACAACACCTTCCTGGAGACCCAGCTCGGCTTTGATGCCCAGATGGCTTCGAGCCTCACCTCCGTCATCATGCTCATCTCGATGTTCGTGGCCCCGCTCACGGGCAAGCTCATGGACAAGCTGCCGCTCGGCCGCAAGTTCATCGTGAGCATTATCATGATGGTGCTGCTCATTCCCACGGGCTTCTTCATGTTCGACACCGGCTCTGGCGCCTACGCGATCATGTGGGCCGTCATCATCTTGCAGGGCGTCGGCGGCGGCATGTGCGGCGGGTCGTTGCGTCCCACGGGTCCCATGGTCATGCCCAAGACGGCGATGGGGGCGACGATGGCGATGGCCGTGCTGCAGTTCTGCCAGAACATGGGCTCTGCGATCGGCTCTCCGCTGTTCGGGGCCGTCATGAGCACGTTCGGCTGGCAGACGGCAAGTCTTGTGATGCAGCTGCCCTCGTACGTGCTCGCGCTCGTCCTGTGCTTCTTCATCCTGCCCCGCGGCAAGGATGCGAAGCTCGAGTACGAGGTCTAGTTAGTTCAAGATATATGGGAAGCGAGGGTGAAAGATGGATGCACGCGAGCTCAAAGCAAGCATCGAGGCGTCGCCTGTGCGCAAGCGCGCCGAGTTGGAAAAGCTGTATCTGTACGTGACGCTTGGGGACGAATTCCGCCCCGGCATGGAGGTGTACGCGCGGGATGCTGCCGGCTATCAGCAGTACTTCGATGCGCTGTTTTCCGATGACGCCATGAGGGACACGCGCGTGTGGGCGCAGTGGGCGCGGCTCGCGCACCGCAAGTGGGTCGACCGGTTCGAGCCCAAGCTGGTGGTGCAGAACCTGCGGCTCAAGAGCGCGGGCATTCCAGTGGAGTTCGGCAGCGGAATCTTCATCGCGCCGCTGGGAAGCAAAGACACGGTGGCCGACTTCTACCTGTTCGAGAATGGGGCGTTTAACACCGATGCCGCGGAGTTCGTGACCTCGATCGGCGGGACGTTCAAGTGCGTCGGCTACGAGTTCGTGGGAATCTATGGCGTCTACCGCTTCCACAACGACGTGATCTTCGAGGAATGGGATGTCGAGAAAGACCCCGTACCCTTCGAATAGCGCCAGCGCGAACGCTTCCCATCTGCAAGCCCCATGGCAAAGGCGCCTTACCTGCCATGGGGCTTTCGCGTGCATGACAGGGGGGCGGACACGAGGGGCCGTGGGTATCGATTCACTTTGATGCGAGGGAGCACTCCTACCTGCTCCTTCGTGTTGCGGCGAGGGGCAGATCAGAGTTCCTCGATGATGTCCAGGAGTTCTTGCTGGCTATGGACGTTCGTCTTGCGGTAGATGTTGGAGATGTGTGTCTTTGCCGTACTCTCGGAAATGCAGAGCCTGTCGGCGACATGCCGCGCGTTCCTGCCCTTCACGATGTAGCCCAGCACCTCGCTCTCGCGCGGAGAGAGCTTGTAGCGGTCTATGAGAGCCTGGCACTTTCTGGCGAGGTCGACCTCTTCGGGAAACTCGAGGTCGCTTTTCTCGACTGGCACGAGCGTGCGGATGCCGGGCGCTTCCGACT
>OLPZ01001274.1_pt1 | contig 17064 bp, 7 predicted proteins | sample 1672711 | NCBI WGS metagenome assembly OLPZ01 (sample SAMEA3136716, study PRJEB25190) | human gut metagenome
AGGCGGTGCGAATCCGCCCGGGCATGTACATCGGCTCCACCGGCCCCCGAGGCTTGCACCACCTGGTGTATGAGATCGTCGACAACTCCATCGACGAGGCGCTCGCCCAGGTCGAGCGTGCGCGCGAGCAAAACGTCGACCTCATCAAGCTCATGATCACAGGCGGCGTGCTCGACGGCAAGGAGAAGGGCGAGGCGGGCGTGCTGCGCATGAAGCCAGAGATGGTGAAGGCAGCGTGCGACCGCGCCCATGAGCTCGGCTTTTCCGTGGCGGCACACGTCGAGGGCACCGAGGGGCTCAAGGTCGCCCTCGAAAACGGCGTCGACTCGATTGAGCACGGCGCCACGCCCGACGAACACATCATCGACCTGTTCAAGCAACGGGGGGCAGCGCTGTGCACGACGCTGTCTCCGGTACTGCCCTTCGTCATGTTCGACCGCTCCGTCTCGCATGCCTCGGAAGTGGAGCAGTACAACGCGAACCTCGTCTTCGAGGGCATCGCGGCGTGTTCCAAGGCGGCACTTGCAGCGGGCGTGCCGGTCGCCCTCGGAAACGACGTCGGCTGCCCGTGGGTCACGCAATACGATTTCTGGCGCGAGCTCGTCTACTTCTGCAAGTTCGTCGGCGTCTCCGAGGCGTTTGCGCTTCACAGCGCGACGCTGGCCAACGCGCAGGTGGCAGGCATCGGCGAGCTGACGGGATCTCTCGAGGTGGGCAAGCGCGCCGACATGATCGTGACCGCGAAAAATCCGCTCGAGGACCTCAGCACGCTCCGCACCGTCAAACACGTCGTGTGCGATGGCGTTTTCATCGCGCGGCCGCATGTCAAACGCAACGCCGTGGTGGATAGAGAGCTCGACAAGTTTTTGTAGATTGACGTGTCCGAATACAATTTTCGTGACTGGCGCGGGCATCAAGAAAGTTCGTTTGGCGAATAAAAATGTGAATAAGAGAATTATTAGCCGTATTGTCATATTCCGACGAGTCTGCTAGGCGTATGCTGAATCTGAAAAATGGATAACCTGGCTCATGCTGTGCTGTGTTTTTCCGCATGGCAGCTGTGGCGTTCGAATACTTGGGATGTGATGCATATGGTCAGAACGAAACGCAGATTCAGGTTCGGCGTTCTCGGCACCTTGCTTGCTCTTGCCATGGTGCTCAGTCTCTCAGTACTTGCGTTTGCCAATCAGGCACCGACGGTGTCGGGGGCCGATTGCCAGCTGACGCAGGCTTCTGATGATGGCTATGCCTTGCTCTCCGTTTCGGGAGAAGACGGCGCGACGGTCTATGTGGACGTTGCCGACGCAAACGGCAATCCGGTTGCCGAGCGCCTGGCCTTCCAGGTGAGCTCCGACAACGCCAGCCAACAGGCCAACGGCAGGCTCGTGGGCACCGTCGGCGTCGATGCCGAAGATGGGGGCGCTGCAGCGCTCGTGGGCGACACCGTCACCGCATACCCCGACCACGAGGCGCAGCAGGCGCCGCTGTTCACCGGCAAGATCTACGGCGTCTACGCGCAGCTTGAAGGCTCGGGCACCCCGCAGCTCGTGGGCCTGCGCACCATCGGCTCCGAGCAGCGCGCGTTCGTGCCGCAGGAGCAGGTCGATTTCGACGGCACTGCTGGCATTCTCAAGCGCGACGGTCAGGGGCAGCCGGTCTCGAGCGTCAAGGACGATTCGATTACCTATACCTACGAGAAAGCGGACGCAGGCTCCGACGAGGCCAAGATCGACTTCGTGGACGAGGACGGTAACGTCGTCAGCTCCAAGTCCGTGCCGGGCATCGCGCAAAACGCGAGCAAGGCGGTCAAGCTCGATGAGGCGCTCATCGCAACTGACGCCAACGGCAAGCAGTCGCTGTTCCGCGTGCTCGACTACGATGGCGTCGTCACGCTCTCCAATCCCTCGTTCATGCACGCCGTCGTCAACGTCAAGCAGATGAGCTCCGAAGACATCGCCGGCAGCGGCTCGTGCTTTGCCACGGTCAAATGCGTCGACGCCGATGACGAGAACACGGTTCTCATGGCCGATCGCATCTACGTGCAGGGCACGTTCAAGTACACGCTCCCCGAGAAGATCTACCAGGGCGAGGGGCCGAGCACGTCTGTCTACACGCTCGTCGATTCCGACAACCCGACAGTCACCTTCGACGCCTCTGCAGGCGAGACCGTCAAGCAGGCAGCGTACAAGAAGGAGACCGCGCACAACGAGTGGACGGTCGTCTGCTACGACGCCTCCAACGCGAATAGCGCAGAGCTCGCGCGTCAGACGCTCTCCACGAAAGACTCCTTCGATGCCGAAAACATCACGGTCGATGGCAAGACCTACGTCCCGGCGCAGGGCGCGCGCACCTACACCTTTGCCGAGAGCGGTTCGCTGCTGTACGTCTACTACGTGCCGCAAGGGTACACGCCCGCGTCTTACGATGTGACGATTAACTACGTGGATGCGGCCAATGGCGGCGTGCTCCAGAGCACGACGCAGTCCATCTCGCCCGATATGCAAAAGGACGTCGAGTTCAATCCCGAGAAGTCGCTCGAGATAAACGGCATCGCGTATGCGCTGGTTCCCAATCAGAAGCTTCCCGTCCGCATCGGCTACGGGTCACGGGCCTCGTATACGGTCTACTACTACAACCAGGCTGAGCCGCTGACCGACCAATCGGTCGTGGTCCGGACACGCGTCGTGTACCTCCCCGGCAATCAGACGGGACAGACCGGCACGCAGGCAGGCACGCAGACGCTCGCCGAGGGGCAGACCTACAACGCTGTCTCCAATGCGGCGACGGGCGGCGCCACGCTCACGAACGGTAACGGGCAGGATAGCGCCAGCACGCAGATCGACGAGAACGAGACGCCGACGGCGAGTGCCTCCGACCTCGCAGGTCAGGGGCTGCCCGGCTGAGTTGTGCCGCTCATCATCGGGCTGGTTATCGCGCTGATAGCGGTCGCACTCATCGCCTTCGCGGTGGTGCGCCGACGCAAGAACTCCAAGGGTGAGGAGGACGCGAAATGAGACGTCTTCCACTGACGCAAGGGATGCACATGAACGATTCCAAGAACAAGCACAGAGCACGCGGTATCGCGCAGAAGGCGGTTGCTGTTCTGGTCTGCCTGGCGATGGCATCGCTGCAGATGCCGCTCGTGGGCTCCGCCTTTGCCGAGAGCGCAAACGCCGCGGCGACCGAGCAGCAGCAGACGGAAGCGCCGGCACAGGCGACGGACGCTGATGCTCAGACGCAGCCTGCAACCCCTGAAGCGGACGAGAAGGCGTCCGCTTCAGACGAGCAGGCAGAGGAACCTGAGGCTGCCACCTCGACAAAGAGTGAAGCTGCTCCGGCGGCTGCCGCAAAGGCTGCCCCGCTGCGCGCACCCCAGGCACCTGCGGCAAATACCTTCCCGAGTGCGCCTCCGACCTCTACGTTCGAGGCGTCGGCGTTCAACAAGCTACCCGGCGGCAAGCTTGGCGTGCTCGCCAACTTCGGCCTGGTCGGGTTCGAGAGCATCTACGGCAATACGCACACCAACTCCAACATTGCCACCGAGACCTTCTACGCAAACTCGGTCACGTTCGGAACGAACAATCTCGCCGAGCCCGAGGTCTCGTATATCGGTACCAAGGTGGTCGGCGGCGCGAGTGTCAACATGAAAGACGGAAGCGGGAAGTACAACGGCTCTTCTGTGGTACTCGGTTCCGGCAGCAAGGTCGAAGTGCTGGGCGACAACCCCGATTCCGTGCGCCAGGTCAGAGTCGATGGCGATCACTTCGACATCAACGGCCCGAGCAACGCCCAAGAACAAAGGCAGTCGATCTACCAGGAGCAGGCGGGTCAGAAGTACCTCGACCTCGCCTCTCTCCAATCGCAGATGGGCTCCGTCTCGCGTGAGATTGCCTCGATGGGCGCGTCTGGCACCACGGTCGATTTCAACGACCAGAACAATCAGAAAATCACAATCGATAAGGACGCGAAGGTCTCCGTGGCCAAGCTCACGGCAGCCGACCTTGACAAGTGGGGCGGTCCGCGGCGCATCCAGGTCACGGGTGATTACGACACGTCTGTGAAGCGCCTGATCGTCATCGACATCGATGCACGGGGCGCCTCCTCGATCACTATTCCCAAGGTCGAAGTGAAAGGCGGATCCAGCGGCGAGGTCAGTACCTGGGCAAACACCAACGTCATCTTTAACGTGTACGACTCGACGGTCGCAGGTGGTCAGTTCAGCGGCACGGTTACCAACGGCGATGCGACGTACGGCGTCATCCTCGCGCCCTATGGCAAAGTCGATGCAAAGAGCAACGTCAACGGCCAGATCATCGCGAACGAGATCGTGATAAACGCCGAGTTCCACCGCGATTCGTTCACCTACAACGACGAGACGATCGCGACGGGCGCTGCCCTGACGGTGAAGGGCAGCAAGACGCTCGACGGCACTGCGGGCAATATCCCCAGCTTCTCGTTCACCATGACGGCAAAAGGCTACGCCCCCATGCCGACGGGTTCCGAGGATGGGTCGATCACGGTTGCCAACAGCGCTTCGGGTGACATCAACTTCGGCCAGATCACCTACAGCAAGGCGGGCACGTACGAGTACACCATTGCAGAGGTGCAAGATGGCAAGAGCGGCTACGACTACGACACGCAAAGCTACACGATGACCGTGTCCGTCTCGGTCGATAACCAGGCGAGCACTTCTACCAAGACCGTGTACAAGATCGACAAGGTGCTCTCGAAGAGCAGCGAGCTGCTCGCATCCGACAAGGAGATTTCGCCGGCTTCGGGCACGGATTCTACGTACAACGTGGCGGACTTTGCCAACAAGACGCATAAGGACCTGAAGACCTCATATCAGATCGGCGGTACCAAGGAACTGTCTGGGCGCAGCTTCAAGCCGGGAGACAGCTGGACGTTCACGCTGTCTGCACCCGAGGGCACGCCGCTTCCGCAGGACAAAACGGTCACCGTTAGCCCCACGCAGGGCACCGAGCAGGCGTTCGTGTTCGACAGCATCGAATATGGACAAGGCGATATCGGCAAGACCTACACGTACACCGTGACCGAGTCTGGCAACGCGGCGGGCGTCACGAACGACGCTAAGAACCATACGGTTACCGTGACCATCGGCAAAGACGATGTGTCGGGTGCGCCGGTCGTCAACGCGAAATATGTAAACGGAGAAGATGCGAGTGAAAATCTCCTGCGCTTCGTGAACACCTACCATGCCAGCGGCTGGGTCGACCTTGCCGCCACAAAGGACATCTCCGGCAGGAGCTTCGCGCAGGGCGACGCCTGGACTTTTGATGTGAGCTGTGACGACGCGGACGCTCCCATGCCCGCTGAGAAGAGCTACACGTTGCACCCCACTGCGGGCGTCAACACTCAATCGTTCAGCTTCGGGCATATCGCCTACACGGAGAAGGACGTGGACAAGACCTACACCTACAAGGTGACTGAGACCGGCGACGTTGCAGGCGTTGCCAACGACTCCGCTGTCCACACCATGACAGTGAGCGTTTCGGACAATGGGAATGGCTCTCTCAAGATTGACCGCACGTTCTCCGACGGCAACCAGATGCTCTTCACGAATGCCTATTCAGCCAAGGGCTCGATTGTCCTTGAGGGCACGAAGAGCATCGAGGGCCGCGACTTCAAGTCCGGAGACGAGATGACCTTCACGCTGACGGGTGAGGACGGGGCACCGCTGCCCGCGGATGGCTCGAACAGCGTCACGATCAAGCCAGATTCCGGCACGAGCGCGAGCTTCAGATTCCACGAGATTGACTTCACGCAGGAAGACATTGGCAAGACCTACACGTACACGGTGCACGAGAGCACCAAGAACATGGGCAATGTCCAAAACGACGGCGACAAGACCGTGACGGTGTCTGTGGAGGACAACGGGAACGGGACCTTGAAAGTGACCCCGAGGTATCCGGGCAACGCGGACGGCCTCGTCTTCTCCAACACGTACACGAGCGGCTCCACGGACCTCATGGCATACAAGACGCTCACCGGGCGTCCGTTCCAGGCGGGGGATAGCTGGACCTTTACCGTGAGCTGCGACGATGACGCGGCACCTTTGCCGCTCCATACGAGCGTGACGCTTGATCCGCAGCCGGGGCAGTTGAGCGCGTCTGTTGACTTCGGCACGATTACCTACACGCAGGCCGACATCGGCAAGACCTACGTCTACACCGTCTCCGAATCGGGAGACGTCGATGGCGTGGCCAACGACGCGCGTGAGCACACCGTTACGGTGAATATCGCAGACGGTGGCAACGGGCAGCTCGCGATTTCTCGCAGCGAGTCCGACGCGGGCCTCAACTTCGTGAACGCCTACTCGTCTCAGACCGACTTTGAGCTCGGCGGTAAGAAGCACCTCGACAACCGCGCGTTTGCGCAGGGGGATAGCTGGAACTTCACCGTTTCCGGTGTGACTGAGGACGATGCTTCCGTTGCCGCGCCGCTGCCCGAGAACACTCAGACGAGCGTCAAGCCGAGCTCGGGCTCCGATGCCGACTTCTCGTTCGGAAAGATCCACTACACGCAGCAGGATGCGGGACACACCTACGTCTATACCGTGACCGAGACCGGTTCTGTGGCCGGCGTCGACAACGACGCTACGGTCCATACGGTGACCGTGAAAGTGAACGATGACGGTAAGGGCAACCTGACGGCAGATGCCACGTATTCCGATGGGGATGCCCTCGTCTTCACCAACGCGTACAACGCGATGGGAAGCTACCAGCTCGAGGCAACCAAGAACCTCGTCGGGCGCGACTTCAAGGCAGGGGACAGCTGGACCTTCGGCGTCGTCGCCAAAGACACCGGCGCACCGCTGCCCGACAACAGCACGGTGACCATCACGCCGGAGAGCGGCACGTCTGCAGCTGTCGACTTTGGCGCCATCTCGTTTGGCACGAAAGACATCGGCAAGACGTACACCTATTCGATTATCGAGCGTGGCACGATTGCCGGCGTCACGAACGACGCCCAAGAGCATATCGTCAAGCTCTCCGTGAGCGATGACGACCACGACGGCAAGATCGAGGTAACGCGCACCGACGAGGGCGCGGGCACCACGTTCACCAACACGTACACTGCGGCAGGCACCTTCACGATGCAGGCGGCAAAGCATCTCGTGGGCCGCGATTTCCAGAAGGGCGACCACTTCACGTTCGTCCTTTCGAGCACGAGCGCAAATGCCCCGATGCCCGAGAAAGACACCGTCGAGATCAACCCCGAATCGGGCTCCGAGCAAGGCGTCTACTTTGGCGACATCAACTACACGCTGGCGGATGCCGGCCACCAGTACACGTACAGAGTGGACGAGGCTGGCAGCGGTGCCGGTATCACGAACGACTCCGATAACCACATCGTGACCGTCGATGTCGCCGATGCGGGCGATGGAACTCTGACTATCACGCCGACCTATTCCGATGGCGGCAAGGGCATGGAGTTCACGAATAAATACCAGGCGGCTAAGTGTAAGGCGACCATCCAGGCGACCAAGTACCTGTTCGGCAAGTACCAGACCGACGGCGAGTTCACGTTCGACTTGACAGACGCCGACGGCAACGTCGTGCAGGAGCAGACGAACAACGCGAACGGCGAGGTCACGTTCGATGCCATCGAATACGACACGCCCGGTGTGTACACGTACCACATCTCCGAGGTGAACTCCGGCGATGACAACATCGAGTACGACACGCATGTGGAAGACGTCAAGGTGACCGTCACCGAGGACAAGGCCACGGCGCAGCTTGCGTCCAACGTGGAGTACACGTCCAAGGACGGCTCGCCCGACAGCGCGACGTTTGCGAACAGCTATTTCAAGTCCGAGGTCAACTTCGAGGCGGCCAAGATGTTCCATGGCTCGAACGCGAGCCAGGACTTCACTTTCAAGGTTGTCGCGCTCGACGGTGGCCCGCTCCCGGCTAACGATTCGGTAACCGTGACGGCTGCCTCGGGCCAGAAGACGCCTGTGAAGTTCGACACCATCACGTTCGACCGCAGCATGGCAGACAAGACCTTCCGCTACCAAATCGTCGAGGAAAACGACGGGCAAAGCGGCGTCTCCTATGACGCGACGGCCTTCGAGGCACAGGTGAAGGTGGGCTCTGTCAAGAGCGGCGGTACGCCCACGGTGACCTGGTCCACCGTCTCCAACGGCGTCTCCTCGCAGGTCGATGCCTCTGACCTCGTCTTCTACAACAACCAGCGCATCCGTCTCAACGCGCGCTTCATGGCCATGAACCGCGGGCACGTGAGCATGGCGGCGAGCAAGGTCCGCGTGGAGCCGACGGTGCACAAGGAGCTCGTGGGCGCATCGCTCAACTCTGGCGAGTTCACGTTCGAGCTCACCGGCGCCGACGAGAACGGCCAGGCCATCGACAAGACGGCGACCAACGACGAGAACGGCACGGTCGACTTCTTCACGGGCGACGACATGCTCACCTTCACGAAGCCGGGCACGTACGCGTACCAGATCACCGAGAAGGCGGGCGATGACAGCAGCGTCAGCTACGACGATCGCACCATCACCTACACGGTCGTGGTGGCAGAAGACCAGCAGGGTTCGCTCTACGCCCAGCAGTCCTACACGGACTCGAGCCTGGACGACGCCGTTGTGGTCGACCCGAAGTTCGTCAACACCGAGCTTCTGAACGTGCGCGTGCAAAAGACCTCGCGCGAAGGCGGCGAAGGCCTCTATGACGCGCTGTACGGCCTGTACATGGAGAACCCCGACGGCTCGGGCAACGATGCACTCGTGGGCCAGGCCTCGTCCGACAAGGACGGCTGGGTCACCATCAAGAACGTGCATCCGAACTTCGACGCGGTGTACTACTTCAAGGAGATCAAGGCGCCGGCAGGCCATACGGTCGACCCGTACAAGACCGACCGCTTCATGATCGTCTCGAACAACGGCACCTATCAGCTCAAGTACCTGGACAGGTAAGGTGAGGCAATGAGCATCTCGAGAAAGATAACGACAGGCCTTGTCGCAAGCGTGTGCGCGCTGCTGTTGGGCGTTGCCGTGCTGCTCGTGGCCGCCGTGCCGCAGGCGCATGCGGCTGACGTGCAGAGCTCGACGCTTACCGCGACGGCAGGCGTGTCCGACGAGGTCACGAAGCTCGACATTGCCAAAGTCGATGCGGGCGTAAAGCACGAGCCCGTCTCCGGCGCCCAACTGCAGATCCTCGAGAAGGACAGCGGGAAGGTCGTGTACTCGTGGACGTCGAGCGACGAGGCGGAGCAGATCCACAAGGTGCTGAACGTCAACACGGCCTATATCCTGCACGAGGTCGCAGCTCCCGAAGGATACGAGACGGCGCCCGACACCGAGTTCAGCATCGACGATTACGGCACCGTGTCGTTTTCCACGGGCGGCACCATCGAGAACAACGCCGAGCTCACCGACAAGTACTCGGTGAACCTCTACGACAAGAAGGTAGGCGAGGAGCGCATCATCTACCTGCATGGCGATGCTGCGACCACCAACGTCTCCACGGCGCAGACCGGGGACAACACTCCGTTTATGCTCGTGGCGATTGTCCTCGTCATCGCGGTGGCAGGCGTGGGGATCACTGCGGCGGCACGGCGTCGGCACCACTAGCGTCTGATACTCGTCATCTTTATAAGGCGGCAGCGTCGCATGAAGGCGCCGCCGCCTTTCGTTTTGCCAGCAAGCGCGGGGCTTTCCGATAGCCCGGCGCAAACGGAGCGCACGCGCCCGGGAACGCCTTCCTGATTCTGCTGTATATGCAAATTGCCTGCGCGCAGGCATCCGCATGCCGCTATAATTCGCAAGGTTACCTATGAGGGGGAAAGATACATGTCCAATCTGTCCGAGCAGATCTCTTCACGCCGCACATTCGCGATCATCTCGCATCCTGACGCCGGCAAGACGACGTTGACCGAGAAGCTTCTGCTGTACACGGGAAGTATTCAGACTGCCGGCTCCGTGAAGGGCAAGAGCAGCTCGCGCCATGCTGTCTCCGATTGGATGGACATCGAGAAGGAGCGCGGCATCTCCGTCACATCCTCGGTGCTCCAGTTCACCTACGAGGGCAAATGCGTCAACATCCTCGACACGCCGGGCCACCAGGACTTCTCCGAGGACACCTACCGCACGCTCATGGCCGTCGATTCCGTCGTCATGGTCATCGATGGCGCCAAGGGCGTCGAGGCGCAGACGAAGAAGCTGTTCAAGGTCTGCACGCTCAGGCACATCCCCATCTTCACCTTCGTGAACAAGCTCGACCGCGAGGCGCGCGATCCGTTCGACCTCATGGAAGAGATCGAGACCGTGCTTGGGATAGACACCTATCCCATGAACTGGCCCATCGGCAGCGGGCGCAACTTCCGCGGCGTGTTCGACCGCAAGTCGCGTCACGTGATCGCCTTCGAGGGCGACGGGCACGCCAACGCGACGAAGAAGATCGCCGAAGTAGAAGCCGAGCTGGGAGCTCCCGAGCTCGACGAGCTCATCGGCGAGGAGAACCACCGCAACCTCATGGACGATATCGAGCTGCTCGACGGGGCCGGTGACGAATTCGAGATCGACGAGGTCAACACGGGCAAGCTCACGCCGGTCTTCTTCGGGTCTGCCCTTACCAACTTCGGCGTCGAGCCCTTCTTGCAGGACTTCCTGCGCCTCGCGCCGGAGCCCCAGCCCTACACCGACACGCTGACGGGGGAGAAGGTCGATCCGTACCTCGACCAGTTCTCCGGCTTCGTGTTCAAGATCCAGGCCAACATGGACAAGAACCACCGTGACCGCATCGCCTTCGTGCGCATCTGCTCGGGCAAGTTCGAGCGCGGCATGGACGCGCGCCACGTGCAGGGCGACAAGCGCCTCAAGCTCGCGACGGGCACCTCGATGATGGCAGATGACCGCGCGACGGTGGACGAGGCCTATGCGGGCGATATCGTCGGCCTGTTCGACCCGGGCATCTTCTCCATCGGCGACTCGATCTGCGCGATGAAGATGAACGTGCAGTACCCGCAGATCCCGACCTTCTCGCCCGAGCACTTCGCGCGCATCTCGCAGGTGAACACCTTGAAGCGCAAGCAGTTCGTCAAAGGCGTGGAAGAGCTCGCGCAGGAGGGCGCCATCCAGGTCTTCAAAGAGGCCGGCACGGGCATGGAAAGCGTCATCGTCGGCGTGGTGGGCGTCCTGCAGCTCGACGTGCTCGAACGGCGCCTCAAGGCTGAGTACCACGTGGACGTGCGCCGTCAGCCGCTGTCGTACACGGACCTGCGCTGGATCTTGAACAGCCCCTCCGAGCTCAACATCGCCAAGCTCAACCTGACGCGCGACACGCTGCGCGTCGAGGATATGCGCGGCGGCAAGCTGCTGCTGTTCACGAGTCCGTGGAACGTGAACTGGGCCATCGAGCACAACCCGGAGCTCAAGCTCTCGGAGTTTGGCAATATCTCGTTCTAATGCTTGATGGCGCCGCGCTCGCAGCGGTTGCCCCACGAGTCGATGACCTCGCCGTCGCGGCGGACCACGATGATCTCGCAGTGGTTGGCGCAGCGCCCGCACTCGACCTCGCGCGTGGTGAACTCGAACTCCTGCACGGCGTCAAAATCGAGCGCCCCGCTCGCGAAGGGGCCCTCTTGTGCGGGCGGCCTGCCGTCGCGCGCCGCGTTCATCGCGAGCAGCGCGATGCCGTAGCAGCCCATGAGATGGCCGTCCTCGTCGACGATCACCTTGCAGCCCAGCAGGTCCTCGAACGCCTTCACGACGCCGATGTTCTTGCTCACGCCGCCCTGGAACACGACGGGCCCCTTGATCTTCTTGCCCTTGCCCACGTTGCTCAGGTAGTTGCTCGTGACGGCGTTGCAAAGCCCGGCGACGATGTCCTCGCGGGCGTAGCCGACCTGGATCTTGTGCACGAGGTCGCTTTCCGCGAACACGGTGCAGCGTGCCGCGATGTTGGCGGGGTGCTTGCTCGTGAGCGCGATGGGGCCAAAGTCCTCGACCTCCAGGCCCAGCCGGTGCGCCTGGCTCGACAGAAACGAGCCAGTGCCGGCGGCGCACAGCGTGTTCATGGCGTAGTCGACGGCAATGCCGCCCTCGACGAGGATGATCTTGGAGTCCTGCCCGCCGATCTCCAAGATCGTACGGACGTCGGGATGCAGGTGCGTCGTGCCCACCGCATGCGCCGTGATCTCGTTTTTCACGACGTTTGCCCCGATCATCGCGCCCACGAGGCGCCGCGCGCTCCCCGTCGTGCCGGCGGCGCGGACTTTGACCTCATCGGGGTCGATCTGCCCCGCGAGATCGGCCACAACACGCCGTGCAGCGCCTGCAGGGTCGCCTTCGGTCCACAGGTACGTGCGCGCGATGATGGCGCCGTCCTCGTCGATCAAGACGCCTTTCGTCGAGATGGATCCGATGTCGATTCCCAGGTATGCGTTCGCGCTCATGCGAGCACCTTTCCTTTCTTCATCGCGAGCATGTCGTAGAACGCCTCGAGGCGCGTGTCCAGTCCGGCGTCGCTCGTCTGCGAGTCAAAGCTCAGATACAGTATGGGGATGTGGTAGTCGCTGCTGACCTGCTGCAGTATGGGCATGCAGTCGATCTCGGGCGTGCAGCCCGCCGACTTGATGTGGATGATGCCGTCGTATCCCAGCTCGGCGTACTTCTTGGCGGCAGATATCGTGAGCGTCGAGGTGGGGCCGTCGTCGTAGGCGAGGTATTCCCGCACGCCGACGCGCAGGTTGGGCTCGCTGTAGGAGAGGTAGCGGTTCGTGAGGTTGACCGTGCGGTGCAGCTCGACGCCCATGTCGAGCAGCCGGTGCTCGGTATTGAGGTTGGACTCCTGGTCGACGGCGGTGAAGAACTCGCCCACGATTCCGATTCTGATGCGCTCGCCTTGCCGGCAGGGGATGGAGCGCATCGCGTCCATGCCACGCTGGTGCGCGAGGGCGATTGCGCTGTCGTTGGTGGCGTGACGCATCTCGTCGTGGTACGCGCTCAACGCGCGATCGAAGGCGCCCTTCTCGAGCTCTGCGCCCGCATGCGCCAGATAGTAGTCATACGCCTCGTCCAGGTCGGTGATCATCTTGGCAAGGCTCAGCAGCTTGCGCACGCCCTTTTTCACGGAGAGATTCGGGTTGATCTTCTTCACGGCCTTGACGTACTCGTCTATGCCCTTGCCGGCGAGGTAGGCGAAGTTCAGGCAGTCGAACTCGTAGCCGAGGTCACGCAGAATCGACTCGTGCAGCTCGCCGTAGTAGCCCAGGCGGCATGGTCCCGCCGTCTGGATCAAGACGTCGGCGCCGGCCTCGAGCGCCTCGATGTAGTCGCCTAGGATGTGCTTGAACGGCGTGCAGACGTAGTCGGTGCTGTAGCGCGAGCCAATCTCGATCGTGCGCTTGGTACGCGGGGGCACGGGCGTCCACTCCGCATCGAGGACCTGCTCGATGAAGAACTTGAATGCGACGTCGTAGTAGCTGTAGTGGAAAAAGCTCACCTTGCGCTTGCCGTGGTGCTTCTCTTTGCGCTTCTTGCGGCTCACGAGCAGCCTGGGCTCTCGCTCGGCTCCGCCGAGCGAGACGCGTGCGTGCTCGGTGCGGTTGTGCATGGTCTCGCGAGCTTCGAGCGCTCGAGCGCCGGCGGCGTCGAGTCCCTTCGAGACCTTGATGGCGGTGTCGATGAGCTCGAGGACACGGTTCGACTCGTCGCCTGCGGGAAGCTCCTGCGGCGTGTCCTGGTCTTGCTGCACTCTCATTTGAGGTAGCCTCCCGTCTGCTGGTAGCGGAGGATGTCGACGAAGCTCTCGATGCGCGTCTCGAGGCCTGCTGTGCCGCTTTGGCTGTCGACGGTCAGGTTGAGGATCGGGATGCCCGAGATGCAGCGCATGACGGCGTCGTTTGTCATTGAATCAGGCCCGCACGGGAATGCGCTCAGCAAGACGATGCCGCTTATGTCGGCGCGCGTGCGCAGGATGGCTCCGATGAGCTCGCGGTTGATGCGCCAGGGCATGGTCGCGGAAAAGTCCTTGCTCGCCTCGTAGCACTTGTCGTGGTCGGACTCGCACGCGAGCAGCAGACGGGCGCCCGATGCCTCGATTGCCGTGGTCATTGCTCCTCCGATGTAGCTGTCGTAGGCGACGTAGGGGTGCGCGACGAGCAGGATCGATAACGGCGAGCCGTTCTCGCCCGCGCCCTTTCTGAGCTCTTTGAGCACCTTGTCCTGCGCGCGTGCCCTGGTGCGGTCCGCCTGGAGCTGCGCCTCGCAGGCTGCCTGGGCGATCTTCTTCGCGTGCTTCTTGTCGGCGCCAAAGCGCGCTGCCAGCTCTGCGAAGGCGCCGGCGAGGTCAGTCTTCGCGAACATCTCCTCGACCATGCACGAGATGAAGCGCGCCTGGCCGCGAAACGTGTTCGCCGTCAGGTCTGGCAGCGCCTGGAACTTCGTGCAGAAGCGTTCCAGCTTGCCGAAGTTGGCCACGGCGGGCGTGAATATGGTCTCGCAGCCCTCGTCCTCGATCAGAGACGCCACGTGTCCGATGTAGACCTTCGAGGCAAGGCAGCACTCGTCGTTGGACAGCAGCTCGCCGCGCTCGACGATGGCGCGGTCGGTCGGTCGGCTCAAGACCACCTCGACGCCGAGCTTCTCGAAAAACGTCTCCCACAGTACGCCGTAGCGGTGGTACAGGAGCGCGCGCGGGATGCCGATGCGTCGGATGTCTGCGCAGTCAGCGCTGGTCATGGTTGTAATTCCCATCTATGCGTTGGGGTGTAACGTGACGCGCAACAGTCTAGCCGTTGCCGTGCCGCGCGCGTCCGAGAACGCGGTATTTTGCGCAGCCGTGTGTCGCGCGCGGAAAAGAAGGGGAGGGGCCCTCCGGGAAAACCGGTGGCCCCTCCCAAGTTACATGCCGTTCAGGTGGCGAAAGCCGTGCTCGTCTCTACAGCTCGGAATAGAGCTCCTTGAGCTTGGTGAGGTGCTTGTAGCGCTCGAGCGCCGCCTGCTCGTTGCGCTCGAACAGCTCGTCGGCGCGCTCGGGGAACTCGCGCGTCAGGCGGCTGTAGCGCGCCTCGTTCACGAGGAAGTCATGGTAGCCGCCGGCCGGCTCCTTGGAATCCAGCATGAACTTCTTGCCTGGCTCGGCGTCGGGATTGAAGCGGAAGAGGTTCCAGTACCCGCACTCGACAGCGCGCTTCATCTCGAGCTGGCAGTTGGCCATGCCGCCCTTGATGGAGTGCATCTCGCAGGGGCTGTAGCCGATGATGAGCGACGGGCCGTGGTAGGCCTCTGCCTCGGTGATCGCCTTGATGGTCTGCGGCATCTTGGCGCCCATGGCGACCTGCGCCACGTACACGTAGCCGTAGCTCATCGCTATCTCGGCGAGGCTCTTCTTCTTGATCTCCTTGCCTGCCGCCGCGAACTGCGCGACCTGACCGATGTTGGAGGCCTTGGATGCCTGGCCGCCCGTATTGGAGTAGACCTCGGTGTCGAAGACGAAGACGTTCACGTCCTCGCCGGATGCGAGCACGTGGTCGAGTCCGCCGAACCCGATGTCGTAGGCCCAGCCGTCGCCGCCGAAGATCCAGAACGACTTTTTCGTGAGGAACTTGCGGTTCTCGAGGATGGCCGCCGCGAGCGGGTTATCCGAAATCTTCTCGAGCTGCTCGACGTAGGCGGCTGCCGTCGTCTTGCTCTCGTCGGCGTCGTCGAGCGCTGCAAGCCAGGCCTGCGCCGCCGCGCGCAGCTCGTCGGAGGCGTCTTCAGTCTCGATGAGGGCCTCGGTATCGGTCTTGACCTTGGCGCGCACGGCTTCGTGGCCGAGCATCATGCCCAGACCGTGCTCGGCGTTGTCCTCGAACAGCGAGTTGTTCCAGGCCGGGCCATGACCCTCGGCGTTGGTCGTGTACGGCGCCGTGCCGGCGGGGTTGCCCCAGATCGAGGAGCAGCCGGTCGCGTTGGCGATGAACATGCGGTCGCCGAACAGCTGGGTGACGAGGCGCGCGTAGCTCGTCTCGGCGCAGCCTGCGCACGAGCCGGAGAACTCGAGGAGCGGCTTGGCAAACTGGCTGCTCTTGACGTTGTTGCCGACGAGCGCGGTCTTCTCGCTCACCTTGGACTCGCAGTAGTCGAAGACCTTCTGCTGCTCGAGCTCGCCTTCGGCGGGCACCATCTCGAGCGCATGAGTGGGGCACTGCTTGACGCAGACGGCGCAGCCCATGCAGTCGAGCGGGCTCACGACGATGCCGTACTTGGTCGCCGCGTCCTTGCCGGCGGTGATGTCGATCATGCGCATCGCCTCGGGTGCCGCGGCAGCCTCCTCGTCGGTGAGGGCGAAGGGGCGGATCGTCGCGTGCGGGCACACGTAGGAGCAGCTGTTGCACTGGATGCACTTCGTCTCGTCCCAGTGCGGCACCATGACGGCCACGCCGCGTTTCTCGTATGCGGAGGCGCCAAGCTCCCATTGGCCGTCGACGTGGTCCATGAAGGCCGACACGGGCAGGCTGTCGCCGTCCATGCGGTTGACGGGCTCCATGACCTCGCGGATCTGCTTGACGAGCTTATCGGGGCCTGCCAGCGTCTCGGGGACGGTCTCGTCGCTCGCATCTGCCCAGCTCGCGGGCACGTCGATCTTGACGAAGGCGGTGGCGCCGGCATCGATCGCCTTGTGGTTGGCGTCGACGACGTCCTGGCCCTTCTTCAGGTAGGAGTGCGTCGCCGCGTCCTTCATGTAGCCGATGGCCTCTTCCTGGGGCAGGACCTTTGCCAGCGTGAAGAATGCCGACTGCAGAATCGTGTTGGTGCGCTTGCCCATGCCCACTTTGACTGCCAGGTCGATGGCGTTGATGGTGTAGAGCTGGATGTCGTTTTGCGCGATGTAGCGCTTGGCGGCGGCGCTCAGATGGTGCTCGAGCTCGTCGAAATCCCACTGGCAGTTGATCATGAGCACGCCGTGCGGCTTGACGTCGCGCACGATCGGGAAGTCCTTCGTGATGTAGGACGGGTTATGGCAGGCGACGAAGTCGGCCTTGTTGATGTAGTAGGGGCTGCGGATGGGCTTGTCGCCGAAACGCAGGTGGCTGATG
>OLPZ01001282.1_pt1 | contig 17011 bp, 16 predicted proteins | sample 1672711 | NCBI WGS metagenome assembly OLPZ01 (sample SAMEA3136716, study PRJEB25190) | human gut metagenome
CCAGTGCGCCAGGCATCTTTGCTGCAGGCGATTGCGTGGATCGTACTTATCGTCAGGCAATCAGCGCAGCGGGCATGGGCTGCCGTGCAGCGCTGGATGCGCAGGCCTATCTTACGGACTGATTGCGGCGACCTGATGATGGCTTGCTGTTCTGACTGCTGCCTGTGACATAGGAGCAGCGCTAGGTCAGTGTTACAGCATGCCGCCCTTGGGATAGTACGCACCGGTCAAAGGCATAGAAAGGCCCCTCAGGCGACGGAGAGGTTGGGGGCTGCGGACGTTTTCTTGGAGACTGAGCGAAAGGTTTCTCGTATGTTCAGTCTTGAGGAGCGTTCGAGGGCGGTGGAGCTATACCTCACAACGCCGATGACCACCGCGCAGGTGGTGGAGTGCCTGGGCTATCCGACCAGACAGTGCCTGGAACGCTGGCTGGCGATGGATCCCCGGTATGCTGGCCGTATGGCCAAACCCATAATTCCTCTGGAGACAAGACGGAAGGCGATCGAACTGGTGCTGGGCGGCATGCAGCAGAAGCAGGCCGCCAAACAGCTTGGCGTGAGCGTTGGTGCGGTGCACAACTGGGTCAGGGCGTACCGCAGGGGCGGCATGGCCGCGTTGCAGCCCCGGAACCAGAATGCCGCCCAGGGCGGGAAATCGGCGTCCGTCCGTCCTCGGGGCGGGGCGGATGCCGGGGGCGGCGATGACGTGGAGGCGTTGCGCCGTAGGGTCGAGGAGCTGGAGTTGGAGAACGCGTTGATGCGGGAGGTGGTGGAGGCTCGCAGAAAAAGACCCCGGCGCCGACCTGCGGCGCCTGTCGAACAGGGAGAAGACCCTGTTGATCGACCGGTTGAGGCCGGCGTATTCGCCCGGCTCGATGACATGCCTGCCCGGCATCGCGCCCGGCGGCCACCACTGCCGCCACGCCCGGCTCGGCGTTGACAAGTACGCCGGACTCGGGACGGAGGTGGCCGGGGCGTTCGCCGATTCCAAGGGCAGGTACGGGTACCGTCGCGTCAAGGCCGCGCTCGGGACGGGCGTCTCGGAGAAGGTGATCCGCAGGATCATGGCCGAGGGCGGGCTCTCGGCGCATGTTCCCAAACGGCGGCGTTACAGCTCCTACGAGGGGGAGACCACGCCCGCTCCCGGTAATCTCGTCAACCGGGACTTCACCGCCGAACGGCCCAATGAGAAGTGGCTGACGGACATCAGCGAGATCAAGGCCAGGGACGGGAAGGGCGTGCCTCTCGCCGCCGGTCGACTGCTTCGATGGCAAGATCGTCGCATACACCGCCGGCTTCAGCCCCAACGCGGAGCTGGCCAACCGGATGCCGGAGAAAGCGGCCTCGACGCTGCCGGGGAACGCGTCCCCTGGTGCATTCCGACCGTGGATGCCACTGCCGGTGGCCCGGATGGCTCGGGCTCATGGAACGCTTCGGGCTGACGCGCTCCATGAGCGCGAAGGGCTGTTCGCCGGACAACGCGGCCGCGGAGGGATTCTTCGGCAGGATGAAGACCGAGGCGGTCTACCCCGAGAAGTGGGAGGAACACACCCGCAACGAGGTGCTCGCCTTGGTCGATGAGTACATACGCTGGCACGACCACGAGCGCATCAAACAGTCGCTTGGTTGGATGAGCCCGGTACAATACCGTCAAAGCCAAGGAATGGCTGCGTGATTATCTCCAAGAAAATGTCCGCAGCCCCTTATCACTTGTCGCCCGCGACGATCACGCCACGCTCGTAATAATAAGTGCCGCGCTTCAACCCCGTCGCCTGAAGCGCGCGGGCCAGACCGAACTCACCCCTGATCGCGTCAATGATCCGAGTCCTCGACCAGTTCGTCAGCATGGACGGGTCGAGGCGTGGGTCATCGGCTTTTAAAACCCTGATCGTCTCCCCCATCACCGCGTTCTCCAACCACAGGGCCTCCACCTGCCGGCGCAGCTCCTCCACACCGCCGGCGTCTGGCGCGTCTTCGTCCCATCCCATGGCCAATCCAGCGCCGCCTTCCTCGAGATGAGCGTTGGCCCACGCGAACACGCTCGACGGTAAGCAGCCCGCCGATGCGGCAGCGGACTCCGGTCAGCGCGAACACGCGCACGGCCCCAATCTGGCCTCCAGCGTATACGACACCCCGTATCGCCGCGAAGCCGGACCGTAACGAGGTCGGCACACACCCACAGCCTCACCGTCCTTCGCGTGGGCATGCCCGGCATCGCGCCAATCGTGCGCATCCCCATACCCTGAACGAAATACAAATCACGGACGCGGGCCCTCATCCCCTGCGAATGCATCACGGACTCCAATCCGAACGCCGAAACGTCCAACTTATCGTCCGCACTTCATCCCCCATCGAGCTCGACTGTCCCGGTGTCATACCTGAAATGTTCAACAATCGGGTCAAGACATCCGCTTACTCGGTGCTTTCTAACGCATCCATGATCTTACGCATTCATCAAGCTCTGCTACAGCGAGCTAAGCCATGCATCTACAGCATATTATTCTTGCTCAGAGAGCAGCAGAGCCTTTAAGGCATATCACCGAATCACAGTGGTCACTGTTTCCGCTGCCTTCCTAAACGATCGAGGATGAGAAACACCTACCTTTTTCTTACCCACAGCAATATACATAATAAATTCTTCTTCTTCGGGAATATTCAGCAATCTACGTGTAGATCCATCCTGGTGAATATCAAACATCGTATTCAGAGGACAAGCTCCTAGATCATAGGACTCTAATGCTCCCAACAGAGCCATAGAAAAAATACCGCCATCGACATACGGCTCATTCCTTTCAATCGCATTGTTGAACGAGCTATTATGCGCTGTCACTAAAAGCAATGCAGGAGGGAACTCATACCCACGCCATCCTCCTTGAATTGTGAGTGCCTGTTTAATAATTAATTTGTTAAAGATGACTCTGACTGCTTGTGGTTGTCGATTACAAACAGTTGGAGCCCTCATCGCTAATGATATAGCTGATTCTATAGTGGACTCAGAAACCGGACAATCTTCAAACTCTCTGATGCTCACTCGAGAATTTAAGATTTGAGAATATGTTTTCATAGATGAAGAATTCTCTGATCCGCTAATAACGGATGTTCCCGAAAACGAAGGATCGGACGCATCGATATCCTTCATTATTTCTCGATCAAATGCACTATTAAAGAAATCAGGTAAAACACAGCCGATTTCATCATGCTTATCTATATATGCTTTTAGAGCAGAAGTAGCTACTTTAAAACCAAAAATATCTTTTGAATAACCATGACTATTCCATTTTTTAAGGCATACGCCAAGGGCATAAATCGGACGAGAACCAAATCCTGGCCTAAAATTACTGTGACTAAGTCCTTTTTCTATTTGATGGGAAAAGAAAATCAACTGCGTTTCAAGTTGTTTTTGTCCCATATTGCCCGGCAAAGCAGCGTTTTTTGAGAATCGTCTATCCTGTTTCATGAAAAGTACAAATAGCAATAAAAGAGATTTGAGTCTTCTGAGCTTCTCATACATACGCCCAGGAATGTGATCTCGAACAAAAGCTTTTATTTTCATAAAAACTCCATTTCTAGAAATTAAAATGTTTTTTTATCAGAAAAAAGAAGAGCGGCAAATAGTGGCAATGGATTAAGGTATAATTCAAATAGAACCCAATTCACACAACCCTGAATTGCTACAACAATAAGCAGGAAACACACATAATCCAAATTTGCTTTATACGATTTAACAGCTAACATCATATAAAAAAATATGATAAGCAATGCGCAAACAACACCATATAAAATAGGATTGATAACATAGGCAGAATCAACGTAATCATAGGTAGAGGAAGAGTCCAATGTAAGACGGCCTCCGGAAGAAACTGCCATATCAGTAGGCGAAAAACCAAAACCCGAAAATGAAACATTTTCCCCAAAAAGAGAAACACCATAGGCATGCAATGCATCTCTGCCTAAGCCTAAGCGCCACGTCAACAGTCTATTGAAGAACTGCATCACTGGATTTCCTTCGGAAAAGAAATAGTTCACAAAAAAGAACACCAAAGGAATCAGACAAAATGATAAAATACTAAAAACTCTTACAAATTTATGATCAGCGCGCGATTCTCTACCTTGATCCAGTACAAAAGTCCCAATCAATGCAAGAAGAACAATAAATGACTGGGTTACAAATCCCCAAAAAAAGAAATTAAGTAAAGACGAAAAAACAATAATCCATCCAGTCAATTTCGGCACGTGACCTCTAAAGTAGAGAATGATCGCAATCGATATTCCTTCTAAATAATATCCAAGCATCGAGCCATAACTAAAACCAAGATCATAAGGCAAAAGAAAATAGACACCAGGCCTGTAAATATTTGGAATTATGCCACATAAAGCTGAAAAGACAACTATTAAACAGCTAAACAATAAAGAAAAAATAAAAAGACGTAATACACTTTGAATATTCTCATTCGGAATGCTATAAATAGACAAAACAAAAATCAAAGGCGTCACGGACTGTGATTTTTGATAGACTAAAAGCGCAAGAACAACAGACAGTATTGCAATAAAAACATGACTTATTTTCACCGTCACTTTAGTCACTGCAGCAAGACAGAATAAAAGGATGCACAACAGTTTCGTCGAAGAAAAGAAGAAATCAGGCAACAAAGCTGTAAATGTAGAACGCGATAATACTATATTAACGCAATATACAAAAATTCCAACATAGTAAAAATAGGCATTAAACTTCTGAATAGAAGAAACCCTATCTTGCTTCAGAGACGCAGCACAAGTTATCTTAGTCACAGTTTATATCCGTTCAGGACTCATACTTAAGAGAATAGGAAAGATAAGACACAGATTCTTGCTTTAGTTTATCAAGCAATTGCCGATAATCTCTATCTTCAGAAAAATTACCTTTAGACAATTTTGATACTGAATCTTCCAGCGAACCAACAATGTGATCTGACAAATGAAGACGACTAAGAACTTGATCCTTACGAGTACTTGAACCACTTCCGCTACTGATTGACAAGAAAGGTGTTCCCAAATTTAAAGAGAAGAGAGTACCATGATATGAATCAGTTATCACTAGAGAAGCATTATTAATTGCCTGAATGAACTCAGACGGTCCAAAAGAATGATCATTTATCAAGTACTTATCAGATGGCACATATGCAAACGGCGTGATAACAAGCACCGGAACATTCAGACTCTTCGCAATATTTCGAAGAGTTGTTACTCTTTTGGCAACTTTGTTGGTCCCATCAAGGCTATAGTACAACACGAAGTCATGAGGCAAAGATCTAATACTGGCACCCTCAGATACTTTTAACCAATTTTCTTTGGACAAAAGCAGTGTAGGATCCAATACGTTAGGAACCTTCTTTCCTGTTAAGCGACTTATTTTTACTGCAGCATCTTCTTCTCTGGCAGATATAAAATCAAATCTCTTTAACGGCTCCACGATATTCTGCAATTCTTCATCAGACATGCTCGATGGCGAAGATGCATACGTAATTTTTTTTCGCGTTGTAAAGGTCAGAAGATACGGATTCATCGCGGACCAATTCTCATTCTGGAGTTCATTCGAATGCTTATTGATGATCTGATCACTTCCGCTCACAAATACATCAAAGGTGTCTGCGATCTTATTAAGCTCATCCGGAAATGTGAAACGCTCTTCCGTAAGAGAGAGATGCTCTTTTATGAAGCTCTCAAAACGATTCCGACGTATTAATCGCTCTGACCTCGCCGGCATCATCATCAAATCTTTAATAAATGGTTTTATTCCAAACGATGTTCTGTACAATTTGCCATAATAATCATTCTGTGATTTTGGCCTATAATCTATAGTAGAAACATCAAATCCCAACATCGAAATCGATTGTTGTGTCGCATAAGCCTGCAATACTGAACCAAAATTATACGCCGCGTGAAAAGTTATGATACCTATTTTTTGAGACATTGTACTTTCCTTATTTCACAAATAATATTTTTTTAAGACTATTCTTGAATTCTGTCACGATAACATTATCATTATTCTGATAAACAGGGCAATACTGCACATTAAGCCCTTTCCCAATAACCCAAACGTTCAACAAACGCTCGGCGATAAAACCAAATACTCTTTGATTATACTTATCATATTCTGAAAAATCAATCTCATTCTTTGCTTGAAACAAAATGTCAAACAGCCAATTCATATACTCAGCAAAAAGCTGCCTAGAGGAAACAAACATATTAAATGGAGAAAAGGAATGGGATTCCATAAGACCATCAAAAGCAGGAATATACCCTGGATAGCTTTTTTCAAGTATCTCTCTCACCTTAAGCATATCAGCCAAATTATGGTAACGCGCATAATCATCCCTGACCGACCGTCGCAAAGGCATTTTCTGTGCCAAAATTATATCTTTAGACAATAAAATTTTTTCAATTTCATCTAACGAAAGAATATTAGACGCATTGTTATCAAATCTATTTTTATAAAAAAACCTTCGATAATGAACAAACCCAACATTTTTTTCTAATGAAACATTTTTCCATACCCAATATTGCGCTGTAAGCTCACAAAATGAATGATTCAGGACCGAAATATTATCTCCAGAATTATCTTTCAGAGATATTGTTGCTGAGTTATATTTTGCACCGGCTAATATAGGACTATACCCATTAATATCAGGCATATAAAAATCTTTATGTGTTATAACAAAAATATTAGTCTTTTTTGTGTTCATCTTATTAAACTCTTTCATTTTATGATCTTTTTTTAAAAAGAAGACAACAACTTCAACAGAACTTGGTTTACAAAGTATTCTCGACTAATGAGAAGCGTAACTAAAAAAATAGAACATAAAAGAGCTGATCCAACAAACAGAGAAAACAGTACATTCATTGTACCTATCAACTTCAGAAAGAACATACAAACTAGATATGTGATCACTCCGCATACAGCTACTTTTATAAATTCTAACTTCCCTATTATCCTTTTTAAAAGATCTCTGTTCTGGATAGATCTAATAATAAATACAGCCAACTCACAGGCAACAGCACTGAGAGCAGCCCCTGTAGGCCCGAAATGCGGGATTAAACATAGATTAGCGATTATGGCAACAAACAGACCTACAACATTTATTGTGGCCCAAATCTTCTCCTTTTCATTTGAAGCCATGTAATTACCAAGCACAGAGTTCAACGAGGATATGGCAATTGTTGGACTAATAGCAACTAAAGGAGTAACAGCTCCCATAAAATCTTCTCCACCTAAAAGCCATACTATGCTATCTCTTTCCAAAATGCACAAGAGAATTATCAAAGTAGAAACTAAAAAAGAAAAATTCAAAGTCTTCGCAACCAAAACTTCCGTCCTCTTCTCTGCTTTCTGCGCGTGATAATAAGATAATCTTGGCAACATGACATTGCCGACTGAATTCACAGCAGTGAGAAAAGTGCCTTTAATTTTTATCACAAGTTGATAGATGCCAACCATGTTGGTTGTTCCGAGAAAACCCAACATAACAAGATCCGCTTGGACATACATGCCCGATGTAACCGTTGCAATAAAAAACATTAACATCGGTTTAAAATGACGAAAAATATCTATTCTAGTATGTATTCTCAGATCAACCATCTTTCGAATACGTATTATATTAAAGATATTTGAACCATAGCCCGCAAGAACTACAATTGCACCATACATTACATAGTCTTTTTGCTCACGTATTAACACAAACATCAAAACTATACAAAACAATTTTATAGCAACATTACGAATTGTAATATACTCATACTGTTCTAATGCTTGATAGAGCCATTCGACACCAAAAGATGCAAGCCACAACGCCACTCCGAAAAGAAGGAACAACTCCTTTTGAACGTACATCTTAGGAACCAAAAAAATACATAAAAGATATACCGCAAATACTAATGTAGTAGAACATGTAAGAATTATTAATAATTCTTTCACCGTCTGAGACAGCTCAGCTGCATCATCTCTGACCTGTGCGCACGCTTTAACTCCATAAGATGATATTCCCAGCAAAGCAACCAAGGAAAAATAAGTCACCACACTCTGAGCGAATGCTACGGCACCTGTCCCATAAGTTGATAAAACTCTTGATACATACGGGACAGTTATCAATGGAAACAAAAGAGATGAACTCGTCAGAATCATGTTCATCAATACATTAAATTTTACTGATCGTATCCGTGGTTTTGCCATAAGACCCAACTTCTTAAAATACGTACTTAGTCATTACTTTGATCTCGTTCGAATGATCAAATCCTGTATTAAAGATATTCGATTTTTTATCATTTTCTGTAATGGTTCATGAGTAAATGAGGAAGCATTATTACCATGCCTGCGATATAATCCTAAACACTGATTACAAATAGAAACTTTACCATAAATCTCATTAATGAGGCCGATCCATTGATCATGCATTGGAACATTCTCGGGGATGGGGAGTAATCGTGGCACCATTCTCCTCTGAAAAGCCATCGCACTTCCCATAAACGAATTTTTAATTAGATTGCGTACTAATCCTTTTGCTGAATTTCTGAATTCAAAAAAGGATGGATCAATTACATTCAACTGTTTATCTACAATTTGAACATCATGCAGTACACAAGTTATATCGGCATTTTCAGAAAAAAGACCAAGCACTATACTAACTTTATCTGGAAGCCAGATATCATCTTGATCCGAAAGGAAGATTATATCTTTCGAAGCCTTCGCAATTCCAAATTCAAAATTCTTAATAACGCCTCTCCTCGGACCTTCATAATAATTTATAATCGAATACTTTTTAACATATTCATTAATAATATCTAACGTACCATCTGTAGATCCATCATCCGAAATAACAACCTCATCACAATCCCTCAACTGCGGAATAATTGAATCAAGTTGGTCACGCAAAAATTTTTCACCATTATATGTCGCAATTACAACACTTGCTGAGAGCATATTCTTTCAAACCTCAGTCTTCTTAAAGGACTTTTTGAATTTGCCATACATCTAACTGTTAAAGAGCAATCGACACTTTTATTCCTAAAATAGTTTTGCTTGGATCCAGCTTTACACTGAACATAAGAATGCGATTAGTTAACTGACTTACCAAGGAACAGCCATTCATACTCATCTGCGATGAACTGCCAGCTGTACGCATCGGCAATACGTTGTTTCGACTTTACCCCCAAATCTCGAATCTCCTCAGCCGTCATGTTGTCGGCCTTGTTGATTAGCGCAGCCAGATTGCCGTCATCCTTGGTCCAGTAGAGCGCCGCATCCTCCGCGACCTCCTGATTGAAGCCCACCTTCAACAGCAAGTTCAGATCCGTGCTGCCCAACGCTTCCAACAAGCTTGGGTTCGTACCGCCCACTTCATGGCCGTGGAAATACCCATAGGCATTCTCTCGGATCTTCTTCAGCAGTTCCTTGTCGTACACGGTACCGACGAACTTGATACGCGAATCATTGTCGAAACCGGTCTTGGCCTTGAGTTCATCAAGGAACTTGTCGCTGACGTTCGTAATCAAAGCGAAATCCCGCTTCGAGTCGCTCTTCATGAACTCGCGAATCATTGTCTCGTAATTGTTCTCCGGAACGAACCTGCCAACCACCAGATAATACGACTTCGCAGACAGTCCCTTGACCTTATACCAGTCCTGCAGCTTCGTATCGTCATCCTTGATGCTGCTGCGCTGAACTTCGGCACCGTATGAGATGAACAGCGTCTTCGGAGTGTACTTGCCATACTCCTCATGGATATACCGTTCCATGTTCTTGGAGTCACACACCAGCAGATCGCAATGCTTGGTCATCATCTGCTCGGAGAGCTTCCAATACTTGCGTACCGGAGCGCTCCACTTGGCACGCATCCATTCATGTCCGTCCGGATTGATGTACAGCTTGCCGCCGAGCCGGTGGATCTCGCGCTCGAAATGCGCAGCAAACGGACCGATACGGCATGCAAGAATATAGACGATCGGGTGCGGTATATGATGCGCCTTGATATACTTCACGCACTCATTCAATGCGGCCACGTCGTAATAGATGGCCTGGGCAGGTCCAATGTTCGGCACCTTGACCTTGAAGCAGCGGGCATTGTTATACATGAAACTGCCACGCTCAGTCGACTTGCACGCCACATGATACCGCAGAGAGGGATTGGTCTGATGATACTCCGTCAAATAGTCGACGAAGGTCTCATACCCGCCATAATTCGCAGGGATTCCCTTGGACCCGACGATGAACACATGTTGTACCGGCATAGCTTCTTCCCCAATGTCCTTCTTTTACGGCCCATCGCCGCAATACAAACAGGAGACACAGGCCTGCATACATCATGCAGCCCGAGGCATCCTCGTGGTGCTGCCGACGCAGCACCACAATGTGGTCAACTATAGTAAAAAGGGTATACTTGCTGGCTCATATTCATGCGCGCTTATGCCGCGCAGAAACGCATTCGTGCTCTGGATACAGCGATGTCGCCCACACCAGCAATGGCAGCGCATAGAACGCGTATCCTTCGAATTGCACATATAGGTAGGACACCAAGATCAGCCAGCACACAATCGTCTTGCGCCACGCATGGCGCGACGTGATATGACGCAAGACGCTTATCAGCAATATGACGCACGCTGCTGCACCGAATTCAACGATAAAGCTGGTATATGCACTCATCGTGAACATATTGGCCGACGTTACCTGCGTATACCACCGGATTGGCTGACTTGCATCCAGTCCAAACCGCTGCAGAACATGAACAGCGGCATTCGCACCTTGATGAGTCGCATCGGAGAGATTCCCCGCTCCGTATCCGAGCAACAGCCGCAACGGATGCTTCGCGGCACCGACAAGAGGTCCCATCGATTGCCAAAGGCGTGCGTAAAACGATCCATCACCATCGAACCCGAGCTCCGCTATGCTGCTAAGCCGATGGTTCAGCAGCATGCTGCCAGTGCCCGCGCCGACTGCAGCGACAAGTTCAGCGAGCGCCAATAGTCGGCCTCGCCAACTCTTCCAATCCGCAGACTCGATAATCACAAACACCAACGCGATAATCGAGTCAAGAATGATGCGCACGCCTGCACCCATGAGCACCGAGCCTGCAGCGAATACCATGATAAGGACGCGCAGTTGGTTTGCACGCTTGTGGTCACGACCACGCACCAGCCAGATCAGCGGCAGCAGCACACCGAACAGGTGCATACCTATATAGCTCGGTTCTGCGAACAGAAACTGCGGGCGGCCACCGCCCCAATGCGAAGTGCTGCTGATGTACTGGCGGCTCATCAGATGAATGAAGAAGTTCTTTACGGAAGTCCAATCAAACATGATTGACAACCGCTGCACCACGCCGACTGCGAAGGCGAACCAATATACGAGAATCAGCAGATCCAACATGCGTCGCCAAGACAAGCGCTTGATACGTAATGCCATGTCCAACGCACACAGGCAGGCGAGAGCCCCAGCCACGCCGGCCAGCGACACCAGCGCCGGAAGCCGATGGAATGCTACCAGACACCAATCCACTGCAGACAGCGCGATTAACAGCACCGGAAACAGGAAGAATGCGCGGAAACGGTGCCAAACCTGCGGCAGCAAACGCCAGTTCGCTACCGCATATGCCATAAACAACCACGGAGAAAGCGGTGTCCAAAACGGCATGTATGGGCCTGCTACTGTGCCGTCAATCGGCAGCATGGCGAGCGCCGCATAGAACAAAAAATCTGAGGAATCGACCAATATCGGTCGATCATTATCAAACGAGACGCCGGCTTTCCCGAAATCCGCCTCGGCGATGCCGGCAATATTAGAATCAGTCACTCATTACTCCCACTGTCATCACCCAACAGCATGTCACTGTAACGGACAAATCGTATCGGGAGATGAAACCGGCGTGAGAATGACGTGAATACTTACGTCTTACGTCAGCTTGATGTCAGACCGTGTAAGCATACTGCCGCGTGATTTGAGGGCGCACCGGAGCTTCCTCAACGCGGTAGTGCTTGCGCATGCTGGTCAGGATGGTGCGCAGCGCCTTGTTTGTCTGCTCGGCGGCAGTGCGGAATTTTGCATATTCCTTACCGTGCGGATCCTCAATATCCTCGGGTTCGGGAAGCATGGGCCGAATAATGGAAGCAGAGTCAATCACTGACTGCAAGCGTTCCTGAATGGTCAAGCCCTTGACCAGCCCGTTGCGCGCGCAGTACTCGCACATGTTTGCAAAGTCACCCAGCAAGAACGTGTATTTCACAGCAGTGGGAGCCAACGTGACAATGTCTTTACGCTGATCCTTTTCAAAGCACAGGATCAGATCAGCGGACTTTGCCATCGGCTGCGTCAGGCGCCGAGAACGGAACCCACTCGGTTCGATCCCTACGCTTTCCATAAGCAGGGCGCTGTTGGGATCAATCTGATGCATGGGCAAACCATGCGTACCCGCGCTGGAAACCTGCACCGTGGTGCCAGAGAGGTAGCGAGTGAGCAATAGCTCGCCCATGGGAGAACGACAAATATTGCCGGTGCAGACGAACATAATGTGCATGGGCTCAGTCCTTCTTCATACTTACAACGCTACCTTGCGGGCCTGCGTACAAACCACTAGTGCACCATTTTAGTCCGATACGTCGGACTGTGACCAATCCGTGTCCGCCCACCACCACTTCATCTTCACATGAATGTTACAAGGGATTCACTTTTTGGGCGGATTTTGCTATAGGGGGGGGGGTGGCGTTCGTGCTAGGGTGGGCGAGAGAATGAATGTTTCTTGCGGTTTTTGGGGAACGATGGAGGAAGAATTCAGTATCATGCCGAAGGACAGAGGCACAGCAGCAGAGTCGCAGGCAACAAGCACCGCGACCATGGCAATGCCCAAAGTACGGGCGAGCGGGAGCCGGTCCTCGGCTTCGTTCTCCCCCGTTGCCGAATGTGACATTGCGCCGACATTCTTTGACGGCACCTACTTCTCCTCTACACCGGACGGCAGCTCCACACATAACGACACCACGAACATACGTCCATTGATGGGCCATTCTGTGCCGAAGTGGCGATATCTCTATAACACGACCTTGGTCGTGCTTGATCTGCTGATGACCATTGTGGCCACGTACATCGTGTTCCTGCTCCGACCTTTCGCTTATACCTATGTGCAGAGCATTGGTCCCGGCGAATACGGCGTTTTTAGCTTCCTGCTGTTGGCCTGCGTATCGTGGCTCATCAGTCTGCATTCCGCACGCTCCTATGAACGGCACACCATGGGTGAGGGCTATGCCCTGTACGCCAAGCTGTTGAACGCTGCGTTCATCGATTTCATTATGCTGTGCACGTTGGGGTACCTGTTCCACCTCAATCTTCCCCGGTCGTTGAATGTGTTCATTCCGCTGGTTTCACTGGTATTGGTTATTATCGAGCGTTGGATTATGCGCCGCGCGCTGCACCGCAACCGCATGAATGGCGAATTCAACTACCCGACTGTGGTTATTGGGTCTCCGGAAGGTATCCACCGGACGGTCGAACAATTGCGCCAGTGCCGTGGCCTCGGCTACGCGCCAATTGCGGTGTGCCCAGTGGTTTCAGTTAAGAACGAGGATGACCCGGATTCGGCGCAGCATTTGGTGTCGGTGCCCTTCACTCCTGCCAACGATGCTGAGGCACGACTGAAGGTGTTGCCACTCAACTCGCATTTGCCGCAAACCGCGAAGCGTATGAAGGCACGTACCGTATTGGTAGCTGATGTACTTACCCGTGATTCTGAGACCATGCGTACATTGTCCCTGGCCGTGGAATCCATGGGCATTGAATTGGCCCTCACTACCTCTGTGGCTGATTTGAGCGGCGCTGACCTGCATTTCCGCAACGATCCGACGATGCCAGTAGTCATTGCACGACTGACGCAGTACTCAACCGTTACCCGCATCCTCAAGCGTGTGTGCGATATCGTGCTTTCCGGTATCGCCATTATCTTGAGCTCGCCCATCATGCTATGGGTGGCATACAAGGTCAAGCGGGAAGACGGCGGCCCTGTGTTCTATTCGCAGACGCGCATCGGCATTTACGGCAAGCCGTTTACCATGTACAAGTTCCGTTCCATGCGCACTGATGCCGACGAGATCAAGGCGAAACTGGCTAAGGAACGCGGCATTGAGGATCGTTTTATCTTCAAGCTCAAGGACGATCCACGCGTGACTAAGATCGGTCACTTTATTCGTAAAACATCGCTGGATGAGTTCCCGCAGTTCTTTAACGTGTTCAAGGGCGATATGAGCTTGGTTGGGCCTCGCCCGCCGCTGCCTGAAGAAGTCGCGCGATATGACATGCTGTATTCCACGAGACTGCTGGTTAAGCCTGGTATTACTGGACCGTGGCAGATTTCCGGACGCAGCGATTTGACTCAGGAACAGTCGGAGTATGCGGATGTGTCGTATATTCAGGACTGGTCTATCACGGGGGACATCGTGATTCTGTTGAAGACTGTGGTGGCAGTGTTTAAGGGGACTGGATCGTACTGAGTTTTCTTTGGGAATGTTGAAATGTTGAGAGAGGTCAGCTTCTTGCTGACGCCCTTCTTTTGTCTCTCCCTCAGAGCCTGTGGCTGACGTCCTCGTCAGAGGGTTTACTGCTTGTTGATGGAGCAGGCAGCAGTGTCGGTGGTAACACCGGAATCAATCCAGCCCATTGGAGTTTGGTCGATAGTGAGGTCGGAGACAGCCTTGGTAGACGTGGTCACGTCGAAGGAATAGGTGACGGACTCTCCAGGAGCTATCGTGGCATTGCTCGCATACACGGTTTACCATTCAATGTTTCTTGACGGCTCTCCGTCACTGAACCACCACTGGTCTTAAGGTTTGAGATGGAGCCGCCGGCAGGCGCATAAATCAGAGTTTTTCCACACCTTGTCCGCCGGAGCCAAGGATATAGCTCGTTAGAGCACCAATCTGACTGCTCTCCAGTGTATTTGTCATCTTATATTCCACATGATAGGTCTGAGAACCATCATTACCACAGGTGGAACGAGTCACCTTCGAAGTACGATGAATATACCATCCCATCTTTGATGGATTCTGCTCAGTCACATACACTCCCACCTGCGGGTTTTCCTCGCTGCTTGGCGTCTGCGCGGTAAAGCCTGCATCACTAATGGTTTTTCAGCAGTCTCATCAAATGCGTACATGGAGAAGTGGCGGCCTTCGGCCATGCTGCCCATGAGCTGGGCGACCTTGGTGAGTTTAGTCAAATCAACATTGCTGAACATACTACCGACTGTTTGTTCTGCGACTTGAGCAAATAGGGCGTCCTGCATGGAGACTGGGTAATCAACATACACCTTGTTCAACAAAAACTCAGCAGTGTTATCTCCCGTAAGCACCGTTCCATCAGGAATAGTGACATTACCACTGATTTTCGTAAGTTCCTGCAAAAATACAGGATCAACCATGAGCACGCCGTCCAGCTGAGTATTGCTTCCCCACGGCGTGCGCTGCCAAATCGCGCGCATACCTTCGGCACTGCGTGAAGTATCAGGGTATACGGCCAAATCTCGCACATCGAATGACATGTTCAATGGTCCCCACTGCCGGAAGATGCGCTGCTCGTCTTCCGTAGGATCACCAGCACCATATGGGATATATTCACCATTCGAACGGAAATCACCGATACCGATCTTGCCGTTGTCGGTAGTTACCACACCCACAGAACCAATCAGGCCACCGGACGAACGCTCCTCCGAAGTGGTCATAGCCATCAACGCATACGTGCGCGGCTGATCGGAGCCAAGGAAGTCCGGTAGAATCTGGAACGTGCCGGACAGCTGATTGACTTTGTCCGCCATCTTGGTCAGCTGCGTATTGCCGGTGGCATAGGCGTTCTTCACCATGCCGATATGGGCCTTCGGCAGCTGCTGATACTTCTGCACCTGCTGCTGCAGTGACTGGTTCGCGGTGGCAATATTCTTCTGGGCTTCCAGAATCGGCTGCAGATTCAGCTGACCGTCGCCTGAGCTGAGCTGTGCGCTCTTCAGCGTGGAAAGTACGTTCATAAACTGCGGCACCGAATCACTGACCAGCGAATCCACCACCGAAGTCATGCCCTGCACAGTGGTGATGTCGTCGCCGTACACCGGCGCCTTCGAAGCGATGTTCCACAGCGTGCCGTGCGCAATCTCGTTCGCAGCCGCGGTCTCGGTCTTTGCCTGGCTGATCTGCTGGCTCACCGTATCGAGGTTGTCGAGGTTACCGAGGTCGGTCACACCGCCCAGCAGCTGCATCGCCTGTTCCTCATGCGCCTTGACCTGCTTGGCCTCGGAATACAGCTTCAAACCGAAGAATCCGCTCACTCCCAGCAACACTACGAGCAATACCAGAATCGACACCGCCTACGGCCAGATGCGGTGCCTTCTGCGTGGAATACTTGCTGCGTGACCTGCCCTATGAACTCTCATGCTAACTCCCAAAACTAATCTTATTGACTTGTAACCTCTTGCAATAACCAACCGCCTATTATGCCCCGGTCTTGTGCACAAAGCGTGTTCGCCCCCGCTTCTGCACATATTCCGAACCGACTGGACCACCCCTGGGTATAGCGTATTGGGGTGCTTTGAGAGGCTGCTCGGCCAAGCACGCGAAGACGACGGTCGCCGAATACACCGAATACGCATTGATATGCGAGGCGCATATATCACTGAACAGATACGCCACCGACACCGCCAAGGCAACAGGCCGGGCAACAGAAGTGGGGTAGTGCGTGACTGGAGCTCAGGGAATCAAGAATCGTCGCGGCGAATTGCAGCGGGTACTGAGCCGTGAGGAATCATACGTGGACGGTAAACTGAGCCGCGCGGCATTTATTTCCATCGCAATCCTGACCTTTATTACCTTTGTTGGCAACTTCACGCAGCTGCAGCTGAGCTCGGCGCTGCCGATTATCGTTTCCGAATTCCACATCTCCGTAACCACCGGGCAGTGGCTCACCTCCGTGTTCCAGCTGGTCATGGGCGTCATGGTGCCGCTGACCGCGTTCCTGA
>OLPZ01001285.1_pt1 | contig 16972 bp, 12 predicted proteins | sample 1672711 | NCBI WGS metagenome assembly OLPZ01 (sample SAMEA3136716, study PRJEB25190) | human gut metagenome
GTCTCCCGCCCCGGCCTGGTGACGGGCGAGATGGTCGAGCGCATGGCCAAGGACCCCATCCTGCTGGCCATGGCCAACCCCGTGCCGGAGATCATGCCTGACGTGGCCCTGGCCCACGGGGCCGCTGTGGTCGGCACGGGCCGGTCCGACTTCCCCAACCAGATCAACAACGTGCTGGTCTTCCCCGGCCTGTTCAAGGGTGCCCTCTCCTGCGGGGCCGTGCAGATCACCGAGGAGATGAAGTACGCCGCCGCCAAGGCCCTGGCCGACATGATCCCCGAAGGCGAGCTCTCCCCCACGAACATCCTCCCCTCCCCCCTGAACCGGGCGGCGGCGGACACCGTGGCGAATGCCGTGGCCACAGAAGCCCGGCGGTCGGGACACGCACGCTTTTAAGCATTTGTAATTTTTCTTTAAGACGCAACACAGCCCGGACATTCAAGTGTCCGGGCTGTTCGCTCCGCAGGACGCACAATACAGGGTTTACCCTGTATAGAAGTGCGCCATTCCGCTGGAATGGATTTTTACTTTGAGATTAGTTCTCGTAGCGAGTCCAATCGGGATCCTGCTTCATGCTGATCCAGGTCTCGTAGTTACCGGCCTTGTGCTTGTAGTTGTGGGAGTTAGTTGCCTCCTGCACCGCCAGATAGAACCAGTCGCCGGGGTTGCAGTCGGGCCAGACGTTCATGTCGGGCAGCAGGTCGCTTGCATCCTCCGGGATACGGTTCAGCACACGGTTGATCATGGTCATGGCCTGGGCACGGGTGATGCAGTCATTGGGACGGAAGGTGCCGTCCTCAAAGCCCTTGACCCAGCCCAGCTCTGCGGCGCGCTCGATGTAGTCCTGCGCCCAGTGGCCGCGGATGTCCGAGAAGGTCTGGCTCCCGCTGCTCTTGCCGGTGTCGAAGCGGGCGCAGATGGCGGCGAACTCCGCGCGGGTGATGGGCGCGTTGGGGTCGAAGGTCGCGCTGTCGCGGCCCTGGAGGATGCCCAGGCCCGCCATGGTGGAGATGGCGGTGTTGGCCCAGTAGTCATTCGGCACGTCTGCAAAGGTGTTGCTGGTGCGCAGATTATCGTCACGCACATCATCTTTCAAAAGTCTGAAGAAAATGGTAGCGGTCTCCGCCCGCGTGATCAGAGCATTGGGATGGACACAGCCGTCCTGATAGCCGACAACATAGGCAAAATGGTCATCGCCATTCAGCAAGTCAGGTGTGGAGCCGCGGTAGTTCCGAACCGTCTCAGCGTCCTTTTCGGCCTTGCTCCAACTGGTAGTCAGATTGCTCTTTTCGATGCTCACCTCATCGCTGTTCACGACATATCCTTCAGGAGCAGTCAACTCCTGATAGTAGAGATCGCTCTTAGCATTGATCTTCCGGTAGTCGCTTGCATTAACCCGGAACATTGCGATGCCGCTGCGGTTGGAAGCCGCGGTGGCAATCTGTTTACCGTCGAGGAACAGTCCAAATTTTGCACTGCTCAGCACACTACCATCCTGCGCATCTACTTTTTCAATGGCGAAATAGTAATAGGTCTTGGATCCATCGCCGCCACTTCCGCTGGAATTTTCGCTCCACTGCGCATAAACGGTCATGGAGCCGGTGATGACAGTTCTATTGTCAAAGGAGCTTCCCTTGCCATCCTGCTGGGTATTCCAGCCAGTAAAGGTATACCCGCTGCGAGCAGGGTCAGCAATCATCCTATCCCCAAGCGCTTCCCCTTCCGTTACGGACACGGTTTTCGTTTTGCCGCTCCCTTCGTTCCAATCGAACACCACATGGAATGACTCCAGGCCGAGCAATTTGGTTTCCGTTACATTAGAGGGAATGATATATCTGTTTTGTCCCACAGTTACCGTCAATTCCGCAGAGGCAAACAGAGAATCGCCCACAACAAACTTATTATTGGGCAGCGTATAAGTCACTTGAATACTATTTCCATCGAAACTGTTGGGAGTTCCCGTCAAACGAGCGTCCTTAGTAATCACAAGGCTGTATTCAGCGCTACCCCCTGCCTGTGTTATAATGTTTTTCAGGCTTTCAGACATAACATATGTGACGGTATAGGCTACGGGATAGCCCGCATTGGTCTTGTTCTGCTTAATCGTTTCAGGTCCACTAATCGTCAGCGTGCCGAAGTTCTGCGTGGGCTGGACGATGGCAACCGCACAGCCGCAGCCATTCACATCGGCGGCGGGGAGGGTGCAGTTCACACTGCCATCCGCATCAACAGTCGCTGCATAAATGCCGATGGGGGCATCGGAAGAAGCGGGCTTACCATCTTCTCCCGTCTTTTGAGTCAAAACATAGACGGGCAGTGTGTTCCCCTGCTGATCCGCATTCAGCTTGAGTCCGCCCACAGTCAGGTTAGCGGCACCGTCCCGCTGGGTCCAGAAGGTGGCAAGGGGGCTGCTCCAGCCTTTGGCTTGGGCTTCGGCTGTCAATGATGTAATGCTATCCTTGCTGGCATTATGTAATTTCAAATTTCGACTGCCAATAGTCGCTTCAACTGTTATCTTGCCGGATTCCATATAAACTGCCGGATTTTCGATACTGCATTTGTCGGAAATATACAAGTAGTTTGTTGCATTGCCGTTCTTCTTCGCGGTGATAGACAGGTCGTTGCTTCCTCTGTTGTCCATGTTGTTGCCTAATAAGCCTTCACGGAGTATTGCGGATGCATCTTCGTAGAGAAAAATGCCACCGCCTAAGGTTTTACTGGTATTGTTGGATATCTCACCGCCGAACATGGTTAGTCTACAATTTTTTAAGGACATTCCGCCGCCGGTATTGTCAGAATTATTATCTTTAATTTCACTACCGCTATATAGGTTGATTTCTACAAAGCCGTGGCCTGCTGTGCCGATTCCACCGCCACGTCCGGTAGCCGTGTTGTTATTGATTTTTCCATAGATGTCGGCTGTCGCATTTTTCTGGAGATAGAGTGCACCATAGTTGACGAAGTTGTTGTGAATATTACCGGTCTCCCCAATGTAAACATTTGTATTTGCAATTTGCAGCGGATTTCCGTTAATCCCGCAAATCTCACCATTTATACGAACTTCATTCCTAAGATCAGCTTTTGAATCAACAGAATAGATGCCATGAGTCTTCTGATTTGCAAGGTTATTGATAATCGAACCGGCATCCATGGTATAAGTGCTGCTATTCAGATAAACAATATTGCTTCCGTCACCTGTCACGTTCGCAATCAGGCCGGTTGCCGTCAGCGTGCCGGTTGCATTATTGCGCAGATGAATGGCCGTGCCGTTCCTGCCCTGCCACATAGCGGGATTGCCGGTGATGCCGCTGATCGTACCGCCGGCGGTCACTTCGCCGCCGTCCGCGTAGACCGCGCGGCCGTTTACGTTCTTAATTTCCGCACCATTTTCCATCTTGAAATCGGAACCCTGCAGCCAGACCGCACCTGCGGGGCCGACGGAGCCTGCATCGCCTTTGCTTCGTGTGATCGACGAAGCATCCTCAATCACGCTGCCGGACTTCATAACCAGTTTGGCCTGATCTGTCACCCGTACAGCAGACATACCGCCGAAATTACGAAGGACAGCTCCTTCACCCAACGTGATGGTGCAGAGCACAGTGGCGTTGGAGGCAATCATGGCGTCCTGAACATAAATCTTGTTGCTTTCGTCTCCCTCGCTTTTCCCGCTGCTTGCCTGGGCGAATACTGTGCCCTCATGCTTGCCGGCATCATCCAGAATGATGTTCGTCAGGGTCAGACCGGCGGGCTTATCTCCGTTGGTCTGCACCTCGATCATGGCGGGGTTGTAAGTGCTGCGGGCGACATCCTGCTGCTGCTCAAAGTTATCGCCGCGCGTGACGGTGTAAGTCTTCTCACCGCCGTAGCTGGTGATCGTGAGCTGCTTGCCGTAAAAACGAGCGCAGCTTGTCATGGTCAAGTCGCTCATGACATAGATCGTAGCGCCGTCCACCGCCTCTCCGACCGCCTTAGCCAGCGTGGCGTAGGGTGCGCTTCGCGAGCCCTTACCGGCCGTATCGTCACCTTCGCTGCTTACATAGATACCGGTTGCCGCCGGTTCTGGTGTATCTTCTCCTGTATCTGCCGCAAACGCCGGTGCGGGCAACAAGGTGAGACACAACACTAATGTTAACAAGCTGGCTATTACTCGTCTCTTCACTGTGGCACATCCTTTCTTTTATCAGTTTTGAAATGTGTACTTTTGCAAATCGCTGAAATATTGACACAAATCAACAAAAAAATTCTTGCATACTGCAAAAAAGCGTGATATTATAGACATGAAATCATTTAGCATATAGATTTGCAAAAGTACACTTTTTCAAATCCTATTGATCGTTATCTTTGTCCCCTTTTTCTATCCTTACTGCCTTACCATAGAACGTTCCCTCGGCCATGCCGCAGGCGGCTGCGGCTTGCTTTAGGCTGATTTTCTTAGCACGCCAGTCTTGGTGGACCTGAGGGAAGTTTTCTGGTAGAGGGAGAGATGGGCGGCCAAATTTAACGCCCCTTGCTTTGGCGGCGGCAATGCCCTCGGCTTGGCGCTGGCGGATGTTGGCCCGCTCGTTCTCTGCCACAAAAGAGAGCACTTGCAGGACGATATCACTGAGGAAAGTCCCCATCAGGTCCTTTCCCCGCCGGGTGTCCAATAAGGGCATATCCAAAACAACAATGTCGATCCCCTTTTCCTTGGTCAGCATCCGCCACTGTTCCTGGATCTCTTCATAGTTTCTTCCCAGGCGGTCAATACTCTTGATATACAGCAAGTCTCCATGCTTCAGGTGATGAAGCAAACGACGATATTGAGGACGCTCAAAATCTTTTCCAGATTGTTTATCCATATAAATATGACCGGCAGGGACCGCCACGTCTATCATGGCTGTCATCTGCCGGTCTTCTTTTTGTTCCCGTGTGCTGACCCGAATGTATCCATACTTTTTTTGCAAATTCTTTCTCCTTCTAAAAAACACGCCGGACAAACTCTCAAAGAATCGTCCAGCGTGTCTTTCTATTTCTCTATATGATTTTATAGGTTGTATAGGAAGAATTACATTTTCTCCGGTGCGGTCACGCCCAGCAGGCCCAGGCCGTTGGCCAGGACGGAGCGGACGCTGTCGGCCAGCTTCAGGCGGGCGGCCAGGATCGCAGGCTCCTCGCCCTTGATGCGGCAGGCCCCGTAGAAGCGGTGGAAATCCCCGGCCAGCTCGGTGAGGTAGCGGTTGATGCGGGAGGGATCGTAGTCGCGGGCGGCGGCGTGGATCTCCTCCGGCAGACGGGCCAGGGTGCGGATGAGGGTCGTCTCCTCCTCGGTGGTCATGAGCTCGGCGTGGGTGTCGGCGGCCTTGGGGACGGCGTGGCCTTCCTCCGCCAGGCGGTGGATCAGGGTGCAGATGCGGGCGTGGGCATACTGGACATAGTACACAGGGTTCTCGCTGTCCTCCCGGACGGCCAGGTCCAGGTCGAAATCGACGGGGCTGGTGGCGGAGCGGGAGTTGAAGAAGTAGCGGGCGGCGTCCACGCTGACCTCATCGAGCAGGTCGTGCAGGGCAATGGCCTTGCCGGAGCGCTTGGACATACGGACGGGCTGACCGTCCTGGAGCAGGTTCACCAGCTGCATGAGCACCACGATCAGGCGGTGGGAGCCGTCCAGACCCAGGCCGTCCAGGGCCGCTTGCAGGCGGGCCACATGGCCGTGGTGGTCGGCCCCCCAGACGTCCACAGTCTTGTCAAAGCCGCGGACCTCCAGCTTGTTGCGGTGGTAGGCGATGTCGGCGGCGAAGTAGGTGTAGAAGCCGTTGGCGCGGCAGAGCACGTCGTCCTTCAGGTCCAGCTTGTCCACCTGCTTCTGGCTCTTGCCCTCGGCCAGGTATTTGTTTTTTAAGAGCTGGGTGGTGTTGAGCCACAGAGCACCGTCCTTCTCGTAGGTCCAGCCCTTTTCGGTCAGCAGGCCGACGGTCTCGGCCACATAGCCGGACTCGTGCAGGGAGGACTCGAAGAACCACTCGTCATACTCGATGCCGTAGCGCAGCAGGTCGGCCTTCATCTTGGGGATGTTGGTCCGGAGGCCGAAGGCGGCCAGGGCGTCGAGACGGGTCTGCTCGTCTGCGTCCGCGTAGCTGTCGCCGTACGCGGCGTAGAAGGCCTGGGCCAGCTCCTTGATGTCGTCGCCGTGGTAGCCGTCCTCCGGGAAGGGGACGGCGTCCTCGCCCTTGAGGATCTGGAAGTAGCGGGCCTCGATGGAGACGGCGAACTTATGGATCTGGTTGCCGGCGTCGTTGACGTAGAACTCCTTCCAGGTGTCGCAGCCGTCCCGCCGGAGGATGTTGGCCAGGGTGTCGCCCAGCACGCCGCCGCGGGCGTTGCCCATGTGCATGGGGCCGGTGGGGTTGGCGGAGACGAACTCCACCATCACTTTTTCCCCGTGGCCCTCGTCGCTCTGGCCGTAGAGGGGGCCTTCCTTCTCGATCTCGGCCAGCACGTCGCCGTACCACTTGTGGCCCAGGCGGAAGTTCAGGAAGCCGGGGCCGGCGATCTCCACGGAGGAGAAGATGGTGCCGGCGAGATCCATGTGGTCCACCAGGGCCTGGGCAATGGCGCGGGGGGCCATCTTCATGGCCTTGGCCCCGGCCATGGCCACGGAGGAGGCGTAGTCGCCGTTCTGGGGGTCCTTGGGGATCTCCACGGAGCCTTTCAGCTCTACCCCGGCGGGGAGGACCCCGGCCGCAACGGCCGCCTCGTAGGCCTGGGCGGTCAGCTGGCTGACCTGAGCTTTTGCCGATTGAATCAAATTCGCCATAACGCTTGTGTCACCTTTTCTTTCTTGTTCAAAGTGCCTGGTCCAGGGGTGCCCGCTGGTCCAGGGTGGGTTCAGTTACTTGGATCTCAAAGGCGTTTTCCCCGATGAGCTGGCTGTCCGCCTCCAGGGCGTAGCGGATGGAGAGGCTGCCGCCGCCCTCCCCGATGCGGGCCTTGGCCCGGTGGGTGTTCACGCCCAGCATGAGGCCGCCGAAGGGCGTCTCATAGAGGGAGAAATGCTTCTGCCCCTCCTCGAAGATCATCTCGGAGTTGATGGTCCCCTCCCGCAGGAGGGTGATCCGGTCGGGGGCGATGCGAAAGGTGGTGAGGGTCCCCTCCAGGCCGGTCAGCTCGCTTTCGGGATAGACCAGGGCAAAGCCCTCCTCCTCGCTGTGCCGGAGGACCCCCTGGGTCACCAGCTCGATAGTATCTTCCTGCCCATCCATATTTTGGGTCGATTTGATGGAGATAATGACTGGCTTTTCCATGCGTTCGACTCCCCCCTTGTTCTTTTTACCAAATACAAAAGATTATACCTGATTCTGTGGGGATTGTAAAGTGGGCCGCTGCCTTCTGCCACAGCAAAAGCAGGAACGGTTATCTGGAGTTGTCTCAGATCGGAACCCTGAGCGCCCACTCACAATCGAGAGAACTGAAATAGGCAAGCGTGCGAATCGCTCCGCCATATGGATCGACGATAAGAAAATCATTGCGCGTCAAGCTGCTCCGGTTTGCATCCTGGGCGACACCAACAATGGTGACAACATGGTCTGAGCTATAGCCGTTTACGCCAACGATCATCGGCATTTTGCTGCTCAGGATGCAGTCATAGGCAGCTTTCAGCGCTTCCGCTTGAGTGAATGTGTTCCCCCGATATGTTCTCTCGCCATCGGAATAGCGGGTGCAGTATTCCCATTTCGTGCCGCCGCTGCTCCATGCAACATTATTAGGGCTGAGCTCTGTGTCATGATAGATAGAATACGCAATGCACATCGCAGCCGCGATTCTTTCCGGAGCTATTTTCAAATCGGGGATACGCGTTCTGATCGAAGCAGTAGCCTGCCTTTAGATTCGGCACCACAGTAAAAGCCCTTCCGCCATAAACGTATCCATCCCCGGCAGTGCTCGTCTGTCCAACGATCTCAAAGTTAGAGGAGATGAGCTGGGTATAGGTCTGCCCTCCTTCGCTTTCCGTCCAGACCTCCACGATATACCGATAGCTGCCCGAAGCAAGGGTATCAAAAATCAGGTCATTGTTGATAGAATACCTCAGGTTATTGGAGGTCGCATTGGGATAGCAGATTGCCTCTTGGACCGTGTTCCCGGACGAATCCACGATCGAGCCGCGAATCTTCACGATCTTACCAACCGCTGTCTCCACTATGCCTCGGAGGCCAAAGTTGTTGCCCTGCTGGAGGCGTCCGGAGGGAGAGGTCTCACCACTGATCTGCACGAAGTCTTTTTGGGCAACGACTTCACAGCGGTCGCTGCAGATCCAAAGATCCCGCGCGATCTGATACCAGGTGTTCCCATAGTGGTTCACGGTCGTACCAATCACAGTGAACTTTTTTCCGATATAACTCTCTGTAAAGCAGTAGTACTCCGAATCACCATAGGGCTTGGACTGCACATAGGCTTTATCCGTGAGCTTTACTTCAAAGTAGGCCTCGGTGACCTTGTAGGGATACATCGTCCCGCACTTACTACAGAGCCCCAGGCTGTTATACACATGCGTACACTGCTCTTCGCCGCCGACAGGCTCTGTCGTATCCGGATCCGGCGTAATGGGTTCTGACTCGCTCTTGTGCGCAGTCGAAAGGGCGCGCCAGGAGATCGTAGCCACATCGCCCCGAGTAAAGTATAATGCATCCGCGTCGTACTCGCCATTCGTCAGCCCGATGGCATCCGACAGTACCCATGCCTGGTTCCAGTCGAAGTCCTCCCCGGTCTCATAGCCCAGCGCGCGCAAAACGAACGTGAGGTACTGCGTTGCATCGATGGTCGTCGAGCCGCTATAGGTCGTGGCAGAGGTTCCGTTTGTCAGTCCATACGCGTATGCATAGCCTACATAAGGCTTTGCCCAGTCTGCAACATCCGTGAACGGCATCTGCCATGTTCCGGAGAGCGCCTCGGATTCTTCCCCGAGCAGGCGGACCAGCATCGTCACAGCCTCATTGCGCGTTGGGGTACGGTCAAGATCAAAGATCGGAAGACCGTCGCTGTCTGTGCCTGTGCCTTTGAACAGGCCTCTTGCGTACAGTTCCTCTGCTGCGTTGACGGCCTCGTCAGAAGCTGCGCCGACCGGAAGTGCCAGCATCCCCATGCACAACACCAGGGCCAACACTAGACTCAATGCTCTTCTTCTCTTTCTCATTTCATGTCCTCCTTTTTTGTTTTGGGGTGTTGTGGTATCTTACAATATACAAAAATTATATAGGAAACGACAGAGGATTTCAATCCTTTGCCTTTGACATTCTCCGTCGGGGACACTATAATAAGTGAACAACAAGCACACCCCGCCGGGCTGCGGGCAACTTTTGCCCCGGCCTGGCTTATGATAGAGTGCGAACACCGCACCCCAATCCCACCGCGAGGAGGTCACAGGTATGCAGCTGGAACTGAGCAAAAAGGAATTTCGACGTCTGCTGGACATGGTCTACATCGGCAACTGGATCCTCAACTCCACCAGAGGAGAGGACCGCTTCCGGGACTATGACCAGGTAGAGAGTCTGCTGTTTGAAAAGGCCCGGCAGGAGGGCATGCCCATCCTGGCCGAGACCTATCGGGGCGAGACCGTCCCCTCCCGCGCCTTCGTCGAGGGCGGCATCCACGAGGCCATCATGGAGTATGAGAACAACGTCTTTTTCGACATCCTGGCCGAGGACCTGGCCCGCCGGGACATGAACGACGCCCCCATCGACGAGACCAACTGCGAGGAGCTGGCCCAACGCATCGAGACCTATATCAACGAGTTTGAAGAAAACGGCACCGACAACATCCTGGTGGACCTGGACACCACCACCTGACTCCACCCAAGACAGGAGGCATTTCCCCATGAATTTTGACCGCGTAGAACAGGCCCTCACCCGCGCCCGCTTCCACTGCCACCGCTTCGCCACCGGCCAGGACGCCGCCCAATGGCTGGCGGCGGAATGTTCCGGCAAGACCGTCGGCATCGGCGGCAGCATGACCGCCAAGGCCATGAAGCTGGAGGAGCTTCTTCCCCGGACCAGCACCGTCTACTGGCACTGGCTTACCCCCGGCCCGGAGACCCTGGCAAACGCCGCCACGGCCCAGGTCTACCTCACCAGCGTCAACGCCCTGGCGGAGACCGGCGAGCTCATCAACATCGACGGCACCGGCAACCGCATCTCCGCCGCCACCGGCGCCCATGAGCGCGTCTACTATCTCGTGGGCCGCAACAAGCTGGCCGAGACCTTTGACAAGGCCCTCTGGCGGGCGCGGAACATCGCCTCGCCTCTCAACGCCCGCCGCCTGAACCGGGAGACGCCCTGCGTGAAGAACGAGCTGAAATGCTACGACTGCAACAGCCCCCAGCGCATCTGCAACGGGCTGTCCGTGATCTGGAAACCTTTGGGCGGGGCGCAGGAGACCCATGTTCTCTTGATCGACGAAGACCTGGGTTATTAAAATTTGATCTGAACCCCAAAGCAAGCGAGCGTCGGAAATCCCGACGCTCGTTTGTTGTTTTTCTATGGAGTTGTTTCTCAGTCGTCCGGTAGAGCAAACTTCTTGCGGTACTCTTCATAATACTGGTCGAAGCTGTGGGAGCGGACGTCCTTCAGGCTGATGAGGTACTGGTGGGTGTCGAAGGAATCGGACTCCAGCTCGATCATGGCCACGGCGATGTTGGAGCAGTGGTCGGCCACCCGCTCGTAGTTGGTGAGCAGATCGTTGAAGACAAAGCCCTGGCTGAGCTTGCAGATGCCCCGCTGGAGGCGGTCCACATGGTGGAGCTTCATCTCGTCGCACAGGGAGTCGATCAGCTCCTCCAACGGCTCGATGCGGTAGGCCAGCTCCAGGTCGTTGGTGGTGAAGGCCGTGATGGCGTTGTAGGTGATCTCCTGCACGGCGGCGAACATGGTCTTAAGCTCCCGCTCGGCCCCCTCGGAGAAGACGATGCTTTTCTCGTGGATCTCCTTGGCGCACTCGGCGATGTTCATGGCGTGGTCGCCGATGCGCTCCATGTCGCCGATGGTGTGGAGGAACTTGGTCACGTCCAGGTTCTGCTGCTCGGTCAGCTCTTTACCCGTCAACTTGATGAGGTAGGAGCCGAGCTTATCCTCGTATTTGTCGATGACGTCTTCCCGCTGGGCCACGAACTGGAACTGCTTCTCGGAGTAGTTGCCGATCAAATAGTAGGCATCCTCCAGGTTGGCCTTGGCTTCCAGGGCCATGTTGTTCAGGGCCTGGCGGCACTGCTCGATGGCCACGGCGGGGTGCTCGATCAGGCGGGCTTCCAGGCGGGCGAAGTCCTCCTGTTCGGGACCGACCGGCTCGTCGTCCTTGATGAGCTTGCAGATCTGCTTCTCGATGGTCCCGATGAAGGGGGTGAGGATCAGGACGGTGGCGAAGCGGAAGAGGGTGTTCAGGAAGGCGATGCTCACGGCGTTCATGGTGGCGCTCACAAAGCCGAAGTTCACCACGCTGTTCACGCCGTAAAAGATCACGCTCCAGATGACGGCACCCAGCACGTCGATGAGCAGGTAGACGAAGGCGGTCCGCTTGCCGTTTACATTGGCCCCCAGGGAGGACAGCAGCACGGGCATGGCCGCGCCGATGGCGATGCCCATGATGAGCGGGAAGGCCACGGAGAAGGTGACGACGCCCGTGGCCGCCAGCGCCTGTAGGATACCCACGGCGGCGGAGGCACTTTGCAGCACGCAGGTAAAGATGAGGCCCACCAAGATCCCCAGGATGGGGTTGGAGAAGGTGGTGAGCATGTGCAGAAAGGCTTCGCTCTCCTGCAAGGGGGCGACAGAGCTGCTCATGGCCTGCATGCCGAACATCAGCACGGCAAAGCCCATGAGAATATCGCCGATGTGCACCTTGGACTGCTTCTTGCAGAACATGCGCAGGATGATGCCGATCACGGCCACCACGCCGGTGAGGGTAGCCGTGGAGAGCAGGGACACCCAGCCGGAGCCGCCCTCCAGGGCAGACAGGCAGATGATCCAGCCCGTCACGCTGGTGCCCAAAATGGCACCCATGATGATGCCGATGGCCTGCTTGACCTTCATCATGCCGGAGTTGACAAAACCCACGACCATGACGGAGGTGGCCGAAGAGGACTGGATGATGGCGGTGACACCCGTCCCCAACAGGACGCCCTTAATGGGGTTGCCGGAGAGCTTATACAGCACCAGCTCCAGCTTGTTGCCCGCGACCTTCTTCAGACCGTCCCCCATGAGGGTCATGCCGAAGAGGAAGAGGGCCACGCCGCTGAGCAGTGCGATCACGTTGGAGATGCCCATGGTATGATACGCTCCTTTGCTGCGCTTGGCTTCGATTTGTGCGCGTTTCCGTTTGTTTTCATTTCTCGTCATCGTAAACTATAAAAAAGAAAGGTTAAATCTAATCTATGGTTTCTGTTAAATCTGCGTAAAGAAGGTCGAATTTGTGGCTTTGACCAAAAGGGTCGAAGCTTGTCCGGTCAAATCCTGTCTTTTTTTCGTCCCCGGTCTATCCCGCCAGGGGGAGGCATAGACATGGAGCGAGCGAAACCAGATTTGTTCCAGACGGAGGAGACAGACTATGAACACCCTGACAAGCATTTATGAGGACATTGCCGCCCGGACGGCCGGGGACATCTACCTGGGTGTGGTCGGCCCGGCCCGGACGGGGAAATCCACCTTTATCAAGCGCTTTATGGAGACCCTGGTCCTCCCCAGCATCGACGACGACTACCGCCGCCAGCGGGCCAGAGACGAACTGCCCCAGAGCGGGTCGGGCCGGACGGTGATGACCGCCGAGCCAAAATTCGTGCCGGAGGAGGCCGTGGAGATCGCCATGGAGGGGGGCGGGACCTTTTCCGTGCGCCTGGTGGACTGCGTGGGCTACCTGGTCCCCGGTGCCGTGGGGCAGCTGGAGGACGGGGAGCCTAGAATGGTCCACACCCCCTGGTTCCCGGAGGAGATCCCCATGGCCGAGGCCGCGGAGATCGGCACCCGGAAGGTCATCGCCGAGCACTCCACCATCGGCATCGTGGTCACCACCGACGGGAGCATCACCGACCTGCCCCGGGAGGCCTACCCGGAGGCCGAGGGGCGGGTGATTGAAGAACTGAAGGCGCTGGGCAAGCCTTTTCTCATCCTGCTCAACTCCGCCCACCCCCAGGGGGAGGCGGCCCAGAAGCTGCGGGCCAAGCTGGCCGAGCAGTATGACGTGACCTGCCTGGCGGTCAGCTGCCTGGACCTGGACCAGCAGGCGGTGACGGAGATCATCCAGGCCGTCCTCTATGAGTTTCCCCTGGAAGAGCTTCAGCTTTTCCTGCCCGACTGGGTGGAGACGCTGCCGACGGAGCATCCCATCCGCACGGCCCTCTTCCAGGCCATCCGTGCCCAGGCGGGGAAGCTCGTCCGCATCCGGGATGTCAAGCCGGCGGTGGCGGCGATGGGGCAGTGCGAGCTGGTCACAGGGGCCGCTGTCACGGGGATGAAGCTCGGCTCCGGCTGCTGTCAGGCCCGGTTGGAGCTGCCCCGCAGTCTGTTCTATGACACCCTCTCCCAGCAGACGGGCTTCGCCCTGCACAGCGACGGGGAGCTTTTGGCCCTGCTGGAACGATTGGCCGTGGTCCAGGCCGAGCACCAAAAGGTCGCCGCCGCCATGGAGGAGGTGCGGGCCACGGGCTACGGCATCGTCATTCCCGAAGCCGAGGAGCTGGAGTTGGAGCAGCCGGAGATCATCAAGCAGGGCGGCCGCTACGGGGTCCGCCTGCGGGCCAAGGCCCCCAGCATCCACATGATCCGGGCGGATATCCAAGCCGAAGTCTCCCCCATCGTGGGCAGCGAGAAGCAGTCTGAAGATATGCTCGGCTTCCTGCTGGAGGAATTCGAGGGGGCACCGGAAAAGATCTGGCAATCCAACATCTTTGGCCGGTCGTTCCACGAGCTGATCAACGAGGACCTGGCGACAAAGCTCAAGCACATGCCGGAGGACGCCCGCGAGAAAATGCGGCTGACCCTGGAGCGCATCCTCAACGAAGGCTCCGGCGGGCTCATCTGCATCATTCTGTGACAGACGGGGCGATATTTTGCCGTTGATTTTTTGTCCGCTTCCTACTATAATGACGATAACAACGACAGCAAGAACGGGAAGCAGGGGGACACGGCAATGATCTTGACCATCGACATCGGCAACACCGCCATCACCATGGGGCTGTTTACCCCAGAGGGGCGGCTCCAATTCCGGGGCTCGCTCAAGACGGACAAAAACAAGACGAGGGACCAGATCGCCATCGACCTGCTGGATATGTTCCACCTCTATCGGTCGGACCTGCAAGGCATCACCGGGGCGGTGATCTCCAGCGTTGTGCCCCCCATGACCAGCGCCATGGCCGGGGCGGTGGAGCAGCTCAGCGGCGTACGGCCCATGATCGTCGGGCCAGGGGTCAAGACGGGGATGAACATTCTGGCCGAGATCCACAACCAGCTGGGCGCGGACATCGTGGCCTCCTCCGTAGCGGCCATCCAGAAGTATCCCCAGCCCATCATCGTCATCGACATGGGCACGGCCACCACCTTCTCCTACCTCAGCGAGAGCACCTATAAGGGCTGCGTTATCATCCCCGGCGTCCGCATCGCCGTGGAGGCCCTCTCCGGCCGGGCGGCAGAGCTGCCGCACATCTCCCTGGAGCAGCCCCCCTCCATCTTTGGCCGCTCCACCATCGACGCCATGCGCTCCGGTGTCCTCTATGGCAACGCCGCCATGATCGACGGCATGATCCAACGCATGGAGGCCGAGGCCAAACCCGTGGCGACGGTCGTGATGACCGGCGGGAACGCCGAAATGATCCAGCCGCACTGTAAGCGGAAGATCCTCATCGACGAAAACCTGCTGCTGGATGGACTGTATTATCTCTACCAGAAAAACCACGAGCGGAGACGGCCGAAAAAGTAAACATTTGCTAACCTCAACTCCCCCTCGGTCCGCCCGGCTGAGGGGGAGTTTTTTGTCTCTTTATGAAAGTCACAGAAAAAAAATCTTCAGAAATCGAAATTTTTTTGCAATCATCTATTGCAAATCTGCAAGTTTCTCACTATAATGTGTCATTGAAAAAATCGAAACATCTATCAGGAGGCCTGCTATTATGAAAGCACTGTCTAATCTTGCCCAGTCTGTTCGGGCATCCACCACTCTGGCCATTGACACCCAGTTTAACAAGATGCGCTCCGAGGGCATCGACGTGATCGGCTTCAGCGTCGGTCAGCCCGATTTCCCCACTCCCGAACACATCAAGCAGGCCGGGATCCGCGCGATCCAGGAAAACCTGACCAAATACACCCCCACTCCCGGCACCCCCGCCGTGCGCAAGGCCGTGGCCGACCGGCTGGACGCCGACTGGGGCCTGGACTACACCCCGGAGGAGATCGTTGTCAGCGGCGGCGGCAAGCCCATCCTCTATGTCGCCCTCAAGACCCTCATCGACCCCGGCGACGAGGTGATCCTGCCCGCCCCCTATTGGGTGAGCTACTATGAGCTCATTAAAATGGTCGGCGGCGTGCCCGTGGTCGTCACCACCACGGAGGAGAACGGCTTCAACCTGACCCCGGAGCAGCTCCAGGCCGCCATCACCCCCAAGACCAAGGCCCTGATGCTCAACAGCCCCTCCAACCCCACCGGCATGATCTACAGCCGGGAGCACCTGGAGGACATCGCCAAGGTCTGCCTGGACAACGACCTGTACGTCATCGCCGACGAGATGTACAGCAAGCTGGTCTTTGACAACAAGGAGTTCGTCTCCTTCCCCACCCTGAGCAAGGAGATCAAGGCCCGCACCATCCTGGTGGGCGGTGCCTCCAAGACCTACGCCATGACCGGCTGGCGCATCGGCTTTGCCGCGGCCAGCAAGGAGATCGTCCAGGTCATGAGCAACTACCTCAGCCACAGCCTCTCCGGCACCTGCTCCATCGCCCAGGCCGCCGCCACCGAAGCCTTCAGCGGCTCCCAGGATGAGATCGAGGTCATGCGGCAGGCCTTTGAGACCCGCCGGAACTACCTCTACGAGCGCATGTCCGCCATTCCCGGCGTCCACCCCGTCCGCCCGGAGGCCACCTTCTACATGCTGATGAACCTGGATCAGCTCATCGGCAAGACCCTCTACGGCGACGTGATCCACGACGCCGACGACTTCGCCCGCGTTTTCCTGCGGGAGGGTCTGGTGGCCGTGGTCCCCTGCACGGGCTTCGGTGCCCCCAACTATGTCCGCTGGTCCTTCGCCGTCTCCATGGAGAACATCAAGGAAGGCATGGACCGGCTGGAGAAGTTCCTCAAGAACGCGTAAGTTCCGCTTTTCCCGATCCCCCAAAAAGGGCGGATTTCCCGGCTGGGAAGTCCGTCCTTTTTTCCTCCCTTTTTTGGTGTGTTTTTGGCGACTTCTCCCTTTCCTTCCGAATTCTTTTATGCTATACTTTCTTTTTGATGCAGCTTACTTGCAAAACCGATATCCTATCTCGGAAAGCCATGAACCATAAGGAGGAGATGGATGTGGCGTTTGAAAATTGTCTGACCTATCTCCGCCGCCGGGGCAGGCTGCCGTTTCGGGCCGCCTCCTTTGGTCCGGTGGATAACCTGATCCTCTCCCTGTGCGCCTACGACCCCTTCGAGTGGGTGCTGCCGGGGGTGGAGAGCGGTGTGTGGCTGCCCTTTTCCCAGGCCGTGGAAAAGCTGATTGCCCGCGCCGAGGCTCTGCGCCCGAAGCCGATCCGGGAGCAGATGGCAAACGCGGCAAAGGAGGCCGCAAAGGAAAACGCCGCCCGGCCCACCCCGGCAAAGGGCAAGGAGGCCAGGGATGACCGATAAGGGCACCTCTGGACAAAGTGTCCAGAAGTCCCCGGAACTCACAGAGGGGCTGTTCCTCATGGATGGCATCGAGGGCCTGCGCTCCCTGCCCCGCCATTCCGTGGATATGCTCTTGACCGATCCGCCCTACGGCACTACC
>OLPZ01001289.1_pt1 | contig 16933 bp, 19 predicted proteins | sample 1672711 | NCBI WGS metagenome assembly OLPZ01 (sample SAMEA3136716, study PRJEB25190) | human gut metagenome
TCGCCCCGCGCCCGGTGCACTCCGCGCTCGATCTGTCCAGGCTCGAGTCGGCCGGTTTCCGCATGCCCGACTGGGAGGAAGAGCTGGGGGAGTACCTCGAGACTCTCTAGCCGCTCTTAAATATGCGAGAGTTAAAGTCGCCGTTCTCTAACGGCGACTTTTCTTGTGCCTAGCGTAAAGTCCTGCCGCGGCAAGCGCGGCTGCGGTCATCAAGCGAGAACAGCCTGTCGAGCTCATGCTCGGAGATCGCGACGGGGCGGTTGACGGCGACCCCCCGTCCCGGGTGAGCATGCAGGCTCAGTGGAGGGCCTTCCCGACGTCGAGCCCGAGGACGGTCCTCCTCGTGGGCGCTGCGTTGTTGGCCATGGTATCCTCCAATCGTCGGTCGATCGGAAGCCGTTTCCCGCGACACCCACATTACCTGGCCGTGGCCATCTTCCCTGAGGTCCGGCAGTTTCCTATCAGTCGTCTGAAACGGCGGCGTCCGCGCCGGCAACACCCCCCGGCCCTCTTCGGGGCAGGGGCAGACGGCCGTACGTGGGCGCCCGATCGGCGGCCCTTTCGGGCTTGCTTGCATCGTGTCCAACACCGGGGAAATACATCAACGGGATATCGAATAGCTCATTTCTGACTGTAATGGGAGGTAGTGGCCTTGGATAACTCCAACTTATCTCTTGCCACCGATACGCCAATCAAGGCGAGGGAGCAAGATCTTATCGGAAGGATCCCTTTCGCTGAGAGGCTGGCTGATATTCTGAAATCCGCAGCTGGCCCTGAGTCGCTTGTCATTGGTTTGTACGGGCCTTGGAGCTCAGGCAAGACTTCGGTTATAAACCTCGTTGAAAATGCGCTCTCCCGAAAAGACGATGACGGAAAGGCGGGCGTCTCGGTCGTCCGTTTCGAGCCCTGGAATTACCTCACGGCCGAGCAGCTGCTCGCTCAGTTCCTTAAGGAAGTTGAGGGTGCGCTTGATAAAGATGCATATGGGCGGCGCAAGCTATTCGGCAAGCTGCGCGGTAAGCGCCCCGAGGTGCTCAATGCCTTTGCGGCATATTCTGAAGCCTTGTTGATGACCGCCGGCGCCGCTGCCAGTTTAGCGGGCGCGCCGCTTGCGGGCGTTGCTGTGCCCGCCTTCGGCAATCGTTTGACGAGCAGGTTGAGGAAATCTGCAGATAGGGCGGGAAGCGTCTCCGCGAAGAAACAGAGACTTGAGGAGGAGCTCCTCAAGTTCGATGGGCGGGTCGTAGTGATTATCGACGACATTGATCGGCTGCCGAACGATCAGGTGCGTATGGTGTTTCAGCTCGTCGCCTCTCTGGCGAAACTTCCCAAGATAAATTACCTTCTTTCATTCGATGAGGAGGTGGTTACGCGGGCTTTGAGTGAAGTCCAGAAGTGCGATGGCGCCGAATACCTAGAGAAGGTGGTCCAAGTCCCTGTGCGCCTGCCGTCCATTTCATCGGGCGATTTGGAGCGGATACTCCTCAAGGACATCGACGCGATTTTCGAAGCGTTTTCCTACAGGCGAGAGGACCTTGACGACAAGAGGTGGAACGGCGTCTGCCTGACGTTTCTGAACAATCGGTTCTCCACCATAAGGGAGGTTCGGCGATTCTCGAACGCGCTGAAGGCGAAGTTGAGCATCCTGCCGCGATTCTGCTGCTTCGAGGACGTCGTCGCCTTGGCGGTACTGGAGCTCAAGGTGCCAAAAGTCGTCGATTGGGTTCGCGTGCACAAGGACTTCCTATGCGGCACGATTGGATCGTCGTCGTATACGATTAGCGGTGATCCGAAAGACACCCTCGCCAATTTGAAGGAGCGGTTTTCTGGGCTAGTCCCGAGCTCTGAGGCCAAGTGGGCGGTCGAGGCCGTATGCAGGCTCTTCCCGCGGGTGGCAAATAAAACTGGCATGAGTCATTGCGTCTATTACTCAAGGAAGAGCTTGAACGCAATCTGGCGGGCCGATTCCTTCGATCTATACTTCCATTCGAACATACCGGACGGAATCGATGTTCACGAGGTGCTGGATGCGTTGAACGTGAGCGAGGGCGGAGTGTTGCTCGAAGACCTGCACAGGCACGCTGAAGCGGGGAGCATGATCGACTTTGTGTCGGCTATGAGGGCCCATGTATCGACTTTGGAGGAAGGACGTGCCGAAATCGTCACCAGGGCGTGCCTTTTGGTCTTGGGTCTGAGCAAGGAAAAGCGCTACGCCCCTTTTGCCTCGACGAGTGCCGACCTGGAACTCATCAGACTCATCGAGTTACTGTTCAAACGGTTGGGGCCTACTAAGTCTGACGAGATTCTGCGAGCGTCGGTGGACGAGAGTAAGGGGAGAGTTATCTATCCGCTCGCGCTTTTCTTGATAGGGCAGCTGAACAGTCTGAACGATACGGGAAACGGCGGCTGCAAGACACTTTTGCCCGAAGGAGGCATTTTCGAGCTTTCCGATGCCGTTTGCGCCAAGGTAGGCGAGGACGCCGCCGCAAGGAACCTGTTCCTAGACGATGAGTGTCATTATGCGTTGATTTTGCTCAAGGAGCGTAAACCCAATGAATTCATGGCTTATGCGAAAAGAATTGCCAATGCTGACGGGGCGGGGTGCGCGTCTTTTCTCTCGTTCGGGTCGAAGCGCTACACCTTGCTGGGCAGCAACGAAGTAACGAGCTTCTCATTCGATAAGACTGCTGTCGCAAAGGTGGTCGGACTCGCAAAGGTCGACGGTCTTCTTGCTGAGGCTTGCACAGACGGCAGCTTTTTTGAGTTGCCGGAAGACTGCCAGCTGGTTGCGGCAGCTTTCTGCGTTGCGATTAGAGACGATGATGATAGGAACGAGGTCACTGCCGTAGAAGCTGGTATGCTCCTTGCGCGTTGGAGACGAAATTGCAGGAGGGTGTGATGGGGATTCGGACGTTTCTTTGGACCGGCTATGTGACCGTGACAGGCGCGGTCGACCGTCCCCGGCCCTCGCTGCGGCTCTTGATGTAGGTGGCGTCGAGCCAGATGTAGGAGAGCCGGTACCGGCCTCGCATGCCTCGTCGGCATGGGCGTCCATAATCTCTTAGATGAACGACTCGGCCATCAGCCTTATGGGCTCGGCCATGTTCACCATGCCGTCGTCGAAGCTCGGAATCAGGGCCTGACGCCCGCGATCTCGTGTATCTTGTCCATATGCGGTTATTGCCTTTCTTCGAATCCTAACTTCAACAATTAGAATTCCAGGCGATAGCCGCTCCCTGCATTCTGCGGCAAGGGAAGCGGCCCCTTACACCAACACTGATAATCATATGCATCCGATTGGCGTTGAATGTCATCCTGTTGCATAGACGCTATTTGGATTGCGTCCGGCGGCAGGGGCTGACTCATACACCAACCGTCGCCGCGAGGCTGACCTTCGAAAGACATGTCGCCCCTGCCGCCGACGCTCCGAGACGCCAGCCATGACCTAATAGGAGCCTGGGTGCACCACGGAACCGCAACGCCCCTATAGCACCCCCGTCAGTGTAGTGTCTGGCATCCGATCCCGGAACGGCTGGCTTCCGATGGGAGAGGTGGAGACATGCGGGAATGCGCAATGATCTACGCGGGGGTGGACACCCACAAAGACTTCCATGTCCTGGTCGTCCTCGATGGGCTCGGCAGACCCGTCTCTTCCGGGTCGTTTTCCGCCGACGAGAGGGGCTACAGACAACTTGCGGAGGAAATCGGCGACCCGTCGGGCAGCACGGCGGCGTGCTCGGCGTCGATGCCATCGGTTTTGCCCTCTCCGACTCGCCTCTTTTCCCTCTTGGGGCGAAGTACTTCGAAGACGTCATAGCCGCGTTCCATGAGGTAGGAGCATAGACCGGCGCCATACGACGTCGTCCCCTCCATGCCTACCGCCACGCAGCCCGACGGGTCGCCGATTTCCTCCGCAAGTTGTTTGTAGCCCCATGTGGGTAAATTCAGTCGGCACTGACAATGCTGTTGTCAGCCATGTTGAATCCTCCCTATTCCACGAGTAAGGCGACCTCGCGCTAGTGCTTGTTGAGCCGCTTCTCGTCGGTTGCCACCCCCGCGTTGGAAAGCCCGGTCGTGCCGCCCTGGACACCGCCAGCCTTGCCGCCATAGAACAGCCAAGGCTTCACCTCCTTGAACACAGAGGCGTCGCCGTCGTGGCCGTCCGGCAGCGCCTTGGCCGCCTTCACATTGCGTACGGCCTGCCAGCCGCAGCTCCTACTCTGCGCGCTCGTCTGCCGCCCGGGCCTTCACCTGCTCGATCACGCCGCGTAGGGCATCGGCTGCCTCTGCGGTCTTGGCGGCCTCGGCCACCTGGCCCTCAAGCTCCTTGATACGTACCTCTTGCTTGGCGAGAAGGACCTTGAACTCGTCGGGGCCATCGTCGGTGGCGGCAACTTCTTCTTCCGCATGCTGCACTTGTTCGTCTGTTTACCCTTGCGGGTGCTGCTGCGTCTCCGTCGCCTGCCCACATCGGTGTCCTCCTTCATGGGAACCACTTTCGTGAATCACGCAGGCAGGAGCCCGCCCGAATGCATGTTAGGAGCAGGGTATTTCTCTGTCACAAGAGCGTAGTCAGCTCGAACTAAATCACATTTAGTATTGTGCCACTTTCGAAGAGCTTAAAGCTTTAGCACAATCTATAAGGTAGCAGCTGTAAATCTGCTATCCTAAGCATGTTCCAAATTTCCGCAATAGAGAGGAAATGGTATATGGAGGCAATAGACTACATACCTAGGCTGGTGAGAGCCTGTTTAGAGAATGACAGAAGACTCGTAGAGTCAGTCTCGCTCACGGTGTCCCGCAAGCTGAGACGTGATCGTCCTGATCTCGCTTCGGAGATCGCTGGGGCGCTTGCAGCATCTGACATGAGAAGCGAGGCTACCCGTGCAGCCGAGATAAACCCGCTACCGATCGACCGAGAGACCCGCTTCTCTCTCGTAGAGTTCATAGAGCCAATCGAGCTACCGGACCCCATTCTTGATGCTGCAACCACAAAAGAGCTTGCCGACTTTCTCAAGGAAAGAGGTCTGATTCAGCGGTTTTTCGAGGATGGGATCGAACCCTCGAACAGTATCCTCTTCATTGGCGCTCCGGGCGTGGGTAAGACATACGCGGCCAACTGGCTTGCATACAAGCTCGCTCTTCCGCTCATAACGCTCGACCTCGCAACTTCGATATCCAGCTATCTCGGTCGATCCGGACAAAACATCAAGAGCGTCTTCGACTATGTCCGCGCACAGCCTGCGGTGCTCTTCCTGGACGAGTTCGACGCAATTGCGAAGCGGCGTGATGACGAGGGTGACCTCGGCGAATTGAAGCGCCTAGTGAACGTTCTTCTCAAAGAAATCGAGACATGCCCTAAGGGCAGCATCGTGCTTGCAGCTACAAATCATCCGGAGTTGTTGGATAGGGCGATTTGGCGGCGCTTCGACAGAGTTATAGAGGTGCCGCTTCCCGAGGAGAACGAACGCATGCGACTCTTCGAGAGACACTTGCCCAGCGACCGCTTCACGCTCTCGCAAGAGATGCTCTTCCTCATGGTCGAGAAGAGCGCGGGCATGAGCGCCGCAGACATTTGCAAGCTTTGCGAGCACATTAAGCGCCAATCAGTGATGAATCCGGGCGAGAGCATAGAGATCATTTCTCTGAGCGAGCTGTACTCCAAATGCAAACCTCAAACGAAGCAGGAGAAGAGTGAGGCGTGCATAAAACTCAGAGAAATTAACCCAGCCCTTACCGTGCGAGACATTGCGCGGATCGTCGGAGTCGGCGCCTCGACGGTCTCCCGCTACATGAAGGAGGCATAAGCCATGTCCGACCCGCTGCCAATCCTTGCTCACGGCGAATCATATGCTCAGCCAGTTCAGAAGAAAACCGGTGGAGGTTCCAAGCCACGGCCACACGAGTACGAAGAGGCTAGGAACCGCCTCCTTGCTAATATCGGCGCTGTGTCCAGGCAGATGCAGACCGACCCTGATTCCTACCTCGAGGAAAAGGTGGTCTGTATACGTATGGAGCCCAAGTTCGAAGCAAAGTCCTATGCACCCTCGTCGGTGCTCACCTCTTCGGACGAGTTGCAAGTCATCGGCGGCAGGAGATACAAGACAGGCAACGTGCAACCTCAGAAGAACAGTAATGACGAAGATGCAGGAGAGCAGCTCGAGTTCGCAAAGCTCTACTTCCTGCGCACGACCTCAAAGGGTCTTGCCGATTTTGAAAACGCGCTTCGCACCGGGTCAAACGAATCGGACGCATGGCGCAACGAGGTAATGTCCATCCGTTCCTTCGACCTGCTTGAGCCGGGCGAAAAGATACTTGGCTTCGATGCGGAATGGAAAGAGGGCCTGGTCGAAGCCGTGCTTCATCCGCTCCAAGAAAGCGCCGAGGATGCCGTAGACCTGTTCTGCAAGGCAGCAGGACTCGGTCGTGACGAAATCGAGGTACGGTCATACAAAGACGGCGTTACATTCATCGCCGCACAGTTGAGCAGGGAAGCTACTATGGCAGCAGCGAGAATCAACCCGCTGCGCACGGTTCACCCAATGGGAAGAATCGCCTTCGAGCCGATACGGAGCGCGATGAGCGCACCAGCACCGCAGGTTGCTGCGGCCCAGAATGTCCCACCTGTGACCGTCGGCGTCTTCGATGGTGGATGCAATCCCAATGTCCCGCTCCTCTCCGGCTATGTCAATGCGCATGATGCCGTTGCATCGCTGCCCGACCAAGACGGCATCGACCATGGAACGGGTGTATGCGGAGCCGTGCTGCATGGCGAGCTTTCTGGTAAGGGAGCTAGTGACGTCCTTCCTGCGCCCGAGGTGAAGGTTGAGAGCTTTCGAGTGCTGCCACCGAGCGATCCCATCGACATTGACCTCTACGAATCGATCGACGCTATCGAGTACGTAGTCGGGCATAATCCTGACATCCAACTGTATAATCTCTCATTTGGCCCCGCTGGCCCCATTCTCGACGATGACATCAGCCGCTTCACTTATGCGCTTGATGTGCTGTCGTACAACCGCGATGCCGAGCCGCCCCTCTTTTGCATTGCGGCCGGCAATGACGGCGATTTGCCAAGCCCAGATAATCGTGTGCAGTCACCAGCGGATCTGGTCAACGGCATCGGTGTTGGCGCGTTTTGTATATTGCCTGATGGTACGAAGGCACGCGCTCCGTATAGCTGTGTTGGTCCGGGAAGAGAGGGTGCCAAAATCAAGCCCGACCTCCTTGAGTATGGAGGGGACATCAACAAGCCATTCGTGGTGGTTGCCTCAAGCGGAAATGCTTTAGGCGCAAGCGCGGGTACCAGCTTTGCATCTCCTTTACTCGTCCACAAGCTTGGCAGAATGATGTCGCGAAGCGAGGATATCTCACAGCATCTCGCCCGGGCTCTGGTCCTCCACAATTCGAAGCACAGTGATAGCTTTGTTCGAGAAGAGTACGGTTTCGGCATTGCTCCAGATGATCCATCGAGTTGTCTGAGCTGTGACGACAACCGCGTCACCACGCTATATCAAGGCATGCTCAGACCTAAGCAGCTTGTCTCGCTGCCGATATTTGCCCCCGGCATCGAGTCGGCGAAGGGGCTTATCACAATCAGCTGGACCATCGTTGCGGTCTGCGAAACGAATCCCAATGATTCGGATGCATACACCTCAAGCTGCATAGTAGATACCCTCATTCCTCATGCCAACAAATACACGTACTCGCTCAAAGGTACAAGCTATAGGCATACGGTGAATCTCGCCACCGAGGAGGGGCGTATCAAGGCAGCTGAACTTGAACTGCAGGGCTACACCTCATCAACCTTGCCGGTGAGCAAGCCTGCAAAGAAGTACTGGGAAGAGTCAGAGTTACGAGCCAACGATATGAAGTGGGACAGTGTCATTAGCAGGACACAGCGCATGAAATCAAGCTCATTGTATGACCCGAAGCTGACGCTCCAATCCTTATTCCGTAATAATAACGATCCCGATGCGCTCACTCGTTACTATGCGGTCGTGACGGTCGATGCTCCAGGCTACAATGGCAGTCTTTACAACAGTACGCTCCAGGAGTATCGCAACTTGCAGCCAATCAAGCTCAGGATTGAGCCGCGTCTTGAGGCACGGAGTTAATAGAATGGACGGCCATCGTGCATAATTGCCTGATGGCCGTCCTGCTACATACAAAGCAATAGGATAATATTAGGCAGACAGAACGATGCCTCTCTCGTCGAGCAATCTGTCTACCGCGTTGAACAACTCTTGAAAGTTTCCAAGGGTCACATTAATGAACTGATACTTTAGGTCTTCGGAATGTGAACTCTCTCCGAAGAGCTCAGTAATCCCTGAGTTGAATTTCGACTTGCCATGGCGGCCTTCTCCTTTGAAGAAGGTCGCCATGGCCCCATTCCGGTCTTGTGATTATTCGCTGATTATTGCATCAGTTTTGCTACGCCGTTCCATGCCGCACTGCAACGCCGCTCCATGGTAGGCTGATACACGTTGACACGAAGAGCCTGTACGCGCCTAGCATGAGGCGTTTTCTTTTCCAAAACAATCCAGATGGCACGAAGCGTGCGGTAGTGTCGCGATCGTTGGTGTAGGTCTCGGTTCTCAAGGGTAGCCGGAGTCGACCCGAGGAACCGAGAATCGCCTAGAATGCCGTCATCCTAGCGTATGTCACGCCGCCTTCCCGCCGGGAATCGGGCTGTCGGCCACGACGAGCGCGATGAACCTGGCCACGTGCTCGGCGACGGCGCCCTCGACGGCCCTGCCGATGGAGTCGTCGTTGAACCAGCGGCGGCCGACCCACTCCTTGTCCATCTCGGCGAACACGGCGCCCATCATCCTGATGGGCTACTTCCTGCTCGGGAACACCTGTATGACGCGGCTGCGGCGCTTGAGCTCGCGGTCGGTGCGCTCCTGCACATTCTTGGTGCGCAGGCTGACGTGGTGCTCGCAGGGGAAGTCCAGGTAGCCCAGGGCGTCGGCCTCGGCCTTCTCGAGCACCTCGGCGGCCTTGGGGCAGACCCCCCGATCTGATCGGTGACGAGCTGGGAGCTCGAGTCCGGGCTCGCCGACTGCAGAACCAGGCTCGCCGCAGCGGCACGCGTGGACGGCGTGTACAGGGAGCGCGCCCGCGCCATCAGCGGGGGGGGGTGCTGCGACCGCGAGATACGCGGTAGCGACCTTGGCCGCATGTGGGCGCTTCTGCAGGTTCGAGCGGAAGCATGTGAAGTGATGGGCGAAGACGTGAAATGGGCGTTGGGCATTGCGGTCACGGCGCTCGTGCTCGTGGCGTTTCTGCCGCTCGTGCCGGTCGTCCTGGTGCCGGGGCCGTGGAAGACTAGGGGGCGCGTCCGAGACCGAACCCCCCCCCGTTGGAGGGGCCGTCCGGGCCGTCCGTTTTTTGTCCGGGCGAGCTGAGATGCTTTTATCGCGATACGCGCAGATGGGAAGCACATCACTGGTATGATGGGCAAAAGGAGGAGATTATGAACACGACCGCAAGCTACACCGCCATGGGAATCGCCAAATACGTAGTTGACAAATGCTATAAAGACAACAAGCCGGTCAGCAACCTACAGCTACAGAAGATGCTGTACTTCTTGCAACTAACTTTCATCAAGGGGTACGACTCGCCCCTGTTCGACGACACGTTCGAGGCATGGCAGTACGGCCCGGTCATCCGCGACGTATACGTCAAGTTCTCCGAGTTCGGCGGTTCGCCCATAAAGATGATTTTCCCTGACGCAGTCCGCTTCGAGAACGACGAGCAGGAAGATTTCATCAACACCATCATCGAAAAACTGCGAGGACTTTCTCCCTGGAACCTCGTACGGGTCTCCCATGCGAAGGGGTCCCCGTGGGATGAGGTCTACAATAGGCGCGGACAAGACAAGGGAATCATCCCAAACGGTCTCATCGTCGCGGCCGCAAAGGCGGACCAGAATGGCTGAGAATCAAGAAGTGCCCGCCGGCATGAAAAGAGCCCTTGAGATTCTGACGAGCGTTCTCCAAGCCGCAAACGGCGACTATCTTGAGAAATCGATGCTCATTGTTCCCGACGTCGAGGCGGACTCCGATGAGACACAGAAAAGGGATGCGCTGACCAAACTTCTGGAAACCTTAGCGTCCGACGACCCAGGCCTCTCCCTCTCGGATGAAAACATCGCCGACGTCAAGGCCTTCTTCGAAAAGCTGTACGGCGGGCAGGTGAAGTTCCGCCATAGATACTCGGACGTCTGCAACGTCGTGTTTGACTACAAGGATTGCGAGCTCGACCCGACGAACGTCCCATACCCCGTAAGCCGCTTGGCCGACAACATGGGCAAGGTCCTGACAAGCATGCTGGAAGACCGACCCCGCTCGGAGCAGGCCGATAGTGTACGTAAGCTGTGCGACCACATCGAGCTTGAGAAGACGCGCCTACTCCACTACACGGAGCAGATGAAGATGATGTGCTCCTTCGAGGAAAGGAGCACGCAACTCGACGAGCAAATCAAAGAGCAGCAGGAAAAGACGGAAAGCGAAATCAAACGTCTGGAAGATGACTCGCTGAAGCGAATTGAGGAGGAAAAGAGAGAGGCGCAGCGTGAAAACGTGTCCGTCCTCGGCGTGTTCACCGGCATCGTCGTCGCCTTCGTCGCGGGCCTGACCTTCTCCTCATCCATCCTGCAGAGCATCGACAGGGCGAGCATCTACAGGCTATGCGCGATGGCGACAGTGATAGGAGTATTCCTATTCGACACGATAGCGATCCTGCTCTCGTTCCTGGGAAAGGTGACCAGAGTTGAATGCCCTGACCTGGCCAAGATCGTGAAGATCGCAAACTTCATCGCCCTCGTCTTCCTCGCCGCCGCGGTCTTCGCGAGATTCTTTATCCCTATGCCAGCTTACAACTAGCAGGAAGCGGAAACACCTACGACTAATCAGGGCCGCCCTCCGGGGCGGCTCCCCGCTTTTCGCGGCGGGGCGCGATTGATTGGAGGTGACGCTTGGACGCCGACGAGCCGCTGGCGAACCCGCGTCACGAGACATACTGCCACGAGCGCGTTGCGAGCAGAACCCAGAGGCAGGCGAAGCTCGCCGCGTGGCCCGAACGCTCGCGCTGGAAGCCCGAGACGGTGGACAACAAGATCTGCAAGCTCGAGGCCGAGCAGGAGGACAAGGCTAGGATTGCGAGCTCCATCCAGGGCGTCATGAAGCGCGTGAAGGCCAAGGGCGTGCCCGTGGTGGTCTACGAGCCCACGCTGGACGCGCCGGAGTTCTTCGGCTCCGAGGTGACCCACGACCTGGAGGCCTTCAAGGCCGGCTGCGACGTGATCGTCGCCAACCGCTGGAGCGACGAGCTCACGGACGTGGCGGACAAGGTGTACACGAGGGATCTGTTTAAGAGGGAATAGGGGAGAGCTGACGGCTGCGGCGACTCTGTCCTTGTGCATAAATCCAATTATTGAAAAGAGGGTGTATCGGCGCAAACCGATACACCCTCTTTTGGTTAAACAAGTCCCATTAGCCTTTGATTACGCTTTTATAGATATACGTACGTTCTCCGGTCCTACTCTTCAATTACCACCTCAGGGAGCCGAATCTGGATTAGGTGTTAAAGCAAATATATATTGGAAGGTAAGACTGATATATTCTCGTCAACGTCTTTAATGAGCAACCTTTGCTCTAGAAGAAGTTTATGCATGAGATTCTTTCCATGGTCTTTATTGTCGAGTGTGCTTCCATACTCATACAGAAGATGCGATATGCGTGAGTACAGATCTTCTCGAATTGCCTGCTCATCAACTGTTTTATCTGACTTGTTTGGATATTTTTTGTATAGAAATACAAGCTTAGTAACTCCACCGTATAGATTGACGGTGTCAAAAATCGATTGGAAGTAGGAATAGTCAGCCCGAGAAAGCGAGTGTCCGAATATCTTGATGAAACGGGTATTGCTGTCGCAGAGTTTTGCAGTTTCGCTTTCGTATGGCACTAATGACATAAGCCTATATGTTTTTGTAAACGGCACCGCCGGATGGTCTTCAGCGACGTCTTTTCCGTCAATGCCAAATATTGTGTCCGTTTTGTCCAGTGAGCCATGAATATTCCGGGCAGCAACAATTCCCAGCTGCTGATCTTCCGATTTTAATGGGGTTGTATAGTTAAAGTTTAAGATAGATGTTTCATAGTTCTTTTGCTGGGCCTTATTAATGCAGGCATTGCGAATGGCTGCATAATACTCCACAGCCTTTTCCCTGTATTTATTGTTATTATCGACTTGTATTTCTAGATAGCTCGCAAAGATGTGCTCGTAATCTTTTAGTGAGGTTAGAAGGAAATGGGTGAGCTCATCCTGGGAAACGTTTTCCTTACCCAGACTAGTTGAAACGTAATTGTATACGGCGTTATCTGGATGTTCAGAACGATTTGGTTTTGACGGATCAATTGTCCACACCAGTTGCTCATACATGTGGTCCAATCTTGAACCCAAGTCGTCATCATGGAACACATACGCGGAAATAAGGCTTTCTATATTGCACCACAATGGGTCGTTTTCACCGATTTCAGAAAGAATGACATCCCAGACATTTCTTTCGTCCTTAGGGATCGATTCAATTGAGCATGCTGCGTTCATCCTATTGCGATAAAAATCTGAGAACTTTGACTTCAGTCCGCAGGTCAAGTCGAATCCATTTCCAAGAATTATTAGTTGGTGCATTATTTAAATCCTTCAATCGTAGTGAACTCCGTGAATAGCTTCTCAACTATTTACCCGATTACTAAGGTGTTGCTACAACGGTATCCAACTTGCGAGGACACGACATGGGGCGTCATTGAGGAAAGGTTTTGGTAACTTGATATTGTCAATTTCCCTGTGCTGCTAATTTTGGAATCAGCGGTCGGCATATTTGCCTAACGTGAATCTTCCTTTCACCGACTGGCAAAACGATTTACACCTAATTTTGGGGTTCGTTTACAGCTAATTCGTTCGCCACTCGCCTGATCTCGCTACACTAATAACTGCTGCTACCAGGTAGTTTTCTGGCGCAGTTTCCAATGGCTCTTGCGAAGATCGGAGCGGTTATGTTTGCCACCGCGTTCCACACTAGCCGACACTACATCCTGTTTACTGCCATGGCCTGCCTATGCGTTTTGCTGGGCGGGCCTTCTTATGCCGCGGGCGCAGACAGCCAGTTCATTGCGGGCGATACGTACTACGAGCCGGGCGTGTCGGGTCCCGGATGGGCTTGGACCGATAACGATTATCTGGAGCTAACCGGCTATTCGGGCAAGGCCATCGGCGCCGATGGCGACCTGGTGGTGACGCTTGTGGGACAAAACTCCGTGGTCGAGACGCATGCGCCCGATGCGGACATTTCCATGAGTGGCATGGAGGTGTGGGGAAACCTTACGCTTCGCGGCTCCGGCTCGCTCACGGCGACGGGCTCGCAATGCGGGATCCATGTGGCCCAGGCGCTGGTGGTGGACGGCTGCTCGGTTAATGCGCGGGCCGATGGGGCAGGCGTTATTGGCCAGACCGTGGCCGGCATTGCCGCAGGCAGCTTAACAGTATGCGGCGGAGGGCGCGTTGTTGCCGCGGGCGCGGGATCCGATGCGGGCTTGCGCTTTTATGGCGTGCGCTTATTCGACGAGGGATTTGGGGCAGACGCCGCGAGCAAGACGCTTGCTGTGGATGCGTCCTGGCTGGATGCAACCGGTACGGATGCCGGCGTTACCTGCGATCGCGGGTCGCTCGTGGCCGCACACTTTGTGACGCCTGCAGGCGGGGCCTTTGGCGCTGCCGGCGTGGTGGATGCTGACGGGTCCGTGGCCACGCATGTGATGATCGAGCCTGATGGCGCCGTTGGCCCGGCAGGGGAGACCGATACACCCGGCGGCAAGGTGCCGGGTGATGGCACGGGCGAGCCTGCGGCTGGTGCCAATCCTGCTGCCGACCAGCCCGGTGCGGGGCCGGCGACGGATCCTGCGGTGAAACCCGCAGCCACGTCGCTCAAGACAACGGTCACCAGGACCACAGTCACCAAGACGACCAAGCCCAAATCCACTATGGCAACAACATCGACGCTTCCCACGACCGGCGACAGCCACTGGATAGCTGCCTCTTTAACGCTATTCCTGCTGGGGACAGTGCTTCTGAGCGCCGCATATCGCTGCTGATGCGGTGCTCAGAAGCACTTGGCTGTGATACAAGAGCCCTGTAGGAGCTTTAAGGGCAACGCTTTCGGTATGGGAGCGTTGCTTTTTCATGCATGCAATGTCTAACGTGCAGCCATATGAGTTTCCGCAACAAGGACTATCGCTTGTGCAGCCAGCCGGCAGGGTTAGGGTCTTGTTGGATTAATTCAATTCACCTCGTGTTAAATCCACTCCGTTCTTTATACTCAAATGCAAACAGTGAGGAGGTAGTCATGTTTTGGAGCTACGTTCAGCTTGATGATGGCACCCAGTTTGCCTACTCAGAGACAAGAGAAGACGGAACCGTTCGCGTAGCCGTCGAGCGCCCGGTTGACTTTGGCTTTGACCATGCGGAATGCTTCTTGCCTGCAATCAAATGGTTCAACGTCGAAGGATTTACTGCTGATGATCTCAATTTCTTGACAGAAATTGTTAGATCAAACGCCCCGTTTATCTTCGAGCTCGCCGAACGCCAAAAAGCCGGACTGGCGGTTTCGGCGCTGGCCCTCTGACGTTCTACTGTTGAACGGTAAATAACCCATGATTTCGACTACCGACATATCCACTGCCGCCACCCGCGTGCTCGCTCAATACGACGTCAGCGAAGCGTATTTATTTGGCTCCTTTGCCCGAGGCGAACAAACGCCCGATAGCGATATTGACTTGCGCCTAGTCTGCGGCAACACCATGAGGTTCGGCACGCTTTACGAACTTTCTCATGAACTCGAGAAGGAACTTGGGCGAAAGGTCGATATCGTCACTAACCCACCAGAGCGCATGCGCCCGGCCTTCCGCAAAAGCATCGAGCAGGATGAGGTGCGCATCTATGAAACAACATGAGCGGGACGAGGAGCTTACGAATACCAGCCCGCGGCCCTTCCCTTCCAAAGAACCAAACTCGGTGACCCTCCAGGCCATTCACGAAGGTGATGCGTTCTTAGCGACGGGGGAATCCGGTTGCTTCGACAACGGCGCCGATCTTATCGATGCAGCTCTAGCCAACAAGTCTGAATTTTGCCGCACACTTCCAGACTCGGCGAGTCTTAGAAGCCAATATTGAATATCAGGAGCTACTTGCCGAAAATCCATTTGAGGGAATCCGTATCGTCGATATCATTCGAGAGGAGATGACGGGCGATGACCCACGCCTACAGTGAGATGTATCTCGAGGATGCCATGAGAACGCTGGGCGAGGCGGTCGATTTTGCCATCTGTGACCAAGGGCTGACTCCAGCCGAGTTGACGGCGATCCTGTCGAACGCTCTTGAGATGAAACAGTTTGAGCGCGGTATGCCTCGCGTCGTCTGCGGCATGGCGGGCGACGAGCTCGCGCGCGATATTATTGCCCATGCGGGACTGACCCCCGTCGAATGCAGGGAGACCTATCCGTTCGACCGTTCGCCTCAGTATTGGGCGGGCTGGGTTTTGGCCTATGCGCAATGGATGTGCGGCCTGGGCTTTAATGAGCTACTCGAAGTCGCTCCGCTCGATTGGATCATCGGCTCGTACCATCCGCTTCACGAGGCCTCCGAAGACAAATTCGCCCAGATTGTCATTGATAAATGGAATAACGCCCAGGCAGACAAAAAGGGCCTCAAGGCGACACGAAAGGCGGCCGGACTAACCCAAAAACAGCTCGCCGCCCAATCGGGGGTTAAACTTCTCGCTATACAACTCTACGAGCAGAGCCAGCTCGACCTGCGCCGCGCTTCGGTCTCCTCGGCAATGTCGCTTGCAAAAACCCTGGACTGTACTATCGGAGACCTCGTCTGGCAACCGATCGCCCTGGAGTACGACTCGCGGGCTATTCCATCCATATCTATTTAAAGGAGGCGGACATGCCTTGGAACTACGTTCAAGTTGATGACGACGCCGATTGTGCTGGCCAGGAAGATCCTTCAATTGCGCGCGAGGCAGATTCCACTTCGCCGATTTCACTCGACGACATCGCGTCTATCGACGAGGCCATTCAACCAACTATTGCGGACATGCCCAACGTGCTCAGGCTCTTGGAGAACTCATGATGGCGGCAACGCAGCGGAGCGCTCATCCGTTCGCGCCGCTCGTGCTCGATGATGCCGGTTCGCTCGAAGCTATGGCCGCGGCCGTAATGCGTCTGCACAGCACGCTGATGACGGTCGGGCGCTGTTATACAACCGACGCCACAGGCGACCGGGCCGCACTTGAGTTTGGACGCGTCGAGTCCGTGCTTGCGGGTGCATTCTGTACGATATTCGGTCAATCGCCGGCCGATCGCTTCGCAGACATCTTTGACCAGGTCACCTACGTAGCCGAGCACATGGTCAAGGACCACATCTTTGAGGACGGCAACAAACGCACCAGCCTTGTCTTTGCGTTGTCCGTCTTAAGGTTCGCCGGCACCCCGGTCGTGCTGTCCGACAGCCCCGAGCCCAAAGACAACCAGTACTACGCCTGGATCCAGGACCTCGTTGCTGGACGTCGCACGAACAGCGAGCTCGCAGATGAGCTGCGCCGTGGCTGCGTTGTGGGTGCCAGTGGCGCGTCGCACGTATAGAATCTAAGCATTCGCACGCCGGCTTTTCGATGGATTGGACACCACATGGAAATCCCCAGCACCCTTTGCAGCAATGTCTACGACTTTGCGTTTTGCCCCGAACCCTGCTACGACCGCCTGGTCGACCTCGCCGATCCCGAGGACTGGGGCCCCAGTAACCGCATCCTAAAAAACTACCTGTCGTTTTCGTTTAGCCGCGCGGTGTTTTTGACCGAGCGCGACG
>OLPZ01001293.1_pt1 | contig 16892 bp, 11 predicted proteins | sample 1672711 | NCBI WGS metagenome assembly OLPZ01 (sample SAMEA3136716, study PRJEB25190) | human gut metagenome
CGAAGGCCCCGACGCCGACCGCGGCGCCGGGCAAGAAGGCGAGCGCTAGCCGCATCGCAGCCCCCATCACGCGCGCGGGATGTGTGGCACTGCCACGTTTCTCGCGCATTTCACGTGGGATGTGTGGCACTGCCACGGTTCTCGCGCAGGACACGTGGGGGCTAATCGGCTTCGGCGTTCATCTGGAGCACGTAGACGTTCTGACGCAGCTGTTGGGCGATGTCCTCGTCGATCTCTCCCCGCCCCTGCAGCTCGCCGATCTTGTCGAGCTCCACCGAGAGAGCGCCCGCGGTAATCATCTCGATGTACTCGCGCGAAAGGCGAAACTGCTCGCTCAGCACGCAGGTCGACGGATCGAACATCTTGCCCGCGCCCACGCCCGGCCGCTCGTCCGAATAGCCCACGCGCTCCTGCAGCGTCTGCTCGATGCTTCGATGCTCCTCGATGAGCGTGCGCGCCGCCTTTGCGGTGAGCTCGTCGCCCGCCGCGTCCGCCTGTTCCACGACCCCGCCCAAATACTCGAGGGCGACGCGCTCGAGCTCGATGGCAAACAGGCAGGTCTGGTAGTACATGAGCTCCGCCTTCTCGTCCGTCACCTTGTGCGGCTTGAGCGCGAAGCGGTAGATGTGGAGCTTGCTCTTGAGCCCGTTGCCGCGCGGCCCCACCTTGGCGCCCTTCTCGTAGTAGCCCAGCGACCCGCGAATTCTCTTGAGCAGTGCATAATACGGAGCCGCCGACTTGGCGGACGTCTGCTCGAGGATCTCTGCCTCCAGCTCGTCGGCACGCTGCTGCTGCCGCACGAGCACCTCGCGCACGAGCGTGCCCAGCACATCCCCGCACTGCCCCATCTCGAGCCGTGCCCTGACGAGCCGCGTGCGGTAGCTGCCCAGCACCACGCGCGTCGCCGGCTCGAACTCCGGGTGCGTGCCCTGAGCAATCTTCGACTCGAGTTCGGCGATGGTGTTTCCGAGCACCTCGACCTCCGCGCGCCTGAGCTCTTCCTCGGTCGCGCCCACATGCTCGCTGGGCGCAAGCCGTGCAAGAGAAAGATCGGCGATGACGAGCGTGCACAGGATGACGCCGGCCGTGACGAGAATAATGAAGCTGCGCTCGGGGAAGGGCGCACCGGATTCGAGCGTGAGCGGGATGGTGAAGATGATGGAGAGCGTCACCGCCCCCTTGGGTCCCGCAATCGTCGTGACCAGCGCTTCTCTGAGTGTGCGCGCCGCATGGGAAGCCCCCCGCTGCCCCGTGGCAGGATCGGCGTGCAGAAGCTCGGTTACCGTGACCCACGCGAAACGCACGAGCATGACGAGCAGCGTGACCGCCAGGATGACGCCGAGCAGCTGCAGCGGGCCGTAGCCGTCGCTCATGCCGGGCGACATCGCCTGCGGGAGCTGCATGCCCAGCATGACGAAGACGACGCCGTTGATCACATAGACGATGATCTCCCAAAAGCCGTTGGACACGAGGTTGAGCTTGGCCAGCGACGTGGTGGTGAGGCGCGGCGTATGACGCGCCATGACCAGGCCCGCTGCCACGACGGCCAAGATGCCGCTCACGTGCAGCTCCTCTGCGAGCAGAAAGACGACGAAGGGCGTGAAGACCTCGTAGAGCACGTGGACGATGTTGTTCTCGAAGCCGCGGCGGCGCAGCAGCGTGATGCCGAAGAACGCCGCAAAGCCCGCGACGATGCCAAACGCGATGCCGCCAAAGAAGAGCACGAGAAACGTGACGCCGGCGTCGGCCGCGGAAAACGCGCCGGTCACTGCAGCGGCGATGGCAAACTGGAAGCACACGACGCCCGACGCGTCGTTGATGAGCGATTCCCCCGAAAGCAGGATCTTCTGGCGTTTGGTAAGCGAGACGGTGGAGCCCAGCGCCCCGACCGCAGCGGCATCGGTGGGACCGAGCGCCGCGGCGCAGGCAAACGCCGCCGCCAGCGGAATCGAGGGCACCATCCAGTGCAGGGCGAATCCGACCACGAGCACGGTGATGAGCACGAGACCAATGGCCAGCGAGAGGATCGAGGGCAGGTTGTTCCACAGCTCGCGTTTGCTCGACTCGCGCGCCTCGTTGAAGAGCAGCGGCGCGATGAACAGGACCAAGAAGAGCTCGGAGTCGATGTGGACCTCGGCCACATGCGGCACGACCAGCGCGGCGACCAATCCGACGACAATCTGGACGAGCGGCAGCGACACGCGGCGGACCACGCGCTCTGCCACCGCGGCGATGATGACGCAGGCAAGCAGCACCAAGACGAGCTCGAACGATTCCATGGATGGCCTTTCGGGTGGAGGTCTGTCCACGAAATCATAGCATGGGGACATTCTGCCCCGGTTGTGGAGCCGGGGCGTGCTGGGGCATCAGCGCGCCGTAAGAGACGCCCAGCAGCGCCAGGATTCGAGCGCCTCTGCTGCGTTCGCGCATTCAACCGTCCACGTTGCCGTGGGGTTTTCCGCCGACAGGCGCGCGATCACGTGTCCCCAGTCGATCGTGCCCCTGCCCAGTCCGCGGTGCTGATCGCGCGAACCGTCGTTATCGTGCAGGTGCACATGCGAAACGACGCCCCCGAGGGCATCCATCCAGGCATCGAGCGACAACTCGGAATAGCAGTGCGCATGCCCGACATCGAGGCACACGCCGAAATCGGGGCGGGCCACTTCGCGGACCACCTCCGCAAGCGGCGCGGCTTCCCGGTCGAGCACGTTTTCCATGCAGACTTGAACGCCTGCCTTCCCCTCGAAGAACTCGAGCCAGAACTCAACCATACGCTCTGCCCAACCCTGAAGGAAGTAGACGCTCGGAATCATGCAGCTGTGGAAAACGACGCGCTCGGCGCCCAGTGCAACGGCCGCCTCGTACGCCTGGTTGAAGCGCGTCATGGTCGCCTTGCGCACGTACGAATCGAAGGCCATCGGGTTCAGGTCGAGAAACGGGCCGTGCAGCGAAAGCGGCGGATGCCCGAAGCGCTCCTGCCGCCCGCGCTCCCGTGCGAGCGTAGCATCGAAATCGTCGAGGTTGTCTGCAATGGAGAAGAGGATGCTCTCGAAGCCCGCTCGGGTCTGAGCGAGCAATCCTCGCATTTCCTCCTCGGCGAGCAGGTCGGAAAAGTAGAACTGGGTCATATTCGCTCCGTTTCTTCAGCCCGCATGCTCTCTGGAGAACGCGACGTCCATCCCGCCACAGCGTCGGAGCGCTCGGCCAAGGCGTACTTTTTCTTGATGCGCCTGAGCTTGCGCTCCCAGGGCACGTAGACGATGCGCAGGAAGACGACCGTGGCAATGCCGTGCACGCTGTCGAGCGGCAGCGCGGCGGAAAGCGCGAGCAGGATGCTTTCCCAGGTGATGGGGTGTACGAACCCGACGATGTACCAGGCGTTGAGCAGGGCGCCGAACAGGTAGCCCGAAGCAAGCCCGCATGCATAGAGCACCCAGCGGTGGCGAAACGCACCATGGTCGGCGAGCACGCCGCCCAAATAGCCGACGAGCCCCCAGGCATACATCTGCCAGGGAGTCCATGCGCCCTGGCCAAAGAAGAAGTTCGAGACCAGGGCCGCAATCGCTCCGACGAGAAAGCCCTGCCGCCTGCCAAAGACCGCTCCTGCCAGTATGCACACCGCTGACACCGGCTTGACGTCGGGGATGGGGGCAAACAGAATCCGCCCCGCCGCAGCAAGCGCGGCAAGGACCACTGTGGGCATAATCTGCCTGAGGGGAGGTCTCGACACCTCGAACGAGCCGAACATGACGGCGATGGTAAGGCAGACCGCCACCATGGAGATTACCCCCGCCTGGTCATATGCGACCACCGCGCACAAGACCAGCACCACCGGGGCCATGACGAGCGCGGGGACCTCGAGTGCCCTAAAAACTCGCTCCATCACGCCCGCCCGTCTTCCTGCGCGCTCCATGTGGCAAGCAGGCGAGAGAAGCTGTCTGGCACCGGTCGGTAGAACAGGTTTCCCTCGAAGAACTCCCCCGTCGGCTGCGCGCACGCGCAGGCACCGTCGAACATCATGTACGTGGTATCTGCGACCAGCGCGGCAAAGGGCAGGTCGTGCGTGGTCATGACGACCGTCGCGCCGTCATCCGCACACGCGCGCAGCTTTGAGGCAATTTCTGCCTTCGCCCGGGCATCAAGGCCCTTCGACGGCTCGTCCAACAGCAGAAGGCGCGGCTTCGTCAACAGGACCTTCGCAAACGCGAGCAGTTGCTGCTGCCCGCCCGAGAGGTCGTAGGGATGACGCTGCCCCATGCCCGAAAGCCCGAACTCCACGAGCAGCCTGTCGATATCGGCTTGCGTGTAGCCACATCCCGGCTGCCACTCCGCGAGCTCTTCCTGCACGGAATCGCAGACGAAGAGCGCTTTGGGGTCCTGCGGCAAGAGCACCTGCGACGAGCGCTGCGGGCTGACGAGCTTGCCGCGTTCGAGCTTGAACACGCCGGCTATCACGCGCAGGAGCGTGGACTTTCCGCAGCCGTTCCCGCCGACGATGGCGTGGATGCGTCCCACCGCAAACGTGGCGTCGAAACCAGAAAGGATCCATCTGCTCTCGCGCGTGTAGCGCATGAAGGCATCTTCCAGGGTTATTGCGGGCTCGCAGGAGCGCCCAACGTGAAGGGAGGCGTCATCGCCGCCCTGCCGGTTCGCCCGCTGACAGTCGAGCCACGCGCTCGCGCGGTCGCGGATCTGCGGCCATTCTGCAGCCCTGCCCTCGAACTCTTCGAGGGAGCACGGCGCGAGCCCCTCGGGGCAGAGCCGTACGGCATTTGTCGCGTAGCTGGCCATGACCTCGGGCTCGTGCGTGGCAATCACCACGGTCATGCCGAGCTCTCTGTTGATGCGGAAGAGCGCGTGCGCGAAATTCTTTGATGCGACGGGGTCGAGCTGGGCCGTGGGTTCGTCCAACAGCAGCAGCCGAGGTCGCATGGCAAGCGCCGCAGCGAGGTTGACGATCTGCGCCTGGCCACCCGAGAGCTCCGCGGTCTTCTGCGCAATCCACGGCTCGATGCCGAAGAAGTGCGCGACCTCCGCAACGCGCCGGCTCATCTCCTCAGGCGCAAGCCCCAGATTCTCGAGCCCAAACGCGAGCTCATGCCAGACGGTGTCGCACACGAGCTGGTTGCCGGGATGCTGAGAGACATAGCCGACTTCGAGCGTCGCGTCGTAGCCGCTCGCCCGCTCGGGCTCGTGCCCAAATACCCGCAGCATGCCGCTTCTGGTGCCCGCGGGCGATATCTCGGGCTTCGCGCAGCGCAGCAGCGTCGTCTTTCCGCTTCCCGTCGAACCGACGAGCAGCGTGAACGACCCCTGTGCCACCTCCCAATCGAGATGGGAGAGCACGGGCGCGCTCTCGGGATAGGCAAAGCCGAAGTCCGCAAGCTCGAGGGCCCAGGCCCGCTCGTCTATCTCCATTTCCATGCCTCCCATAACGTGACGAGTGACGGCAGCGCGAACAGCAACGCGTACAGGATGTAGCGCGGGTCGAAGGCGAGCGGGGTCGTCGTCGGGTAAAACGAAAACGACGAGACCGTCTGCACGGCGATGACCACGTCCAAGACGGCGAGCGCGGCGACGGCACAAAGCGCCACGGCATCACGGCGCCTGAACGCACGGCGCCGGTACACGCTGCGCTTGCGGTACCTCGACCATCCCCGCGCGCGCATCGTATCGGACGTCTCGAGCGAGTCCTCGAGACTCCACCCCACGAGAACAGACATGAGCCGCGTGCGCTTCAGGCGGTTTTTCCTCCCCGCGTCGGCATGCGCCGCAGTGCACGCCTCCTGAACATCAGAGACCGCCTTGCCGCGCCGCACCAGCTCGGGCACGAGCCGTCCCGTCATGGAGAGCATCAGCGTCACGGTCGGCACCGCGTTTCCCGTCAGCTCCATGATCTTGTCAAACGTGAGGACCCTGAAGGCGCAGCCGAGCCACAGGAGCGTGGACACGAAGAGCAGCCCCATGCATGCCCCGTAGGCAAGGCTTTCCGCATAGACCACGACGACTCCCACGCGAAACAGCTCGGTCGAGCCCGACGCCGAGAACAAGGGGTTCGCGGCGCAGATCAGCAGCACGAGGGGAAGCTGCCACGCAAAGGACGAGAACGTCTCGCGCACGCCGCGTTGCAGCATGCTGCACGCACCCCCCGCGACAAAGGAAATCGCGATGAGGACAGGGTGGAACGCCGACATCGTCAGCACGCAGACAGCCAGGTAGAAGGCAGCCTGCACTCCAGGGTGCAGGCTGCTCGGCATTTCTTGTCCGTCAGGGGAAAACGTCATCTCGCCTTGGTTACCCTGCGGTGTAGTGCCAGTTCACGGTGTCGCCATCGGAAAGCGTCACGGCATCGCACGCCTTGTTCGGCTCGACCCCGTTCACGCTGTAGAGCCACCCGCTCGTTGCGCCGTGTTCCTTTTCCGCCAAGCCGTTGATGGCGGCGACGTACGTGCCAAAGGACGTCGGACGAGCATTCACGCTCATCCCCGTCGCGACAAGGGCGTCATAGGGAGTCGACCCCTTGGGAAGCGTGATCGTCGCAGACGCAGAGCCCGCACCGCCCGCACTGCCGTCTACCGTGATGGAGACGGAAATCTTGTTGCCCTTGGCCTTTGCCCCCGCAGAGCTGCCGTTGCTGGCGGCAGGGGCGCTGGCCGCCCCCTGCGACTTCGCCGTGTCCGCAGCAGCACCCGCCGAAGCGGTGGAGCTGTCATCCGATTGCTGGGCCTCCTGCGTCCCCTCTTCGGACGCTGCTGTCTCATCTGCCGCCTGCTGGTCGGATTCGGCGTCCGACGACGATGCCTCGACGGCAGCGGGCTTGCCGGAAATCATCGCAATAGGGTCGTTTCCCTGGACGTACTGGGACATCGACCACGCGCAAAACGCGATAACCGCAAGTGCGAGAACCACGATGACTGCCGTCAGCACACCACGATGCCGCTTCGGCTTTGCATTGGGAGCATCGGGGGTATTGCCACCCGCTGCGGTATTTGCCGCCCGATCGTCTTGCTTGGTGAACTCTTCGGACATGCTAGTGTTCCTTCCTGCTCTTCAGGTAGTACAAGACGACGAGGACGAGGACCGCGGCCGCTGCCGCCATGCCGACGAGGGGCCAGATGGGAAGTGCGGCTTGCTTGTTATCGTCTGCTGCCTTCTTGGAATCGGCTGCGGGCTGCGCGGAGGCAACGGCGCCTGTCGCCTGCGAGTCCTGACCCGCAGATTCCTGTGCCGCCTGCGAGATGAACATCTCCGCCGCAGAACCCGACCCGCTGATGGACATGGGAGATGCGCCACCAGTCGACGCGTTGCCGTCTTTCTCCGCGACACCGTTCTGGGAATCGGCGGACCACTTGGCATACAGCGTGAGCGGGCCTTCGACGGGACCGGAAGCATCCCAGGGCTGCGAGCACGCCTCGTCGAGATACCATCCGCCAAAGGTGTAGCCCGCGCGCGTCGGTTGCGGGACGCTCGAGAGCACATGACCGCGCGCCACCTTGACCGGCGCGAGAGATTCGCCGCCTCTCGTATCGAACGACAGCGTCGCGCCCGGCTGCGCGTTCAGCTTCATCAGCTTGCGCGCATCGTTTGCATAGTAGAGGTTTCCGCTCGCATCGGAGATGAGAGACGCCGTGCAGTAATTCTGATTGTCGGCATCCGGCGTGAAGATCTGATACGCCTGGTCGTCACCGAGCTTGTACGCGTAGACCCCGCCCGTCTCGTTATTGCAGGTGAAATAGGCGTAGACACCGTCTGCCTGCGCCGAGACCAGCGGTGAGCTCTGCGCCGCGCCCTTGCCGCCCCGGACGGTTTTGAGAACTGTCATCGTGGACAAGTCGACAACGGAGAGGGTGCCGTAACCATCGGCATCCATGCCGCACACGTATGCCTTGCCATCGTAGACGGCGGGCGTGGACGTCGAGGTCGTCGCAAACGAGACGATTCCCGTCTCGGAGAGGCTGTCTTGCTGCCTGCAGACCTTGTGGAGCGTGCCATCGTCGCGCGAGACGGCGAGATAGGTTCCGTTGCCCGAGTCGTCCACGTCGGACAGCGCGACGACGCCGCTGTGCGAGGGAGTGCCGATCGGCAGCTGCGTCTTCACAGCGCCCGTCTCGGAATCGATGAGCTTCACGTTGCCCGTGTCGTCGGCAATCAGCAGATCGCCGCCGCTCGGGGCACCAGCTGCCCAGTAGTACCCGCTCGACTCCCCCTCTCCCGCAGTTTCCGTCGTCGTCCAGACAGGCTGTTTGGAAGAGCCGCTGCGCTGCGGTGTCGCGTCCACGCAGACCATCGTCCCCACCTTGCTCACGTTGGCAGCGCCCACGACCGTAAAGCAGGCGATCAGGCGATTGCCCACGATGCTCAGCGACGAGAGAGACTGGTACTGGCCCGCCTCGTTCTCGGGCAGTGCGTCGGTGCACCACACCAAATCGAGCGTGTTCGCGTTGAAGGCCGCGATCCGTCCGTCGTTTGCCGCGGCAAAGATCATGCCGTTGGCATAGACGGGACGGCAGAAGTAGAAGGCAGGCGAAAGGCCCGTCGGCTTCGAGAGCTTCTCCTTGCCCGTCTCGGTATCGACCTTGTAGATCTTGCTGCCTGCGATGAGGTAGATATCGCCGTTGACGATGAGAGGATCGGAGACGCCCTCTGTCGCCATCGAGCCAGTGGAGCCGGCAGAAAGCGGGTCGAACGTCCAGGCAGCGCTCGCCGCGTCCGTCGGCGTCAGCGTCCCGTCCTGCGAAGTCACGACCGCGCCGTCCTTCTTGCCCATGCCGAACTGTGGCCACTGTGCCTGGTAGTCCGGCAGGTCCGTGGCGGGATCGACGACCGGGTCGACACCCGGCACGCCCTCACCGTCTTTCGAGTACGACCAGGAAACTGCGTCGCCAGCCTTCAGAACAATCTGATCGGCCATCTTGTTGGCCGCCTTGCCGTTCACGAACAGCTGCCAGAACTTGCCAGTACTCTCGTCCCAGCCGAGCTTGCTGCCGTCAAAGGGAGACGTGATGCTGCTCAGGTAGAAGCCGTATGCGGTATCCGTGTAGTCTGCGTTCAACCCGGACTTCGAGATGAGCGCCTTGGTCACGTCGGCGGCAGTGCTGCCCTGCGCCACGGATATCGTCGTCTGGGGCGCCCACGCGGCACTCGTGCCGGATGCGTCCGGGCCGTATATCGCGCAGCTGACCTCGAGCGTCGCGCTCGGGGCGGACTCGCCGTCTGCAACGTATGCCCATTCGATGCTGTCGCCTTGCTCGAGCGTGACCTGGTCGGCCGATCTGTCAGATGCCTCCCCGTTGACGAACAGCTGCCAACGCTTGCCCGTCAGCGCGTCCGCGCCGAGCGTGCGCCCGCCGCTGGGCGAGGTAACCGAGTTCAGGACAAATCCCTGCGCGTCGTTCGCGTAGTCTGCCGAAAGCCCGGATGCCGTGAGCAGCTCTTTCGTGGCGTCAGCTGCCGTGGAGCCCGGGGCGAGCGAGTAGGAGCGGACCGAAGACCAGGTCTCGGGGGCGCCTTTCGTGTCGATACCCACGAGCGAGGCGGTCGCGGTCACCGTGGGAGCGTCTTTGCCCGTCGTACCCATGACGGTGAACGTCGCGGAAACTGCCGTGCCCGCGAGTTTCTTGAAGGTCGCATCGTCGGGATAGCGTTCGGCATAGCGGCCGTACTTCTCAGACCTCAGATACGAGTCAACCGTCACCTTGGTATTGAACTCGGGCTTGCCCTGAAACACGAGGTTCTCGTGCTTGATGATGTCGGGCTTGCTGGAACGGAACTTGTTCCAGCCGAGCACGCCCATATCGTCTGCGCCGGGGATCGTCGCGGGAACAATGCCGTCGCCGGCAGCCGAGGCGCTGGAGCTGTCGTAGCTCCAGACGACACTGCCGTCCGCTCCAAGCGTCGCCTTCTGGAACGCATGGAGGCTGCCTGTCACGTCCGTGGAGCCCTGCCCGTTCGAGATGCCGTTCCAGTACCCCGCGACGGCGGCGTCCATGAGTGCCGCCTCACGGTCGATGTCGGCCTTGTCGAGCGGCTCGATGGAAAAGCTCAGGGGCTTGCTCGCCGTTATCTCGGGCGTGTCTTTCGAAGTGATGGTGCAGGTGATGTCGGTCGACCCCTCCTGTGCCCCAACGGCAGGGCGGTAGATATTCGCCCGGTAGCCGTTGATGACGGCGGAATCGTTGCTGGCAGTGTAGGTGACCTTGTAGTACTTCCCGTCGATGCCCAGGTCGCGCGTACGCGGGAGCTGCACGTCGTCGGTCAGGGCGCCGTCTCCCACCGGCGCGCCACTCGAAGAGTACGAAAGCTTCTCTTTTGTGAAAGCGGCGTCGAGCTCCGTCGCCAGCTTCTCCTTCTCCTGGGCGACCTTCTCGGGGTCGCCTTTGACCACGAGGGGGAAGGCAACGTCACAAGAGCGGCTCTGCAGGGAGTCGTCGCTCGGGTCGAGGTTCTTCGCGCTGATGTTCGCCGTCAAGGTGACCGGGGTATCGGCAGCCGAACGTGCCACCTTTCCGGAGTAGTCGTCCCAACCGTACCCCGAGACTGTGACCGCCTCATTAGAGCTGGTCCACGTGACCGGGAACGTGGTCGCATTGTAGCCGCTTCCAACCTTTACCTGATAGGGCAACGTCAGGTTCTGCGTGACAGAGTCCTTGTCGTCGCCGCTCGCGTAGCCGACCGAGACCTTGTCCTGCATGCCGGCGAGCAGCGCGTCGACCTTGTCGAGGTCCCAGGGGAGCTGCGGGACATGGGAAAGCGTCGCCGTCTGCGTATCGCCGTCGCGCTCGAGCTCGAACGTGACGTCGAGCTGGCGCAACGTCGAATAGCTCGTGTAGCCGGTCTTGGTGCTCGGGTCGTCGAAGAAGTACGTGATGGCGCCGTTATTCGCCTCTCCGGTTTCGATTCCGCCGGTCGTCCCGGTGCGTCCTTCCGCGTACTTAAGAGACGCGGACGTCGTCTTCACCTTGATGCCGGAGAACCCAAGCTGGGCCAGATACGCCTCCGCGCATTCGTTCGCGTTCGTGTCGGAACCGAACTTCGGCGTGAAGCGCCAGTCGGCGAGCTTGAGCGCCGCTGCCTGGAGCGAGTCGGCGGCGATGACCTTGCGGCCATCGGATTTGAAGACAGAAGAGGAGCCGCTCGTCGCCTTGACCATGAGATAGGAGCCTGCTGCGTCGGAAGGAACCTCGAGCGTCGTGGCAGTTGCGCCCGGGATGGGCGTCCACGTCGACTCGTCGGCGTCTGCTGTCGGGGCGGTGTACCACTGCAGGGAGACCTTGCCCGTGACATCGTCGCCGATGGTGGAACCGCCCAAGCGCTTCGCCTGCACCGTTGCCGAGAGGCTATCGCCCGTGAACAGCGAGCCCGAAGCGGGGGTGACCGTGACGCGCAGCAGGCTGTATTCGTCTGCGCCCACCACGGTGCCCGCAAGCTCCGAAACGGTATTGTCGAGCGCACTCGCCTCGACCTTGAGCTGGTATCCGATCAGGTCCTTCGTCAGCGTGAGCTTGCCCGTCTTGGAATCATAGCCACTCGTAATCTGCTCGTAGACATCGGTGCCGTCTGCCGCCTTGTACCAGGTGTACGAAAGATCTGCATCACCCGGCGCGTCTTGATCGTTGTATGCGCTCTTGCTGACCTTTGCCGTCGGGGTAAGCAGCGCGCCGACCTGCATGCCCTGCTTGCTCGACGCAACAGATACCGACGAGAGCGTGTACTGCCCAGGCCGCATGACGGGACCGACGGGGTTCACCGATTCGGTGCCGTAATTCGAGGGCTTCGAGGTCGAGACCACGGTATTGTTGCTCGTCGCCTTGACACGCAGGTACGCTCCGACCAGCGACGTGCCATCTGCAAGTGTCGACGGCACTTCGTACGTCTGAGACGTCGCGCCGGCGATGTCGGTGAAGTTTGCGTCCGCCGTCGTCGAAGACGTGGCATATTGCCACTGGTACGACACGGTATCCGTCGCGTCGACTGTGGGATGATCCCAGCTCGAGCTCCCCTTCTTCGTGACGGTTGCACGCAGGGTATCCCCGACATGGAGCACGTTTGCCCCGCTGGGGACCGTGACATCGTAGAGATCGACTGCCCCGGCGATGCCGACCACGCCTGCTGCCTGTTTCGTCTTCCCGTAGCCGCCATCGGCAGAGACGTACAGGTGCTTTCCGAGATACGAGGCATCTTGCGGGACCGTGAAAGACGAAGAGGTCGCGTCGGCGATCGCGTCCTCCTCGCTCACTTCGGATGCGTAGTCTGCCGTGCTCGCGTACCAGGCCCAAGACACCTTGTCCGAAATGTCCTTGCCGTTCGAGTCGAGAGCGGTCGCCGTCAATGCCGCGCCGGGCGTCGCCTTGGTCGACGACGTGACAGGCGCCCCGTCCATGGCAACGAACACGCTGTTGACCTTCACAGACCCCCTGCGCGCGACCGCATTGGTCGCGCCGCTCGACTTGTCGCCCGCGCCGCCGTTGACCGTGCAGCGGATGTACTTGCCCGCGTACTCGTCAGCAATGGTGTAGGTGGCGGATGTCGCACCGTCGATTGGCGTGAAGTCGCCACGTTTCTTATCCCCGTACTCCCACTTGTACGTGAGCTTGTCGGAGGGCACCAGTTGCTTGTCGGTGTCTTTCGCCTCGACGCTCAAGGTGTCGCCCACCGATGCGTCGCGTCCCGGCTCTCCGTTGACCTTGAGGGCGGCGGAGTACAGGTCGTAGGTACCGGCCTTCTTGAACGGGCCAACGGCACTGTAGTCGCCGAGCTTCTTCTCGCCCGCGGCATTTTTCGCCGTGAACGCTATCCACTTGCCAGCCATGTCATCGGTGACGGTATAGGTGCTGCCGGTAACCGGCTTTCCCGTAGCATCGACGATGTCGTTCCATGTGATCGTTCCGTAGCCAGTCGGATCGGTCGAGGAATAACGCCAGGCAAACGTCACGCCGTCCGTGATCTCCTCGCCCGTCTGATAGTAGCTTGCCCCCGCCTTGTATGCATGGGCCTTGAGCGTGTCCCCGACGTTATGCGGGCCACTCGTCGGCTCGATTCTGACGGTATCGATTGTGTCTGCAGTTGCCGAGACGGCGGGAGTGGAGGAAGAGGAACCCGTCGTCCCCGACCCGCTCGTGTCCCCGGAGTCATCATCGTCCCAATAGTCGTCGTCATCATCGTCCCAGGAGCTCTCGTCATCGGATGAGGAAGCGACGTTGGCGCGTGCCGTTACGCTGGCATTCGCATCCGCTGCCTCCCCCGCGTCAGATGCCGCCATCGTGCTTTGCTGCACGCCCGTGGACTGTTGCTGGGCGTCGTCTTCGGAGCCGCCCGCAAATGCGGCAACGGGAGTCATGGACGCCACGAGGGCGCAGGACGCGAGCAAAGCGAGCGCTCTGCTTCCAAACGTGCGCATCGCCATGAGAAGACGCTTGTCTGAGGGAGGATTCGGACGCGAGCTTTTCGCGTGCGGCGTATCTTGCGTCGTGCGAAACGACAGGTGCATAGTGTATACCTCCAGGACCACTTGCGGATGGTAGGCATTCCGACTCTGCATGACGGCAAGACAGCATCGTGCTATTAGATGCTCGTCAAGAACATGCGCATACGGTTACTGGTATAGCGCGGGGTTCTCACCCGCATTCCCCTCGGGCGCCATCTGCGCCCGGCATCGATTCGATGCATCCATCCCAGTCAATACAACAAGGGGATTGTAGCATCGGCGTGCTGGCACCGCTGCACGAAAACGGGGAGTGCCATTTGTGCACTGCTGCCCAATCCCGTACCGCTGCGCATCGTGCCGGCTTGTAGCTTGTGCGCGTGCTGAGTTTTCGGACGCCGGCAAGCGGGTATCATGGAGTCAGTTCACTGATTCCGGGGCAGCGTGCCCCGCGCGGCAATAGAAGGAGAACGTGATGATCGTCGACCGCATCGAGGGAGAGCTCGCCGTCGTCGAACTCGACAAGGGCAAATTCGTGGACATTCCCATGGAGAAGATTTCGGGTCGCGTGCGCGACGGCGCCGTGCTCGTGAAAGGCGCTGCGGGACGATACCGAGTCGACGAGAAGGAGACCGCCCGGCGGGCACGCCATGCCGCATCGCTCCTCGACTCCCTGTTCGGGAACGAGCGCCACTGAGCGTTGGCACTGCCAGGGATTCCTGGCTTCGGGCGGGTTCTCGCCACCCGGCGTTGGCACTGCCAGGGATTACTGGCGCCGGGAGGCTCACCGCCATCCAACAATGGCAGTGCCAGGGATTCCCGGCATCCCCCCGGTTCTCCCTGGCACCACCTGCACTCAGCTAGCTTCAGCCCCGGGTTATAGGGTCGTCAGCTCTTGCCTGCGGAATCATCCTTCTCGAAGACCAGATCGGTCCCACTCTCCGAGAGCGTGAGCTTACCGTCCTTCAGCGTTGCAGATACCGTGTCGCCCTCGACGGTGAACGAGGCCTCGGTCGCGCTCTTTGCCTCCCACGTGCCCTTCTGCGATTCGCCGAAGTACATCAATTCAAAATTGCCATCTTCGGAAACAGTCAGGCTGACGGTCATTCCAAACGCCTCCATCATCGCCATGTCGTCTTGGCTTATTGCCTCGCCGTTCTCGGTCATCCCCGTCAGCTTCCACGAACCTACATATGCCTTCTTCGCATCGGCGGATGACCCCCCGCATGCGAACAGCCCAAGGCACAGCACCGCGATGGCGCACGCCAGGACAATAAGACCTGCCATCCTTCTCTTTGTCGTCCTCATGGCAATCATCCCCCCTACTCGCAATTGGCTGGTTTTATGCGCCCATGGCACCGCCGCAGTATTCGCAGTGCCCACTCGCATCCGGAATGGTGGTCGCCCCACAGAAGGGGCAGGTCTGTGCGACCTTTGGCTTTGCCGCCTCTGCTGCCGCATCGCGCACGCTCTGGCGCACCGCGGTCAAGGCGTCGCGGATCTCGCCCGCCTGGCGCTCCGCCTCGCGGAATTCCACGGACATGCGCTCTTCGATGCGGTAGTCGTTGATCTTGAAGGTGATCTCGTCGAAGTACGGCGTATTTACGTGAATCGTGAGGTACATGTCGTAGTCGACGTCGTAGCGTGGCGGCTCGTAGGAATGCTCCTCGCCGTCGTCGTCAGTCCAGTGCAGCTCGCTTCTCGACTCGCGGATCTCGGTATCGCATCCGGTCACCTGCGAGAAGTCGAGCACGTCGGGATTGGCATCGCGCCAGCGCCCGCCCGTTGTGACGAGGAAGCGCTGAGCATCTTCGTCGAGCAGGACCTTCGTGTCGTTGCCGAGCGTGCGCGTCACGTTGAACTGCGCGACGCGCTCCTTGTTTGCTTCGCGCCAGGCGAGCTGGTCGGAGATTTCCGCCACCGTGCTGTGCCTTCGCTCGCTGAAGAACGGCGAAAGCTTCGACGCGCATTCTTTGCAGAGGTTGCCGTCCTCGAGCTTGCGGTTGCCCAGCAACCCAATCTCGCCCCCGCAAACGGAGCACGCCTTTTTCTCGAACATCTTCCCGAACAAGCCCATGATCGACCTCCCTTTGCCTCGAAGGTGTGTTTTTGCACCTTCATTGTGGCGGGGAAGCCCCTTGGGCTTAAGCTACCTGCGTCCCATTTGGCAGCGCCGCAGTGTGCCATGTGGCTCACCGGAGCGCGGCACCGTGCGCCACCTGTTCTTTCGGGCGGGCCGTCGGGGCGTCGTCTCTACTCTCGCGATGCCACCACCAAGCAGGGGTCAGGACGTGGCGGACCCGCCCGGCTCGGGAGGCTCGTCGGGCGCGAGCTGGGGGACGATGAGACCGTCGGCCACGGCATGCACCGCCAGGCGCAGAATACTGTCGTAGCCGGTCTTCGCCAAGATCTCGGAGATATGCCGCTTGATGGTCCCCTCGCTCATGTACAGGTCGCGGGCGATTTCCTTGCGCGATTTGCCCTCGCACACGCAGCGCAGTATGGCAATCTCGGTATCTGAGAGCTTGGCGGCTCCCGAGAACATGCTCGAGCGCGTGCGCGGGAACGTCGAGTACCCGTCGGCGGTCGACGTGATGATGGCCGCGAGCTCGGACGTGCCCACGTTCTTGTACACGAAGCTGTCGGCACCGGCGCTTTTTGCCTGGTCGATGAAGGTGATTTCGGGCATTCCCGTCATGACCACGACCCTGACATCCGGGAACTCCTTCTTGATGACGCGCGTGGCAGAGATGCCGTTCGCGTCGTTTTCCGTGCACACGTCCATCAGCACGACATCGACATCGTGCGTGCGCACGGCCGCCGCCGCGAGCTCGGCGTTGCCAATGCTGCACACGACGTGCATCTCGGGCAGAGCATCGAGCGCGGCAGAGAGCGACTCACGCAAGATGACCTGGTCTTCAACGATGAGAATGCGAATCATGAGAATCCTCCTTTGCGTCGGGGGAACAGTCGCACGTTTCGTGCGGAGCAAGCGGCAAGCATGCCCGCAGAGAAAACGGAGCGACGGAGACAACCTCGAGCGTGCCGCCCACCTCCCGCGCGGCCGCGCGCATCCCCGGCAAGCCAAGCCCCTCAACCAGATGAGCCGGAGCAGGAGCGCCGTTGTTCGAGACGGTGAGCGTGCACTCTTCCTCTGCACAGACGACCACGACGTTGACGCGCGCCGCCTGTCCATGCTTGACGGCGTTGGTCGCCGCCTCGCGGACGATGCTGACGCATGCCGCTGCAGCCGCCCTCTCCTGCGGCAGAGCGCCGTCCACGACAATCGCGCAGCCCACGAGCGAGAACGCGTCGACGATGGAGGCGAGCTCGGCGGGCGGGTCGACCACGTCCGCGACGGCGATGTCTTGGGTGATGCCGTGCAACAGCTCTTTCACACGGGCGGGCTTTTTAGCACCCATGTTGAAGCCCACCACGGGGATGCAGCCAGCCGCCATGCCCACCACGATGG
>OLPZ01001304.1_pt1 | contig 16783 bp, 17 predicted proteins | sample 1672711 | NCBI WGS metagenome assembly OLPZ01 (sample SAMEA3136716, study PRJEB25190) | human gut metagenome
CGGGATTGGTCAATCTCGGCCGACTATATTTGGCTAAATTATTCCGACGCTAACACCAACAAGGAAACCAACAGCAATGGAATAACGTTCTATCGGTTTGATCAGACAGTCGACGACATTCCCGTGTATGGCAGATGTGCGACGGTTGCGGTTACTGGGGATGGAGCTGCCATTGGTATTTCGTCGAATTGCGTTCCGACATGCTGGTCTGGCGAAGAGGGTTCCTTTGACGTTGATAGGGCCGTTGGCGTGGCGAAAAACGCTCTTAATGGGGCTGAGACGCTGAACGGCAAACCGGTTTTGTATGCTCGCGACAACGGAGATATCGAAAAGGCTTGGGCTATCGATCTGTCCAATGATGATGGGACATATGAAGTAGTTGTTTCGGCTGTGAGCGGAGACGTACTGTGCAAGACGAATCTGATGGACGAAGCCGAATCGACGAGGTCGCAGGCGCAAGCAAAAAATCAAGAGGGGCTGCAGCTTGAGTCGGATAGCGGTGCATACCGATATGCAGACGAACAACGACACATTTACATCTTAGATGGAGCTAAGCTTAAAGAAAAAGCAGGTAGATGGGCGGAAAAAAGACTGTCTGCATATGGAGAGTCCGGGAAAATATATCGGAAAAGCGAAGATTTAGATTATTGGGTAGACGAGAACGGGGATCGAGTCCTTACTGGCACTCATGAAGGGGCACCCTGCTTTGGCGAAAACAAGGATAAAGCGAGATATTTCCTGAGGGATGTTCAGGACCTGAGGATCGACAAGGCGAACGAGAACGCGGACACACTTCAAGATGTCCTCACAAAGACATACGACTACTACGCTAATCACTTAGGCTATAGCGGAGCAAATGGAGTGGGTGGCGCCGTCTACGGCTTGGTTAACGCAAAGGTGTTGAATGCCCAAATTCAGGGTTGGTGCCAAGGGAATCCGATTTCGCTTATTTCTGTCAGCAAGAGTAAGAACTACTACACGCTTTCAACGCTCGCTCATGAGTATACACATGGAGTTGTCAACGAGATGAGCCCCGCGTCGGTAGGCGAGGAATCGGAGAAAAAGTCGCTGGGAGAAGCAATAAGCGACATTATGTCCTATGTAATTAGGGATGAGGCGGACAATGGGATATTCGATAACTCTATCGAATGGTGCATGGAAGGAACGTCACGTCGGGCAGACAGGACGGGATGGTATCCAAGTAGCTACAAAAAAGACGGCTGGTGGAATGACAACACATTTTTTGTCCTAAAGGACTGCCATATCAACAGTACCGTCATATCCCATGCTGCATATCTAATGTGTGGAGATAACGGCCTAACTGGGTCTCCTATAACCACCGAACAGCTTGGTACGCTGACATTCATGGTTACGAACATGCTTTCATCGACCGCTGATTTTCCAGAATTTGCAAGGTTGTTTACTATGATGGCGGCACGATTGGCCAAGTCATCATCGATGGGCATGAATGCTTCTCGTGCTCAACGTGTAAAATCTGCCTTCGTTGAGGTCAACTTGCCTGTAGACAGTGTGAAATCCGACGCTGCTTTAAAGGGGGTCGCCTCGAGTGATTCCGGTAAAGCGCAGAATCCACAGGATGCAAGTAGCCCAAAACCTGTAGATATTTCTCTTGTTTTAGATGCATCGGGCTCTATGGATGGCGATCCGGAAGCCAATGTCAAAAAAGCGGCCAACAAAATGATTGACGACATCGATGTAGAAGGTGCTCGTTTTGGGGTTTGCGCGTACAGCTCCGACCTGGTTGCATCATGTGCCCTGAGCGAGAGTAAAAATAACGCTGCGGAAGCAATTAATTCGATTGACTCGAACGGGGGCACCGATATCGGCTTGGGGTTGTCCGGAGGTCACGAATTACTATCGGATGCTGGGGCGGGCGAAAAGAGTGAGCAAAGAAAAATAATAGTTCTGATGTCTGATGGGTTGCCGACAACAGGTGAAAACGAAGAACAGATACAAGCCCGCGCTGAAAAATACAAGAGTGAGAACATCAAGCTCTATACCTTGGGTTTTAATCTCGACGCCTCGGGACAGAATCTAATGCGTTCGATAGCAAGCGAGGGCTGCTACTTCAATGTTGCCAACGAAGATGACCTCAAGGGCTTTTTTGAGGACATTGCTGCAGAGATTAACGGTGTTCGTTACACATATATTCGCGTTGCATGTCCAGTTGACGTGAGTGTTGCGCGTAACGGAGAAACGCTTTCTTCTGAAGAAACCGGAACCAGGAGAACGTCTTTTGGGACCGTACAGATTGAAACCGAAGACACGGGCGATACGACACATGCAAACGAGGTCAAGGTAATACGCCTGCGCTCAGATGATGAGTATCAATTGAGAATTGAAGGAACGGGATCTGGTGATATGACGGTCGAATGCGACTTCATGGATAGCGCGGGCGACTATTCCGATCGGCGCTCCTTCACGGATGTTTCGGTTAACCCTGCGATGCAAGCGGTGGTGGGAATCAATGGAGACGTCAATACGCGCATGGAAATAGACGATGACGGAGATGGGTTTGCGGATAGGGCGTTGGAGGCGAGTGCCAACAGCGAAGCCCGTACGGTCGATAACTCTCTGTTCATGAAGGTCATCTACCTTTCAATGCTTGGCGCAAGCATATTTCTAGCATTGAGCATGATTCGAAGAGCTGTAGGAAAGCAGGAGGGAAACAAAAATGTTTTGTCCTAGTTGCGGAGCGAATAACCCGGACGGAGTAGCATTTTGCGGGTCTTGTGGCAAGCCTATGCCAGAAGTTCCCCGCAAGGATACCTTTGTCTCATATTGTCCACGATGTGGTGCAAGGCCTGATCCAGGCGCTGTATTTTGTGGCGAATGCGGACAGCAGTTGGGAAATAACGGCGAACCGTCTCCCAAGCCAAGCCCCAGCCTTGTGCCAAGCTCGCAATCGATCCATAAGGTGCAATTCAATAAAAAACTCGTTCTGCCTGTTGTTGCCGCGGTGATTGTTGTTGCGATTTGCGCTTTCGGCAATTTCGTTGGGGGCGGCGACGGTGGACGAGGAACCGCTAATGAGATGGCCCAGACGCTCAATGACCCATTAAATAAGGTGTTTTCGAGCGGTGCTGATGAGGATTCGATTCGAGAATTCGCGGAGGCTTATATTGACGGCTTTCCGCCCGAGGTTATTAATGCTGAGCTCCAAAATAGCAACATGACTAAAGAGGACATTATCGATATGGCGGAAGATGCATTCAAATATGGAATGGGTTCCGTGTCTTCTGTTGCAGATTATCTCGACAAAATGGATGTCAATGCAACAATTAAGCTTGGTGATCAGCTTGATTCGGATGATGTCGACAGCATTAATGACAAGATAAGTGAATATGGCATCGACGATCAGGTAACGGCTGGATATAAGCTTGGGGCTGATGTTACGGTCACTGCCTTGGATGATCTGCCTGCCTTGAAGAAGGGGGAGACCAAGAGCAGTGATGTTGCGAGTCTCGGTATCTATACGATAAAGATCGGTAACAGATGGTATTTATGGATGCCGCAATTCAATTGGTAACTGTTCGCTATTGCTATAGGTGTTTGATATGAAGTGCCCAAAGTGTGGCTCGATTATAGATCCGGGAAAGAAATTCTGCATTCATTGTGGATGTGCCGTTGACGCCGAGTATTTGCATGGGATTCCTGTTCAGAGCGGTCGCAAATCTAGGCAAAAGAGTACGCATATCGCGCTCGGAGCGTTGATCGTAGTCGCGCTGGCGATCGCTAGCGCATGCATGGTGGGTGTGAGTGACGAGGGGAAGACACTGCTTTCGCACGTATTTTCGGGCGGTAGTGATGCCGTTCGCATTGTCCGATATGGTGGGAGCGATGACCTACGCGTTAATCCCGATACTAAGATTGTCGTATGTGGTTCTGACGGGGACCCAATTGACGACGGTGCCGTGCAGCTTATACCGCGTGGCGGTGCGGCGGTCGGGGATAGGGACAGTGCAGTTTTGAGTCTAAAGCAAGGAGGCTCATTCTCGTTCGATAGCTTTTCTGACATCGCGCTTGGAGACTATTGTATGAGGGTCTTTGAGGGAAGTCAGCGCAAGGAGGCGTATGAATACGCTCATATCGTCATTAATGTGAAAGATGAATCGGAAGAGCCTGATTCTATTCGTTTTAAACCAGCGGACGGCACAGAGGGGCTCAAGCAGGTTAGACATTATGGAGTCGAAGAGACAAAGCAGACAATAAATGTTTCATATACAAAAGGAAGCGAGACCCACGGTTACTCGAATCAGTGGGCGTATGTCCAGATAACCGAAGATAACGACGATATTTCTTCATGGGCGATTAACCGGAGACTCAAAGAGCAGTTTGACGCTGCAGGGGAGAATGCAAGAAACTGGACGGAGTCAAGCGGCGATCCTCTTGAGACTGGATATGCCCAGAGCGCTGTCATGCTTGACCAGTTGCGGGAGTTGGCTTCCATTAAATGCTCATTCAGTTATGGCGATGAGTCAGGTGACGAATCAAGCGCCATGACCGGAAGTTTTTTCGATATCCAAACAGGTGACCCCGTTTCGCCCGAAAGTTATTTCGGCATAACGCAAGAAAATCGCAACGCGAAGGCTCAAGCGGCAATTAAGAGGTATGCAGAATCGAACGGAATCGACGTGGCGGATATTCAGGCTGTGGTTTGCGATGACGCTTCCTATCTTGTTGAGGCGGACGATCTATATGTGATTTTGAATCCAAGCGTGAGTGGAGAGGCTATCGCTCAACTCTTGCCGCTTGGTGTGGGAAAAGCCGGCAATCAGGGCTAAAAGTGACGAAACGAGCAAGAACTAAAGGATTGAATTATGTATTGCACCTCATGTGGAAAAGAGATTCCTGAAGGAAAGAAATTTTGTCCACAGTGTGGAGTTCCTCTTGGGGCAAAAGTGGTCATGAAATACGAAGAGACTCAAAAGATGGATATTTCGCCGGATGGCGAGAATGGACATCGTCCTGAGGAGGAAGGGCCGGGTGAGACGATCAAGCGAAAAAGAATTGTCGTGGGTGGCGTGATCATTGCGCTTTTTGTGCTACTTGGTGCCGGTATTATTTACTATAGCGGGACGACAGGTGAATCGTCGGATTCTTCTCCAGCTATATCATCTGCGTCATATGGCCGTTCTAAAACGGTAAGAATTGCTCCCGATGCGAAGATAGCGCTGTACGGTAAAGATGGCGAGAAGCTCAAGGACTACGACCTGAGCGTGACTGATTCTGACGGAGTGACGACTACCTATCATGTTGATGGGGATGAATTTTCTCCCACTCAACTGGGTTTGACATCGGGTGGTTATACGATTTCGACGAAGGACCCCTCTACAAATGAAAATCTTAAGGCCAATGTGTCAGTGGCAAATGGCGGCATCGTGAATGTCGAGTTCAAGCCATCCGACGAAGATGATACAAAGGCGGATGACCGAAAGTCTGACGGAACGAAAGATAAAGGTGATAACAAGGGAAAACTGTCCGTATCGGAAAAATATAAGCTGTATCTAGATAAAGTCGAAGAACTTGAGAAGAAGTACGGTAAAGCTCGCTATTTTGAGATGTCGAGTGGTGATGACTGGCGTGCGGCATCGTGCGATGGTGTTGGATTTATCGATCTGGTCGATCTTGACGGTGACGGCTTTGAGGAGTTGGTAGTTGCCCGCCCGATGGACGCAAAGGATATAGTGAGCGATGACTATGCCAATATGATGGACGGACAGTATTACCTGAAAACCATCGAAGTCTGGACGGTGGACGGCAGTCAGCTTAAACAAATAGGCTGTTTCAATGTATACCCTACGGTTGAGGGCGCAAGCTACCTATATGTTTTGGACGGAATTGATAAACGTCCAACAACGATGTTGCTTGCACAGTCGATGTATATGGCTGATGACATAAGAACGTTTGAGAATTTTGTCGTTACAGCCGATAAAGAGGGAAAGCTCGCTGCAACGGTTTTCACTACAATGACGCCGTTGGCGAGTGCCGATGGCGGCCAATCGTCTACGTGTAGTGTAAATGGTGAAGAGATCAGCCAGGAAGAAGAACCAGACAAATGGAATGAGGTTACGGGTCTTGGGTATTCAAGCGGCTTGGGCGCTGGGAAGTATTTTCGATTAAACGGGACTGAGTATGACAGCGCTGGCGAGTCGAATGGGCAGGCGGACAATGAGAAAACCTATTCGATAAAAGAAACGGTTGAGTTCGCGAACCAGCAAAGGGACCTGCTTGAGTCAAAAGCCAAAGGTAAATAATCGCTGTGCTATCTGCATATCGCTCCGCCTCGTGTCTAAAAAGAGACACGAGGCGTTTTTCTTTAGCGACAGTAATTAGCAATTGATAATGCGTCGTCGGGAGTGTGATAGAAAAATGAAACCCAAAATCAATGCAAAGGCGTTCCGCCATTTGGAGGATGACGATATGTTTCGCGGCTTAAGTGTTTCATATTCTGCCAATAGAAACGGTGAGCTTTAGTATGGCTAGCTACGTCTTTATTAAGGACAAGCTTGTAGCTCGAACTGAACATGAAACCGTGCCTCATGCAGGGGAAATGTTCGAGTTGGAGTCTGCGTTGAAGGATTTGCAGAAGCAGAGATCTGGGCTGGCGGTTGATTTTGCGGAATCGGTTATTTCAAAATCAGCCAAGATAAAGAAACTACAGGCGCTGTTTAGTATTCCAATGGAGCGCATCAACCTAAACGAGCAGGCGATGGCATCGCTGAACGATCGGTGTCTTGGCTTGTTTGGCTGTATCGCGTATCGAGATGGCGATAAGATCTCAATTGGATTTAACGATTATCTGATATGTACGGCATGTGGTGCCTCCAATGATGTTGGCGACATTTACTGTGCAGACTGCGGGCAGTCATTTGAGCAGATGAGAAAAAAGGCAAAGAAAGAAATCGAAGTCTACCAAGCGCGCGATGGGAAACTAAAGCAGGATCTGGCGGATGCTGTCCTAGTCGAGATTGAGAAAAATGAAGCGTTACGTTCAACGCTGGCGTGCGAACAACTCAACATGCTTGAACAAAATGAAGCTGTGCAGGTTGAGCTTGTCGCGAAAATCAATAAGCTGGCTGAATCTGAAGCCTCAAGTAAAGATAATGACGACATCAGTGGATACAAGTTTATCGTATGTGGGAAATGCGGGAAAAGGATCGAAGCTGGTGTCGGCTTTTGCCCGGGTTGCGGAAGTCCCCTTGCAGCTTTAGATGCAAAACGTATATGCCCTTCTTGTAAAACGCTCTACATGAATGAAACTGCCTTCTGCATGTTTTGCGGGACCCAAACTAATGAGGTCGAGAACAAACATAAGAAGAATGATGAAATCAAGAGCGCATGCTCATATTGTGGTGCTCGCATTGTTGCCGGTAGACGTTTTTGTACAAAATGCGGAGCTCGGCTTGAAGGGGCGGCAGATTGATGGTCGTACAATGTCCGAAATGTGGGCGCGAGGTTAGAAGCGGGAAGTACTGTACTCGTTGCGGTTCGAAAATCGAAATGTCGTCTGAAGAAGACGTGGGACAAGGGCAGCGAAGCGCTGTCCAGGGCGGAGATACAACAAATGTTGTATCAGATCATGTGACTCAAAAAAGCGGAATGTGCTCTGATTCTGAATTGGGGGACAAATCGCACGTAGTCGCGCATAAGCTGACGTTTATTCAACAGCTTACGCTCGTGCTGTCCGTGGTCTTGTGCTGCGTGACAGTCGCTACCGTCTGCATCTCTTTTTTTGATTCAGAAAGGTGGGGGGTTTATGAGCGAATTAGGTATCCATTATTGGGATGAGGGCGATGTTCTTTTCACGGTTCTCTTCGTTGCTTTTGTGATGACTTTGGTGACGATCGTGTGGCGCTCTGTTGTGTTTCTGCTGTCGGGGGAAAGCGATAGGCGATATTGGATAAATCTTGCCGTTGAATACGGTGCTCTGACTGTTGTGTGTTTGCTGCTGGCACTCATTGATGTCGCTCTCTTCGCAAATGTAGGTAAATGGGGTTCCATGGATTCATTGGGATTATCACTACTGGCGTTCGATTTTTCTGTTTGGGGAAGCGGCCAGAGCCATGTTCAGTTCAGCACGGAAACTGTTGCAATTTGTGCCGCAGGGGTTATGGACGTCTTGATAGGTGTTCAAGTTTATTTAAATCGAAAGAGTCGGGTACCGCATGGTCAAATGTCCTAGATGCGGCAGCGAATTTCCAGACAATGTGCGCTATTGCATGTCCTGTGGTGCGGTCTTATTGCTGCAAGGAACAAAGAACGTGCCCGAGCCCATGAACGTAAAGGAAAAAGGGAAGAAAGGAAATCGCCAGTCGACTGCACGAAAGCCAACGGGGAAAAGACGACGCATCGCTATGCCTGTGGCCGCAATAATCTGCATGCTGGTCATTGTGATTGCAGCGCTCAGGGTCTTTGTTTTTCCGAAGGGTGGCTACGCATTTGACTTTGATGCATATCAGTGTCTCGAAGAGCCTCTGGAAGAGTTGTATCAAGATGGCTTTAGTGATGCAGCCTCCGGACAGTATGAGGCGGCCGTTCTCGCCGCGTTGCCGGAAGGTGTCGACATCGACCGGGTTGATGTGAGTACGGATACGCTGCTCAGCAGTTCTCAAGAGCTGAGGGATTTGGTAGAAAGCGTAACGACAGACGAATCAGACTCTCCTCTATCGTTTTATGTGGACTTGAATAGCAGCGTGGACGAAATAGGTAATGATATGTTGGCCAAGATTGAAAGCGAGATGCGATCGCTTGGAGTGGATAAAGATGTCAGTACGGGCTATAAAATTGAGCTGAAAGTGAATGTTGACACCTATAAAGATACGCCGTTGATAAAAGACGATCAGAATAAAGTGTTCGATGTTAAAGACATTGGTGTTTATACCATCGAAATAGGTGACAGGTGGTATCTCTGGCCGCTTCAAGAGAAGTGAAACGAGAAGCCTCAAGGGCTTAAGGCGAATAGAGGGGAAACGCGCGTCGGATCGCCGATTTACCTTGAGTCGCTTCGGCTTAAGGCGGGTAAGCGTTCTTTGCGGCGCGCGACACCAATCAACGTTCTTAATGCAACACCTGTTGATTGTTGGGAATGTACAAGCAATTTAAAACGGTAGCCGCGAAACGCCAAATATAGAGTAAGGCTGGTAGATTGGGATAAAATGAGAAAAGCAATCGATTTAATAGCACTTATTTTATTTGGAGCAATGGTTGTATACATTGCTTCGGTCGTTTCATCCAATGGGGCGGCGGCACAGTACGCCGTGTCGGGCTTTTGGGGCGGATGGGCGGAATCTCCCAAAACCTCAACCATCGCATTTTGGATAGTGCTTGTATATCTTGGGCTAGTGGTATTGACTTGTTCGCTGTGCTGGAAGAGTCCCCTATTGGTGTTGGCGGTTTTAGGCGCAGTTTCGATTATGGTTCTCGTCAATCCCTCTTATTCAATTTATATCTGCTACGTAATGTTCGGTCCGGGACATTTCATTGGAGACCTGCTTATGCCCATTGCGTCATTTTGCGGATCGGTTATTTTTGGCGGTCAATTTGCCTTTGAAAACGGATATGGCTGGTTTGTAAGGCTGATTTGCGTCTTGTTCTGGTCAATGGGATTCTTGGCGATTGTTGCAGCTCCGGGCGAGTTCTTTTCCGAGCTGTTCTCTGATTCTGGAGCGACGCAGCCAGCATCGGGCGGAAGCGCAAGATTTGATTGCAGCGATGAGATTGATAATTTAATGCGTGATGCCAAGATGGATCGGATCCAAGAAACGTTGGATGACATTAAATACTGGGAAATTCGTAACGGAGGTCGCAAGTAGCTGTGTCGAGATTACGCGGCTGAAATGAAAGACCTTAATACGCGACACAAGGCAGATGATGTCGCTGTGACGCAGCGACTTGTTATGTCTGCCGAGGTGCTGCATGTGGGGGACCAGAACGCCATCGCCTTTCGGCGATAATGGCTGGTTAGTGATTAATTGCGATAGTTAACCAGCAAGCTAAGAGGAGGATAATATGCCACTGCTGCCAGTTGACCATGAACCATATCACATGAATCCAGGTGAACCGTCTTCGCCGATCATCGAGTTGATCTATGATCTTGAAAAAGAGGCCCAAAGACTTGAAGATGTGTATCAGGAAGTGGTGGATGCATTATGCGACGATATCATTAAAAGCGAAGGTGAAGATGAGATACGGTCGAGTATTGAGCAGCGAACTGACGTGCTGATAGACATCAAGGAGAGTCAGCGCCTCTGCTATGCCCAAATTGAAGATTTGATACCTAGGCGCCACCCCTGCACGGTTCGTCCGATGAAAAAACGTCCCAATTGCTGCGATGAGATCGAATGTGAATGCTGCGGCACAAAAAACGAGATAGATGCTCAATTCTGTGAAATATGCGGTAGCCCTATTGATATGGGTGACATATGGCGTTATTGCAAGAAGTGTAAGGTTGCATACAGTAGAGAGATCAACTTTTGTCCTGAATGCGGCTCAGCAATAACCGTTGAGATTAAACGTAAAAGGAAATAGTGTCTCGTTGCTATATGCTTGCCCTTACGCGTGAAAGCGTAATTGGTGACATGCCCAAAAATGATGAGATGCGCGAATGGGGGACCCTGTCGATAACCCCCGGATACTCCTTGAGAAACCATTTGTAGCGGTCACGAGCTGGCAGCAGCCTAAGCGTGGATTCGGTTTTATAATGATCGTGCCAAGCTCTTGATAGATATCGGTTAATGAGAGTTGCAAGTCCTGGATTATATTGGGCTTTATTTTGAACATCGCTTATCTTAAGAAGAACGAGCGTGCAGTCTGTTAAAGCTTCAATATAAGTCGGGGATGGAATGTCAAACTCGGGGCTAGGCATTACAGGCATGCCCGGCTCCGCCATTATGCAGTCAGTGATTTCCGAACCATCGCTTTGTAGAGAATACGAACAGGCTACCCCCTGTTTTAAAAGGTAAAACCATTTTTGTTGGGTACCCAATTCAAGGATAATTTCCCTTTTTTGAAATTGCTGGATTGAAGCCATTGCCACTAGCTCGGCTAATAGGTTTTGGTTGTCGCACGGGGCGTACTGACAGAAAAAATTCGGATCTAGGGACACAGAATCGCTCCAACGGGCACATATCGTTAACAAATGCTAACCAAGAATAAGATACGCCATTGGGGGGGGGCATTATCAAATGCTAATGAGATTCTGGCTTTTTCGGAAATTTCAGAAATACATAAAACTGGAGCGCCGCTGCACCACTGTTTGCCAGCTGTGTTTTTCGTTGCTGTGCCGCTGCCGCTCGATTTGTTCGAAGGACATGATACTGGATAAGGACAACGCCCATTTACTTGGCGATAGTTGCTGCTTTAATTACATTCCCGCTGCCTGAGTTCCTTTTGACACCGGGGCCATATCTTCTTGCCTGTCAATTACGGTAGTCGACTCTTTCGCAGAGAACAAAGCTTCCAGCATTGAGATTATCTGGGAAAACGATCAGAAAACTTGGCCTTCAGCTTCAAATTGCGCACAATTCTATTTATCATTTTGTTATCAAAATGAGCGCAAGGAGGCAGGCTCAATGGGTGAAGCAGATGGCATGGAGCTGATTTATTCACTTATCGGCTATCCTGATGAAACCGAGTGGCTTGAGTTTAAAGAGAGTAATAGCGACCCCGTTAGAACGGGGCGTGACATCTCTGCGCTTGCCAACGCTGCCGCTTACTGCGGCCGTGCATATGCCTATAAGATCTGGGGCGTGAGCGACGATATTCATGAGCTTGTGGGTACCCAGTTCAACCCATATCACGCAAAGGGCAAGGGAAACCAAGAGCTTTTGATGTGGCTCAAGCTTGCGCTCTCAAACAATGCGAATTACGAGTTTGCGGTTATTGACCATGAGACAAAGCACTTTGTGGTGCTGAAAGTGCACGCCGCGAACGCTCAGCCGGTCTATTTTGATAAGACCGCCTACATCCGAGAGGGATCTTCGACGGTAGAACTGCTTCCCGGTAGCGCGCGAGAGGCGGAACTCTGGCGTCGCTTGCAGGCGGGGAACGCGGAGCTTGCTGTAGTTGAGAGAGATCTGACATCTCAAGAGGTCGCCGAGATGCTAGATGTTGATGCGTATTTTGAGTTGTGCAGATTGAGAAGACCTGTCGGTCTGGACAGAGTGATGCTTACTCTTTGTGAACAAGAGCTGATTCGTCGTCAAGATAACGGCCGATATAGTGTGACGCGCTTGGGAATGCTTCTGGTGGGAAAAAGGCTCTCTCGCTATCCGGAGCTCAGGAAACGCGTGCTGAGAATCGTGCGATATGCGGGAAAAGGCAACTTTGACATAATCGGTGATACTGAAATCGACAAGGGTTACGCTTTGGCGCTTCCACAAGCAGAGCAACTGGTCATGTCGATGATTCCAGCTGTTGAGGCACTGGATGGTGCATTTCGACGCATCCAAACAGCCTATCCTCATAGGGCGATTCGTGAGTTGCTATCAAACGCCGTGATTCATCAAGACATTGCTGATAATACGGCGGGGCCTCTTGTTGCGATTTACGACAACCGCATTGAGTTTTCTAATCCCGGAACAACGCTTATTCCGGCGGAGCGCGTGCTCAACGCTCAGCCGAAAACACGCAATCCGATGATGGCATCTCTCATGCGCCAAATGGATCTTTGCGAAGAAGGCGGTACGGGCTGGGATTTAATCGTAGATTCGCTCGAAAAAGCCGGCATGCCTTCACCGGTTATCAAGAGTGAGGGCGGGTTGGGAACGCTCGTGACGCTCTATTGTGACTGTCCGTATACTCGAATGAAAAAGAGTGAGCGAAAAAATGCCGTGTACTGGCATACCTGTCTTTTGTATGCCCAAGGTGAGTCGATGAGCAATCGGTCACTGCGAGAGCGTTTTGGTCTTGCGGACGAAAAGAAAAACACGGTGGCGATGTCTCGTCTAATCAAAGAGTGCTTAGAAGAGGCATTGATAAAGGAAGAGGACGAGGATGCGGGCGCCAAATATCGAAGGTATATTCCGTATTGGGCCTAAAAGGCAGAAGTGGAAAAAAGAGATAGCTTGTGTTTGTTAATAACGAAGCACTGTTGCAACGTAAACTATCAACATAGCTGATTGGGGCATATGGAATCACATGTGCCCCAATCGACCTTTATTACGTCTTTGATTTTGGACTCTGGATAACGTGACGTGTGTCATTTCCATCCCAAGAAATCCGATAGGGCCTCGTCCGCGTGTGGCCGGGCCCTTTTGCGTGGCCTTTTATGTCTGCTATACTGCTAGCAAGTAGAGAGGAGCCGCTATGGGTACAGCAACGGTGCAGCTCAACACACGAATCGATCCTATGCTCAAGGCTGGTGGCGATGCGGTGCTAACTCGCAATGGGTTGGGGCCGAGCGATGCCATTCGTGCGCTTTGGGCCTATCTCGTCGAGCATCAAACGTTGCCGGGATTTATGGTGGCGGATAAGCGCGGGGCGACCCGTGCGGAGAGCCTGGCCGAGCAGGGGTGTGGCCTAGCTTTTTCCTCGTTGGGGCTAAGTGCGTCGGATTTCGCATCGGCAGAATCTTCGGCGGAAAACTGGGATGCCGTACGAGATGATATGTATGACGTGATGATTGCCGACATCGAGGCGAATTGTCGATGATTGAGGCAAAGCATCTCTTGGTAGATACAAACGTTTGGCTCGATTATTACCTGCAAGAAGGGGCGTTCGACGAAGCGAAAAGATTGGTTGAACTGGCCGAGGCGGGAAAGATCGACCTTCTGTATGCGCCAACGACGGCAAAGGATGTGTTCTATATTTTACCTCGTCGTCTGTCCCGGCGGAATGTGAATGGGATTAACGTGTCGTTTGTCTCGGCGTCGTGGGCCTGCATTGAGCACATGATGCAGGTGGCAACCGCCTCTCCGCTTTCGTTGGCAGAGTGCGAGACGGCGCGTATGCTTGGCAAGCGCATGCCGGATCTTGAAGACAACCTCATCATCGCTTCGGGCGAGACTGCAGATGTTGACTACGTGGTCACGAGCGACCGGCGCATGCTGGAGGCGATGCCCGAAGTTTGCCTGACGCCTGCCCGCGCACTCGATATGATTGGGATCCTCGACTAACCTTGCCTGCCTCGTTTCGCTATCATATGGGGCATTGTGAACCTCATGCAACTTTGGAGGACAGTATGGCGGATAACGCCGAGATGCTATTCTCGCCTGAGCTGGTGTTTTTTGATTGGGAGTGTGCGACGCCGGATGAAGTGTTTGCGCAGCTCGAGGACGAGCTCGCTCCGCGCGGCTACATTGGCGAGGGTTGGCTCAATGCCGTCCGCACGCGCGAGGACGCCTATCCCACGGGTCTTGCCATGCCGGCGGCAAACATCGCCATTCCGCATACCGATCCGGGATTTGTGGCCAAGCCCTATATCGCGGTGGTAAAGCCCGTCACACCTGTGACGTTCAACGCGATGGCGGGCATGGGCGCCCCGGTGCCGGCGCAGATCATCATCAACCTGGGCATTGCCGAGCCGGGCGGTCAGGTCGAGGCGCTTCAGGCACTCATGAATTTCTTTATGGACACCGACGCTGTAGCCGATGTGCTTGGCCAGACCACGCCCCAAGGCATGGTCGACGCCATCCGTCGCCACTTCTAAGTCCGGCACTGGGGGACTGTCCCTAACCGCCGGCAGAAAAGGAGCGCCCCTAACTGCCAACTGCCAGACTTGTCCCCTTTGCACCAAAATGGTGCAGATTAACCTGTCCCCCATGCACCAGGTGTGCCGTGGGGGCTGCGTTGTGACACAATGGCGTTTGTTCGATTCGTGATGCGAAAGGCCAAACATGGCAAATAAGAAAAAGAACCCCGAGGCCGCGCCGACGCCCGAGCAACAGGCTCGCGCCGCCTCCAGCTCTCGCAAGAGGCAGCGCAAGACCTATGTGTCCAAGACCGTCAAGATTGTCCTGGTGGTCATCGGCGTGCTGGCGATGCTGCTTTCCGTCTCGGCCATGGCGTGCTCTGGCCTGATGTCACAGACCGAAAGTGCCAGCTCGGGCTATAAACTCACCGGCGGCGTGGCTGCTACCATCAACGGCACCAACCTCACCGAGGACACCGTGACCAAGCAGATCATGAGCATGCGCACGTCCTACGGCTACACCAAGGACAAGGACTGGGCGCAGTACCTGGTCGACAACGACCTCACACCCAAGAAGTATCGCAAGCAGCTCATCGACTCCTACGCGCAGCAGATCCTGCTTCAGCAAGCGCAGAAGGAGAATGGCGTGACGGTGTCGGACGAGGAGGTCGAGAAGGCTTGGAAGGACGCGTGCAAGAGCGCAGGCGGCGCCAAGACTTTTAAGAAGACGCTTAAGACCTACGGCTACACCGAGGACACCTACAAGGATTCGCTCAAGGAGAGCCTGGCGCAGCAGAAGCTCAAGGATGCCGTGGCACCCACCAGCAAGCCCAAGGACAGCGAGATTGTCGATTACATCAACGAGAACCTGTCCAACTACAATGACGCCCGTCGCTCGTCGAATATTCTGATCAAGGTCGATTCCGACGCCTCCGACGAGGACAAGGCCGCCGCCAAGGCCAAGGCGCAGGAGTGCCTGGACAAGATTAACTCTGGCGAGCTGAGCTTTGAGGACGCCGTAAAGCAGTACTCCGACGATACCGGCTCCAAGGATAAGAAGGGCGATGTGGGCTGGGACAAGCTCACCACCTTCGTCGACAGCTACCAGGCAGCGCTCGAGGGACTCAACAAGGGCGATGTGAGCGACGTTGTCGAGTCGACCTATGGTTACCACATCATCAAGTGCACCGACTACTTCCATGTCGATAATCAGGTCGATAACATTAAGCAGGTACCCAAGGACATCAAGAAGTACGTCTCCAACGTGGTGAAGACGCAGGCGGCAAGTACCGCGTACAGCGAGTGGCTGGAGCAGTACAAGAAGGATGCCGACATCACCGTTAACCCCATGCCCAAGGACGTGCCCTATAACGTGAGCCTGAAGGGCGTCACCAAGAGTTCGACCGACGAAGCGTCGACGACTGAGTAATCATGGGGCGGTGCCCGCGTGAGTGCCGCCCACGCTATTGAGGAGGATTTACAGATGACCAACGAAGAGCTGCAGAAGGAAATGATCGCAGCCATGAAGGCTAAGGACAAGGTTCGCCTGTCCATCATTCGCCAGGTCAAGGCCGAGGTGAAGAATATCGAGGTCAACGAGCGTCGCGATGTGACCGAGGAAGACGTCAACAACATGATCAAGCGTCTGATTAAGCAGACGAGCGAGACGCTGGAGATGTCCATTAAGGCCGGTACCGACCAGGAGCGTACCGACAACCTGACCGAGCAGGTCAAGATTCTGGAGAGCCTGCTGCCCGCACAGGTTTCGGGCGAGGAGCTCGAGGCCCTGATCGAGCAGGTCATCGCCGAGCTGGGCGCGACCTCTAAGAAGCAGATGGGCCAGGTCATGGGCGCTTTGGGTAAGGCCACTGGCGGTAACTTCGATAAGCCGGCAGCAGCAAAGATCGTCGGCGCTAAACTCGCGTAGGGGCCGAGCGGTACATAGTTGATGTTGAGGGGGCGTGACCGTCATGGTCGCGCCCCTTTTTGCTGGGCTGGGTACTCATTGGGGACAGGCTTAAATGAGTGCCCAATGAGTGGGTACTCATTTAAGCCTGTCCCCAATGAGTGGGTTAAAGGTTGCGGGTTCTTTACGGGAATGTAGTGTGGGCTGCGGAAACGTGGTTCTTT
>OLPZ01001305.1_pt1 | contig 16776 bp, 5 predicted proteins | sample 1672711 | NCBI WGS metagenome assembly OLPZ01 (sample SAMEA3136716, study PRJEB25190) | human gut metagenome
TTAAAAAATCAATTTACGAGAAAGATCTATTTACACAAAAGATTTGACAGTTTCATAAAATCGTACTTATATATTGGGATAATTGCATAATTGCTTTGCTTATATAAATAACATACTAATGATTACATATTAATTATTTTTTATTATCTTTTTAACGCAAAAAAAGCAGCTATTTGATCTTATTTTGGTCAAAATAGCTGCTTTTATTTATGAATTTCAATAGCTTGCTAAAGGTTATTGACTATTTACTTATTTTTTCTCTTTCTTGCAATTCCAAACAAAGCTACTGCACCTGCAAGGCCAGTAAGAACTGCACCCATTACTGATATATTATCTTTCTTAGCGTCAGTTTGAGGTAATTCAGCCTTTGCCTTGTTTGCGCCCTTAATTGAGCTTGCAATTGAAGAGCCAGCTTTTCTATTTTCGGTTTCAGCAAGTGAAGCAGCGGCATCTGCGCCATGTGCTCCATGACGGTAACGTCTCTTAGTTGCTTCAGGTGCCTTATTGGCCTTAGCTGCAACAGTAATCTCATCAATGGCCTTCACACCAGATTGACTAGCTGCTTTAGCGGCGGCTACATCAGTAGCATTTTCAACAGCTTCTCTAGCAGCTTCAGCTACTGCGTTAGCCTTATTGATCAGCTTCGTCTTTTGGGCATCGCTTAAGTTAGATTGCTTAATTTCCTTTTGCTTCTTAGCTAAAGCATTGTCAATCGCATCAATGGCTGATTTCTTAGCATTTTCAAGTTCCTTGCTACTGTTACCATTCTTCTTATTGTCAGTTGATTTATTAGCAGAATTATTATCAGTAGTTGGGTTAGTTGTATCAGAACCGGAATTGCCATTATTATCTGAAGTACCAGAGCCATTGTCGGTTGAACTTGAGCCCTTAACTTCAATAGCATTAATTGCATCAACACCGGCCTTTTCAGCATTAGCTACCTTTTCATCAGTAGTTGCTTGATTGATATTATTAACAGCCTTGCTGTATTCAGCTTGAACCTTATCCTTTAGGCCTTGCTTGTCACTGTCGGTCAAACCAGAAGCATTATCGATAGAATTCAACTTAGCATCCCGTGCACTATTCAAAGCTTCAATTGCGGCTTGTTGCTTGTCAGCCAGACTTGGGACGGTGATATCATTAATATCCTTCAAGCCCTTAGTTTCTGCATCCTTAACGGCATCATTGGTAGTTGCATCTTTGATTGCCTTAGTAGCATCAGCAGCAGCTTGATTTACTTTGTTAGTTAAATCTTGCTTCTCTTGATCAGACAAGTTCTTAGCATTATTAATCTCATCGATCTTAGCCTTCTTAGCAGCATCAATTGAATTATTGGCACCAGTTTTAGCACCATCCAGTGTTGGGATAAACAAGTTAGTGATTTGATCAATTGCATTGTCACGAGCACTCTTTACTCCATCATTAGTTGAAGTTGCTGGATCGTTAATCTTAGCAATTGCATCATTAGCAATCTTGTTAATCTGATCAGTTAAATTCTTTTGTTGATCAGCATTCAAGTTCTTAGCATCACTAATTTGCTTGTTCTTAGCTTCTTGAACTTGCTTGATGGCATTGATTGCGTTTTGCTTAGCTTCATTCAGACTTGGAACAGTAACATTAGCAATATCTTCGATACCCTTATTTTGAGCATCATTTACGGCATCATTAGTTGTTGCCTTGGCAATGTTGTCCTTGGCAGTAGTTGCTGCATCGGTTGCCTTGTTAATCAAATTTTGCTTTTCTTGATCACTCAAGTTAGAAGCGTTATTGATTTCACTTGTCTTATTTTGTAAAGCAGTATCAATTGCACTATTAGCTGCCTTCTTGGCGTCATCCAAGTTGGTGAAAGTAATGCCCTTGATATTGTTAACACCGGTGTTTTCAGCATCCTTAACAGCATCATTAGTAGTTGCACTATTGATGTTGTCTTTTGCAGTGTTAGCGGCATCAGTTGCCTTCTTAACCAAATCTTGCTTTTCTTGATCACTCAAGTTAGAAGCATTGTTAATTTCATTAGTCTTAGACTTCAATGCATCATCAATTGCTTGGTTAGCATCCTTTTTGGCATCATCAAGACTTGGAATTGAAATATTCTCAATGTTTTGAGCACCAGTATCAGCTGCCTTTTTAGCATCATCATTGGTCTTAGCATTATTGATGTTGTTAATAGCATCTGTTGCAGCCTTAGTAGCATCATTAATTAAGTTTTGCTTTTCGTCGTCTGACAAGTTAGAAGCATTATTAATTTCATCCTTCTTCTTGTCCAAAGCCTTATTAATTAAATCAGTGCTTTCCTTCTTGATATCAGACAAACCAGGAATAGTAACATCGGCAATTGCCTTTTCACCATTAGTTTCAGCTGTTGTAACTTCTCCATCAGTAGTGGCATTCTTGATGTTATCCTTAGCAGTATTTGCTGCATCAGTAGCTTGCTTGATCAAATCTTGCTTCTCTTGATCAGTAATGTTAGTAGCATCGTTGATCTCATTAGTCTTGTTTTGCAAAGCAGTATCAATTGCCTTATTAGCAGCATCCCTAGTTGAGGAAGTAGTTGGGACCTTAATGTCATTAACTGCTTTAACGCCATTGTCTTGAGCTGTTGTTACTTCTGCTGGAGTAGTTGCATTGGCAATATTTTGCTTAGCATTCTCACCAGTTTCCTTGATCAAATCAGTCAAGGTCTTTTGTTCATCAGTAGTTAATGGAGCCTTAACATCTTTAATCTTACCAGCTACTGCATTATCGATTGCAGCATCTGCTACAGTCTTATCAATTGCAAGCTTACCATTATCAGCAGCGTTATTGACATCAGTATCAGTCTTAGCCTTGTCGATGGCATCTTGAGCATTCTTAGCATCAGTGTCAATTTGATCCTTAGCTGCTTGCTTTTGATCATTGGTTAAATTATTGTCCTGATCAATTGCTTGTTTTGCCTTGTCAGCGGCATCAGTGATGTTGCTCTTAGCTTGGTCCTTAGCTGCAGAACCAGTTGGAACCTTGATGTTATTAATAGCCTTAACACCATTTTCTTGAGCTGTTGCTACAGCTGAATCTGTCTTAGCATTAGCAATATTTTGCTTAGCCGTATTTGCAGCATCAGTGGCTTGCTTATTCAAAGCATCCTTTTCTTCATCAGTTAAAGTAGTAGACTTGTTGATCTCTGCTTGTTTATTAGCAAGAGCTTCATCGATCGCCTTATCTGCAGCTGACTTAGTTGCTGAAGTGGTTGGAACATTAATATCTTCAATATTCTTAACACCAGTCGTTTGAGCTGAAGTTACCTCAGTTGGTGTAGTTGCAGCATCAATTGCTTTATTAGCATTAGTTGCAGCTGTGTTAGCATCGTTAGTTAATTTAGCTTTTTCATCTGAAGTTAAAGCAGAAGCATCATCAATTTCATTAAGCTTCTTGTTCAAAGCTCCTTGAATAGCAGCCTTGGCGCCATCCTTAGCAATTACTAATTGACCAGCATTGTTAGCAGTCTCAGCATCCTTGTCTGTCTTAGCATTATTAATGTTGTCCTTAGCCTTAGTTGCGTCTTGATCGATTTGATCCTTAGCAGCTGTCTTCTGATCGTCAGTTAAGTCCTTGTTGTCATCAATAGCCTTCTTGGCATCATTAGCAGCTTGGTCAATATCTGACTTAGCCTTGTCCTTAGCGGCAGTTGTAGCAACATCAATTGCATTGATCTTGTCTACACCAGCAGTTTGGGCTTTCTTAACTACATCTTCAGTATTAGCTGAACTGATTGCAGCCTTAGCATCCTTGGCAGCTTGATCAACTTCATTGTTCAATGCTGTTACGTCATCACTGCTCAAGTCCTTAGCATTACTAATTTCTGCCTTCTTGCCAGCAACTGCATTATCAATAGCTGCGTTGGCAACTGTCTTGTCGATGGATACTTTACCGTTATTTGTGGCAGTGGTTACAGCATCGTTGGTAGTAGCATTATTGATTGCTTCTTGCGCAGTCTTAGCATCAACATCAACTTGATCCTTAGCGGCTTGCTTTTGATCATCAGTTAAGTTGTTATCCTTATCGATAGCATCCTTAGCAGCTTGAACTTGCTTATCAAGGTTTTCTTTTGCCTTGTCTTTTTCTGGTGAAATTGTTGGAACCTTAACACCGTTAATTGCAGCAATCCCCTTATCCTTAGCAGTAGTTACTTCAGTTGGAATAATTGCACTATTGATGTTGTCTTTGGCAGTCTTTACTTCCTTAGCTACTTGATCAAGCAACTTGTTTTGTTCATCAGTAGTTAATGGAGAGTTAGCAATTTCTTTGTTCTTTCCAGCTGCTTCGTTATCAATTGCGGCATTTGCTACTGTCTTGTCGATAGCAAGCTTACCATCATTGATTGCATTGTTGACATCAGTATCATTCTTAGCATCATCGATTGCATTTTGAGCATTCTTGGCGTCGTTATCGATTTGATCCTTGGCTGCTTGCTTTTGATCATCGGTTAAGTTGCTGTCTTGATCAATTTCATTCTTGGCAGCATCTGCAGCTTTATTGATGTTGTCCTTGGCTTCTTCTTTTTGAGTTGAAGTTGATGGAACCTGGATATTGTTAATTGCATCAAGGCCATTCTTTTGAGCAGTAGTTACTGCTTGTTCAGTATCAGCAGCAGAAATTGCATCCTTAGCAGTCTTGACTGCTTGAGCTACCTGAGCTTTAATACCATTCTTTTCTTCATCAGTTAATGAAGAGCCATCGATGGCTTTATTCTTGCCAGCTGCTGCGTTGTCAATGGCAGCATTTGCTACTGTCTTGTCGATAGCAACTTTACCAGCAGTTGCAGCAGAAGCTACAGCATCGTTGGTAGCAGCCTTATTGATAGCTTCTTTTGCAGCGCTAGCATCTTGATCTACTTGAGCTTTAGCTGCAGTTCTTTCATCTTCAGTTAAGTTAGTATCTTGATCGATTGCTGCCTTAGCTGCATCAACAGCATTAGTTAAATCAGCAGTAGCTTTTTCCTTAGCCTCCTTAACATTAGTTGTAGCACTAGTAGTTAAAGCATTTTGTGCATCTGTAATTGCCTTGGTTGCTTTATCAACGTCTGCTTGTGTCAATGGAGATGGTGCTGTAGTTGGATCTAGTAACTTTTTGCCTGCTTTCACAGTATTAGCATTATCAACTGCCGCTTGAAGCTTGCTGGTGTCAGTTGTCTTACCATCTAATGCTGCCTTTGCTTCATTAATCTTATTCAATGCAGTTGTTAAGCTTTCAACTGTTGGATTTTGAGCGTTTAATGCATCAGTACCAGCACTAATTGCTGTGTTATATGCTTGTTGCTTAGCAGAAGCGGCATTGTAGTATGCTGAGGTCTTTTCTGTAGTTGACTTGGCATCTACTGCTTTTCGCAATGCATCTTTGGCATTTTGTAATGCTGAGCTATTGTCTAATGCTGTTTTTGCCTTAGTTAATGCTGTGTTTGCTTCATTTACTGCTTGTTGTGTTGCATTTGGATCTGCTAATACTTGGTTAGCTTTATCAAGTGCATCAGTGTAATGTTGCTTAGCTTGAGCATCAGCATTGCTCTTATCAAGATCTACTGCATTATCTACACTATTTTGTAAAGTGGTTTTATCTGTTGGGTTTCCGTCTAACGCGCCTTTTGCAGCATTAATATTATCCAATGCTGTCTTTATTTGATCTGCTGTTGCATTTGTATTATCTAATACTTTTTGACCTTCTGATACGGCATTCTTATAGTCATTTTGTGCTTTTTCAGTGCCGTTATAATACTTAGAAGAAGTCTTTTCAACTGTTGGTGCTTCTTTTACTGCATTTTGAAGAGCGGCCTTGTTAGCAGCTTCTGTCTTGGCATCTCCGTTCAAATTACCATTGGCAGTATTTAGATCTTTTAATGCTTGAGTTACTTGAGCTTGAGTTGCGTTGGGGTTATCTAAAACGCCTTGAGCAGCTGTTACTGCATTGTCGTATGCTGTCTTTTCATTTTGAACGGCATTAGTGTAGTTGTTGCTGTTCTTGATGTTTTTAGAATTATTAACTGCATCTCGAAGATCTTGCTTATTGGTTGCTTGACCGTCTAAAGCCTTCTTAGCATTAGTAATTGCATCTAATGCTGTCTTGACTTCTGCTGGAGTTGCATTGCTTTTATCTAAAACTGCTTGTCCATCAGTAATTGCATTATTGTATGCATCTTGAACTTTGCTACCTCCGTTGTAGTATGCTGGAGTATTTCTTACGTTCGGTGCGTCCTTCACTGCATCTTCAAGAGCTTGCCTGTTAGCGGCATCTGTCTTGGCATCTCCGTTCAATTTACTATTGGCAGTATTTAGATCTTGCAATGCTTGAGTTACTTGAGCCTGAGTTGCATTCTTGTTGTCCAAAACGCTTTGTGCGGCGGTTACTGCATTGTCGTATGCTGTCTTTTCATTTTGATCAGCATTAGTGTAGTTATTGCTGTTCTTGATGTCTTTAGAATCATTAACTGCATCTTGAAGAGCTTGCTTATTGGTTGGCTGTCCATCTAATGCATTTTTAGCATTGTTAATATTCTTTAAGGCAGCTGTTAAGCTATCAACTGTAGCATTCGAATCATTTAATGCAGTACTACCGGCAGCAACTGCATTGGTATATGCTTTTTGCTTAGTAGTGTCTGCATTGTAATAAGTTGCAGAAGTCTTTTCAAAGCCTGGAGCTGCATCAACAGCATCTTGAAGATCTTGTTTTACCTTGTTGAGATCACCGTTTAAAGCAGTCTTGGAATCGGTGATTTGCTTAACTGCTGCCTCAAGTTGGGCTGAAGTAGCACTAGGATTTTGAAGAAGAGTGCTACCATCACTAATTGCACTTGTATAAGCAGTCTTAAGATTGTCAGTAGCATTAATGTAATTAGAATCAGCTTCAACATTAGGAGCTTCATCAACTAACTTTTGCAATTGATCACGGTAAGAACTAGTCATCCAGTCAGAAACAGTCTTAGTATCCTTATCGCTAGTTACAAAGTCCTTAGCTGCATACAGTGAAACTTGATCGTTATCGTTTAACTTACCTAAGTTAACGCTAAATTTGCCATCAGCACCAGTTTCAACAGTATATGGGTCAGGTGAGGAAGTTGGATCACCGGATGGACCAGCTGTCCAAATAGTTTGGTTGTTGGTAGTAGCAACTTGATGAACTTGACCATTTACTGAAACATATACATAAGCGCCAGTACCAGCAGCAGTATTGGCATTACCACTCATGATGTAATTGCCATCAGCGTCTTTGGTGAAAGTGACGTCATTCAAATCAACTTCTTGACCAGCAGCAATAAAGTTTATCTTATTTTTAGCACTAGTAAGAGCAGTTCTCGTATCAATAGTTGTTTGCTTGTCTGCACTCGTTACCTTATTGACAGTTGGCGTACCATTAGATGCATAGGTAATATCAACTTCACCGATTGGTTGACCTGATTCAGAAGTCTTAACACCTTTAAATTGAACAGTACCATTCTTAATGGCTGCTGCACCATCTGGCATTGAAATATTGAATAATTCTGGTTGGGTTGAGATGAAGGTACTACCACTACCAAGTGATACACCAGTAGCTTGGGTACCATCACCAGTTACATCAAAGGTACCATGGTGATTAATAGCGATTGTTGATTTACCATTCAATGAAACAATTGGGCCAGTATAGTTATCACCCATATTAATGGCATTCACTTTAAAGTTACCACCGTTGACATTAATTACTGAATTACCATTGATATATACAGGTACGTAATCCGCTCTAGTCTTGTAACTTGATTCCCCATTTGAAGTAATGTTTAAATCACCATTAACATTAATAGTTGCACCTGAGTTTAAGTAAAATGCACCTGAAAGATAACTATCAGTAGTATCTTTTGTTAAATTAACGTTTAAAGTACCACCGTTATCAATATTTAAATTGGTTGTACCATTTGAAGCAATACCACGTGCAACAGCACCAATTCCAATTTGATTTCGATTTTCTGGAGTTCCGGCAGTATGAGGGTTAAGCGTTACATTTGATCCATTATTAACTTTGATTGTGGTTGTACCACCATCTATTTCTAAAACATTTGAATTGTAAGTAGTTAAAGTTACATTACTATTCTTATCAAAGATAATGTTATTATTACCGCCTTCAAACTGTAGAATCTGTTGGTTACCTTGTGGGCCACCCTCATGCTGTGTCTCCTTTGATTTTCCATCAAGCGGACCAGTGTAAGTAGGTACGGAAGTAGCAGTTACATTGTTTTTAAATGTTACCGTTGAATTGATAGTTGGCTTAGTATAAATCAATTGTGAACCAGTAAAATTGACATTATCAAAAGTATAACCACCAGCGTTGTAAACTACACCCCAATAAGTACGACTGTAAATATTAAGGTCTTTAAATGTTACACTGTTTTGGCTGCTCATGTTAAAGCAATAACCTGAAAAATCAATTGTGTGTTTTGTTCCTGGAGTGGCAGATTGAATAGTAAAATCACGATTATTTATTTTAGGAATGTAATTATACGTAGAATCCGTAACAGTAACCAAATTAATATCATTAGCAACATTAATTGTAGTTGCAGTACCTTTTTGAATTGCATCAATTAAGCCCTGTGCATCAGTAACCGTAGTTGTATTAGTATCAGTAATTTTATTTTCTTTTAATGCGACAGATGAAATTCCTTTTTCCTTAAGACCATTAACATTAAAAGTAGTCTTCTCATCTTCAGAATTTTTACCATCATTTGAGTCTTTAGTTATGTTTTCAGCAGTAACTTTTTCTCTTTTTCACTTGCAACCTTAGCTTTATTATCAGATGCAGGAGTTGTTACCTCCTCTCCTTTTTGATTAGAGGAGCCCTTTTCATTCTTTACCCCTTTCTCATCATTAGCACGAATTGCAGATTTTGTCTCTTCATTATTTCGTGAACCTGCGTCTTCTGATAGAGTACTTATATTCTCACCATTTGATCTTTCACTATGAGTGGTACCAGCACCAGATTGACCTGCAGATTGTTGCTGTTCACCTTGATCATTTTCGCTCTGAACAGCTGCCTTAGCATCAGTAGCCTCATCTTGAGAAGTTACCTCAGCAGCACCACTGCCGCTCTCAGTTGCAGCAGAAACAGATTGACCACCATAAGCCATAAAGGTCAATCCAATCAACACAGAAGCAGCGCCAATACTCAATTTTCTAATTGAAAAACGTTGCTTTTCGTCTCTTGTCTTCTCGTCTAATAGTTTTTTATTATTTTTCGAAATCATCTTTAATCCCCTTATACATCGAAACTATATAACTACTGATATTTTAACTTATATTCACTAAAACTAAAACCAATACGAATTCAAAAAATCAACAAAAAAAGGTGCTTAACCTACTACGGTCAAGCACCTTTTACTAATCTATACTGTTATTTTTACCTTGATTATTAATTTGCTTACTATTTTCCAAAACCTTATTCTTAATTTGTTCAGGATTGCCACCTAATACAAAAATCAAGTTTAACAAAGCAGTCACAATGTCCAGCAATCTAGTTACAGTTTGTGAACTATCATCATTCATGTTCTTAGGAAGCAGGTCTGGCTTGATCTTTTCCAATTGATACTTAGTTTCTCTTAACTGATCGATATCGGCCTTACCAGCTTTAGAAACTAAATCAGAAATATCCTGAGTAGTGGTCTTCTTACTTACACCAATTGTAAAGACCTGTGTCATTAGATCATTATTATCAAATCTTTGTACCACACCATCACTATCAAAATTATTAAAGATGACGTGATAACCCGCCTTCTTGATAACCTTCAATGGGATCTCAGTACTATACAAAGCGTTGATGCTGTCACCAGGCTTACCTACAAGCGGACCTGATGAGGTTAATGATGCGCCATTGTGATCAACGTCAATAAAGTTAATGATAGCCACCTGATCCTTAGGACCATTGTTGTCCTCACTTGCTTGCTTTGATTCACTCACATTAGCCTGTGTATTTGGTGCAGGTGTTTCACTTTCACTAGCTGGAGCTGCTGTCTGCTTTTGCTTTGCTGCAGCTTGATTTGCTTTTTCTTGCTCATTCAGAGTGATATACATGGTATCACTCTTCTTATTTGACTTATAAGTTACCTTAAGATTCTTTCCCGGATCAATCGGAGTCACTGTCATCAAATCACAATGATGATCTTCTACGTCCGGAACAATCTCATCCTTAGTTGCCTTACTTGAATCATCTTTATCAGTTGTAATCTGTGGGTGAGGAGCGCCAATAATTTCCTTACCATTCTCATCAACAGGAATAATACGCGCATTCTCCTCATAGGTTACAGTTACTTCTTGGTTTTCCTGACTTAAAGGCAATGCGGTAACTTGGCCAACCTTAGTATGATAGCCGGCAACTACAGGAATCTTTACATCTTGATATTGATCAATATCTGCCTTCCAATCAGTATCATAGTAGCCCTTAGGATCCAGTTCTTTAGTCTTAGGCAAAAAAGTTACAGTTCTGTTCCAAGTTGCTGTTTGAACCACATCCTTTGGCGCATCATCCAAACCAGCAAATTTAACAGTAAAGGTACTCTTCTTTTGATACTCCTGAGGATCAACTTCGGCGTTAGGATTAGTACTATTAACTGCCACAGCGGCATACTTCATGGTAATGATAAATACAGGTTCGTAGCTATCTGAATTACCAAAGAATTGGATATCGCCATCTTTGTTAAATCCATTATCTACCAATTTAAAGCCCTTATTCTCAAGAGCGGCAATCGTTTCTTGAGGATCATATTCAATTGGCATATTAGGCTGACCAGTTAATTTTTTAACTTCAATTACCTTGTTATCATTATTCAGATCAACATATCTGATCTCAGCAGTTTGTGTTAGACTCGATGGTTGATTATTAATGGTAAATTTAACAGTGTATTCCTTATCGCTATCGTCTGCAGTAACGACATCCCCGCCAACGACGGTCTGATCAGGAACAAAGCCTGGCAGTGTTGGCGTACCGATCAACATGAAGTTTTGCTTCTCTGGCTTCCAGCCCTTATCTTGCAAGGCCTTGCCCGTCACCAGGTCTACTTCTTGAAAATGATTGAATACTACTTCAGTCGTACTATTTTCAGGAGTTCTACTTGCAGCACCTTGATAATGAACAACTTGCTTTAGCTTTTTATTTTCAATATTTTCGACCTTTTTGCCATGATGAAAAGTGATCTTATATTCACTCACGTTTTTATCAAAATTAGGCAATTCACCCGTAGCGTTAAAACCGTTTTCTGATAAAACGTATCCCTTATGCAAGAGCTCTCTCATCTCAGTTGATGGGTCAAAGTCAACCTTAGTTCCAGCCTTACCTTCTAATTCACTAGAGCTATATAAAACTGCGTCATCTTGATCCAAATCAATAAAATTAACGATAGCTTTAATATTCTTACCAAACATTCTTTCCGTAAATTTATTCATTATTTGGCCTTTCCATTATATCTAATACCATTTTCTAGCCCTCTTGATAAAGAACAGGAATATTAATCGCAGGATTTATTGGGTTTACGGTTTTAACTGTGGTTTTCCAGCCTTTAATTTCTGGTACTTCTTGTCCATTTAGAGCGCGACTTGCATCACTTGGATCATTTTTAAATGATACCGCCGTCGACTCATCATCTACAGTAATGACGTTACCTGCAGCATCAACTGGAATAATTTTTCCAACTGGCTGATACTGCACATTTACCTCGATATAGTGATCTGCATCATCTACCATCACGCTTTTACCCATAGTATGTTTATGCTTAGTAAAGTAGCCATTCACTACAGGATTCATCACGCTCTTGAAGGTGTCAATCTTTTTATCCCAACTGCCGTCTGCATCTTGGCTGAACACTAGCTTCACCTGTTGATCAGGTGCTAATTCATTGCCATTTTGATCTACAAAGTGAACTGTTTCAACAAATTCCTTGGCGCCAGCAACTGCTGTAGCCTTCTCAATTTCGGGTTCAACTTCAATTGGCTTATATTGCACTATCTCCGTTGCATCTAGTGCGCCAACTTCTGGTCCCTTGACACGATCATAATCGGCTTGATAGCCAGCAAGCTGAGGAACTTCGACAGCATTGAATGATTCTTGAGCAGCTGTCCAGTCAGTAGAATATTGACCATTCGGGATAATAGTGCCGGTATTATCGCAAGTCACACTTCTAGTCAATTCGACTGTTTGAGTAATCGGCTCTGGCGTCTTTTCCCCCGCACCAGTAAATTCAACTGTGAATTTAACTTGTTTAATATATTCATCAGGAGAAACCAATTCGCTAGGGTGAGCTTGATCAACCAAGAATTCTCGCCTAACTTTTTGATAAAAGACTTGTTGCTCCTTACCAGCATCATATGGTTTCATCTCAGCTGCAGGTGCTTTATAGCCCGGAATTTCGCTCAATCTTTGTGGGGAAAGCACTTGACTGGCATCCCTTGGATCAGTGATAAAAATTTGTTTATCGCCAATTACGTTATCATGCTCATCCACAGGGATAAAGGCACCGTTTTCCGAGTATGAAACTTCTACATTAATGTCGTCTTCACTAACTTCTGGTCCTTTGACGATATTTTTGCTAGCATGAAAACCCGCTACGACTGGCACCGTCACGTCCTGATAATTAAGCTTGTCGGCAGTCCAATTATCCTCATTGCTTTTCTTGGTCCATTCAGCTGACTGAACTTGAGCTGCTGGGGTAAATTCACCGGCACCAACAAAATTAACTGTGAAATGTGACTCCTTCGTGCTTTCTGAAACAGGTTCTTCCTTTACTACTTCTTCTGCTGTGTTTTCAGCTTCTTTTTGATCAGGAATCTTCTCATACTTAACTACTTTATTAATTGATTCCATCTCAACCGGAATAGCCGCTACTTCAGCGATATCAGCTTGGTAGCCCTCGATTACAGGCGTTTTTACTGCTTGATAATCCTGGGGATTTGCTTTCCAATCTGTATCAAATTCACCAGGCACGATTTGCTTTAAGACTAAATCGTAGGTTCTTTGTCTGCTCCAAACTGCATTTTCGACATGATCCTCTGGAGTCTCAGCACCAGCATTTTCATAATGAACGGTTAAACTAACATTTCGCCTCAGCTGGTCAAGATTTGTTCGATTTGCATTATCCTTAGTTAGCTTCATCACCTTATGCTTCATATATAAGGTGAAAGTTACATCTTGTTCACCCAGATCGCCAAAATCGATATGGTCTAAGTCACTGACGTCAATCTCTTCATCAGTCTCCGAGTTAATCAGTTTAGAAGTTTCGTAGCCATCATAATTATGAATTTCAACAACTTGCTTTAAATTATCAAAAATAATTTTTTCGCCAGTTTTTCCTTCAAAATCCAGCTTAGTGATCTCTTCATCATGATTATCGTGATCAACTATATTCAATGTAGCTACCAAAGGCTTAGGTGGAATTCTAATTTTAGGATTCATAATTGCTTCAACTTTTTCTGTATTATACTGCGTGTTTTTTGGCTTGCGCGGCTTCTTGTTGCCATCGCCTTTCTTTTGATTATGATGCTGATCGGTTGTTTTTTTAGTCTTCTTAGTATCTTTATTTTTAGAACTTTTTTCAGTTATCTTATTACTTTTTGCTTCAGCAGACTTTTTTTCAACCTCATTATTGGATTCAGAAGGTTGAGTAGTCTCTACTTGTGCTCCTTGTGCTTGAGCTGCTACAGTTTGACTTGGTTCAGTGGTCTGTTTCTCATCGGCACTAGTGCCACTGTCAGTCTGCTTCTTTTTGCCAAATCCAAATAATCCCGTCTTTCGCACACTTTCTCTTACTTGTTCATCCTTATTATTTTCTCTAATACTACTATAACTTGTTTTTCCGCCAGTTTTTTTATTATTTTGAATTTGTGGTGTATTTTTTATTTCTTTATTTTTAGATGACACTATATTACTAGTTCTATCTGTATTATCTTTACTTTTTTTCTGATCTTTGACAGATTTTTTGACAGTCTTTTTCGCATAAACTAGATAAGTATTCTGACTAGGATCAGCTGGAGGAGTTACTAGATTAGTCTCATGATCATAATTGCTTGCTTGATTATTTTTTCTAACATGGTAACCATCAACTTTGGGCGCCGGTGTAGCAATCGCCTTTGAAGGGTCATTGGGATCTCGCTGGTAATATGGTCTAGGTGCATTCTTAATCTCTTGCTGTTTATGATCAACCGGAATAATTTGTCCCACTATTGCGAAGCTCTGACTCTGATTCGGTGTTTCTCCATTAGTTTCTTGATCAGAATTATCAGCCAGAGTGTCAGCCTTAACCTTATGCGTATTATTCGCTTCTACCAAGTTTAATCCAATTAAAACAGATACAAGGCCCACGCTTAATTTACGCAAAGAATAATGATTGTGAACATTACGCGTATTTTTATCTAAAATAGTAATCCCTCCTTTCCAAAAATAATGCATGTTCTTCTAATAGTATACTAAAAAACACGTCATAATTATCACCGAAAAGTAAAAAAAGAACTTGCTTATAAGTAAAGCACATTTCTCTCAAACTTAATTATCTGGATTGTAAACAATTGGCGTATCCTGCGCTGGTCTGCTTGGTGTAACCATACTTTGAGTTGGAGTGTAGCCGGGAACCTCAGGTACAGCTTCATTAGGAACAACCTTGCTTGGATCGTTGGCATCAGTCTTATATTGTAAATGCTGTGCTCCAGCAATTGGCTGCCCGTTTGGATCCACCGGAATGATGAAGCCGTTAGAATGATAGTTTACGACATCTACTTCTTCCAAATGTTCTGGAGTAACGGTATTACCACCAGCAATTCTCTTATCAGCATGATAGCCACTAATCACGGGTGTATTAACTGTTCCAAATTGGCGCTTATCCGCGTTCCAGCCGTTATCCTTAATCACCTTGCCAGTAACCTTATCGATTACTAAAGTTCGATCAAATTCAGTATTTTGAATATTAGCCTCAGGAGTTGAGCCATCTGCTCCCTGATACTTAATAATCTGACGTCCAATTCTAATCAAATCATCGCGACCTGTTCCTTGAGGCCAGACTGGACTTTCAGCGAAGTTAGGATTAATCCGTTCACCGGGATGTCCTGGATGTTCTGGAGTTACATTCTGATGGCCATGTGTTAAGCCAATGACGTATGTCTGAGTGCCATGATCATCGCTGTCAATTGAACGCGCAACAGTATCGGCATTCAAGCCGTTATTTACAAAAGTGTAACCTCTGTCTTCAAGCGCCTTAAGCTGCACGATCAGTTTCTTGTTGTAAACAACTCTAGTATCGGTACTTGGATCAGCGGGATCAATGCTTTCTACTCTTGGCACATAGCCTGGAATATCAGGTAAAGACTTGGTTGAAAGTACTTTGGTTGCATCCCTTGGATCAGTCTGATAAGTAGGATGTGGTGCATCAGGAATCTCATTGCCATCTTCATCAATTGGAATAATGCGACCATTAGCAGTATAAGTTACAATTTCATCAAGATGATCAGTCGTAGCGATCTTGCTACCGATAATTCCTTTATCTGCATGAAATCCTCTGATAATAGGTGTATCTACTGCCGCAAAGTCTTTTTGTGCAGTTTGCCAATCTGTCTTACTTAGAACTTCCTTGGTCACACTATCAACAGTTACAGAACGCTGCTTCTTAATAATTTGGCGGTTATCATTTGGCGTATTGTCACCCGCGCCAACATAATGAACAGTTGCAATGATATCTTGTTCATATTCTTTAGGATCAATGCCACTAAAAGGATGATCGCTGTCAACTGTTACTAATTCATGCCCCACTGAAATAATATAGGTCTGAGTAGTAGCGTCACTGTTATCAAAGAATTGAATTTCGCCTTGTTCATTAAAACCATTAGAAACTAAAGTATAGCCTTGGTTCTTTAAGAAGTTAATCGTTCCAATTGGTGAATAGTCAATTCTAGTATATGGATCACCGGTCAATTCGCCAGACGTAGCAACTTCAGCGTTTTCATTATCTACATCCAAGAATTCAACCACTGCATTTTGAGGTGATTGTGAAGGTTCACGATTGACTTCATATTTTACCTCATAATGCCGGTTAGGGTTATCATGATCAACTGTATCTCCACCAACAAAGGGATGATCAGGAATATAACCAGCCACATCGGGAGTACCGATTACTTGGAAGCTTTTCTTTTCCCAGCCATTATCTTTGATTACTTTCTTCTCTACTCGATCATAGATCAAACTTCTATTAATAATAATTTGAGTCTGATTATCAATTGGAGTTCTGGTTCCCGCGCCTTCATAGTGAACAGTTTGAGTTCCAATGACTCTTAAGTCGTCAACTGGGAATTCATTAGTTGGATGATCAGCATCAATTGTTCGATATGAATGCCTGAAAGTAACTACAAAATCATATTCATCTTTATCCACATTTGGGTCAAAACCATTGTTGATTAGCCGATAACCTTTTTGTTGCAAAGTTTGGATAATTTGATTCACGTTAAGATCGTCAAGCTTTGCTTCCTCTAAGTGAGCCAGGCTAGCATTATCATTATCAAGATCGATAAAGTTTACAGTGAATGGTGGTTTATTATTCCCTGTCTCTCTCAAGTTATTCACAGTTACTCCTTCTTCTGTCTAAAGTTAGTCATGTTTATTATATCATTTCAGCCCTAGTGACGAAATAGAAGCAATTCATTTAATTTTTAACTAATGCAAATCAAACATACCAAAATTCATTTTTGAGCAGTTGATTAAGTAGAAACTGTCAAATCTTTTGTGTAAATAGATCTTTCTCGTAAATTGATTTTTTAA
>OLPZ01001309.1_pt1 | contig 16739 bp, 16 predicted proteins | sample 1672711 | NCBI WGS metagenome assembly OLPZ01 (sample SAMEA3136716, study PRJEB25190) | human gut metagenome
GCCTCCGTGCGAGGCGCGCGAACTCGTGCCCGGGCCCGGCCCGCGGAAGTCATCGCCCTGCCCGTTCGGGATCTTGTCCGGCACCGACTGCTCGCCCATGCAGCCGCCAAAACCGGGTGCACGGGGAACCTGTCGCTGGTCGGGCGTCGCGCCCGGGGCTCCGTCTCCAGCAGAATCGTCTGGCTGCCCGTCCTCAGAGTTCTCCTGCGTGGGGATGTCGCCCTGCCCTTCTCCCGCGCCCTGACCGGTGCCTTCGCCTCCTCCGAACAATCTGCCCTGCTCGGGATTCACCGCCGCGTCGAGCGTGCGGGTCTTGCGCACGTGCGCTTCGAGCACGTCCTCCTCGCCCATATCCTCGAGCACGCGCTCGAGCACCTTCGTCGGGTCGAGCCCGAGCTGCAGCTCGACGATGTCCTCGGAAAGGTACACGCCGTGGTTCTTCTCGGCGTACGCGCGCATCTTCTTGACGCGGTTGCGGTCGTACGAGAGCGGGTAGCCCTCGGTGCCGTTGTAATCGGAGGGCGCGCCGGGGAAGCGATGCGCCCACAGCGCTCCCAGGTGGAACAGCACCGGCTTTCCGGCGAGCGCGAACTCAAGGCGCTTCGGGTTGAGTGGCTCGCCGTAGTTCTTGAGCGCCACCTCCATGAGCAGCGTCGGATCGTCTGCCATCGAGTTGCCGCCGAACTTGGCGATGGAGAGCGTCAGCGCCACCTCGTAGCCCATCTTGTCGAGCGCGTCTGCCACCGCGAGCACGATAGACCCGCTCTCGATACGCTGGTTGACCGGCGTCGACGCGGCGCAGGCGATATCGTAGAAAATGTTCACGCTGCGGCGGCGTCGAGGCTGGATGCGCTTGCGCGAAAACGCCTTGGGATGCCCCGCCGCATAGCGCTCCACGATGACGTGCTGGCCGTATACATCGGTTGAGAACACGTCGCTCGGAATCCACTCGTAGCGGTCCTTCAGCGCCTTGCCGACCTGCTCGGATGCGGCGAGGAACCGCTCATGGTAGCGCCCGTCGCCGTACAGGAGCGCCGTGCGCGTATCCGACGGCGAGAAGCACGACTCGTTGTCGGCGCAGAACAGCGCGAGCGCGCTGCCGTCCCCGCGCTCGGCAAACGCGCGGTTGAGCGTGCGCCCGTCACATACCCGGTACGCTTCGAAGAAGGAGGAGAAACGCTCCCCCACGATGTTGAGTTCTCGGTCTCTGATCGACTCCATGGCGCACCACCTCGCGCGATTCTTCTAGAGCATGTTCGGGATGTTCTCGAGCGCATCGAGCCAGGGGTTGTCGCCGATGAAGCGCCCCGTGCCGATGAGCGCGTTGATGTCGTCGGCGCCGAGGTCCTTGGTGAGCGCGAGCATGAGGACCTGCTCCTTGAGCATGACCGGCTCGTACACCTTGATCATCTTGATGTTGCGATACGACGCGACCGACGGGATGCCCGCCTCGGCTGCCGCCTGACGGTACTGGCTGATGAAGGCGATGAGCTTTCCGTCGCCCTTCGCGCAATACGAGTCGATGGCGGAATCGTAGCCGACGGGAATCGTGGCGAAGCGGTTGAGCGAGGCGGCGTCGAGCTGCATGCGCCCGGTGTAGACCGCATCGCGGCCCGTGCCGAGCGTGTTGCCCGCGGCGACGACGCGAAAGTCGGGGTGCGCGTGCACCGTCTCTTCCGGAAACGCGAAGTAGCGGTTGGCGATGGCCCCGTTGAGCGCGATGGCGACCGTCGGGTCCGACGCGTCGAACTCGTCCAGGAAGAAGATTCCGCCGTATTTGAAGGCGCGGTAGAACTCGGTCTCGTGGTAGGTGCCCGCAGCATCGACGAAGCCCGCGAGCTTGAACTCGTCGGTGACGCAGCCCATGAAGTGGAAATCGAGGTCGAGCATACGCGCGACCTGCTCGACGAGCACGTTCTTGCCGCTGCCCGCCGGCCCGTACAGGTACACGGGCACGTCGTGGGCGACGGCGTGCGCGACGGGCTCGAACGAGGAGTGCACGACCTGGGTCAGCTCCTCGGGCAGCGCCTGCTTCTCATCGAGGCCGTACTCATAGCCAAGCGATACGTCCCACATATCTGCCCCCTTCGACAGCAGTTATCTCGTTGGTTTTGTTGTAAGGCTAGTTCGGAACGTTTCGCGTTGCAATCACAACAAATCAACAAGCAGCTGCGTTTTTTGCGTGGCACTGCCACACGTCGCACGCTTCCGAGCGGGTATCATGAGAAAATCAACGGTACCCAACGCAGACAGGAGCGCGACGTGGAAGAGTACAAGCGGGAATTCATCGACTTCATGGTGGAAAGCGACGTCCTCAAGTTTGGTGAGTTCACCTTGAAAAGCGGGCGCAAGTCCCCCTTCTTCATGAACGCCGGCGCCTATGTGACCGGCGAGCAGCTCCACCGCCTCGGACAGTACTACGCCCGCGCGATCCACGACAACTTCGGCCTCGACTTCGACGTGGTCTTCGGGCCCGCGTACAAGGGCATCCCGCTTTCGGTGGTCACGACGATCGCCCTGCACGAGCTCTACGGCAAGGAAGCGCGCTACTGCTCCAACCGCAAGGAAGTCAAGGACCACGGCGACACCGGCATCTTGCTGGGCAGCAGCCTCACAGATGGCGACCGTGTGGTCATGGTCGAAGACGTCACCACCTCCGGCAAGTCCATCGACGAGACCTACCCGATCATCACCGGCCAGGCAGATATCGAGGTCGTCGGCCTCATGGTCTCGCTCAACCGCATGGAGGTCGGGCGCGAGGGCGTGAAGGCCGCCATCGACGAGGTGAGCGACCGCTACGGATTCCCCACCGCCTCGATCGTCAACATGCGCGAGGTGACCGAGCACCTCTACAACCGCGAGGTTGCCGGGCGCGTCGTGATCGACGACGAGCTCAAGGCCGCCATCGACGCCTACTACGAGACCTATGGGGCTAAGGCCTAAGAAAAGCTCCGGCCGCTGTTCTACTTCAGGTCCCGGTCTTTCGAACGCAGGATGAGCGCCGAGATGTAGACCATGAGCGCCGTGCCGAAGATGAACCCGGCAAACCCCAGCGCGGGGATACCGAGAATCTGCGGCTCGAGCTCGGTCGTGCACAGCACGCACGACCCGATGATCATCGCGGCTGCGAGCAGCGCGAAAGCGAAGTTGTTGATCGACTCTCTGAGCCCGCTCACGACTTTCTTGTTCACGTCCATGTTCATGCCGAGCCTGACCTGCCCCTTCTGGAGCATGTCGAGCGTGTCCATGGCCTTGCTCGGCAGCGCCGCCATCGCCTCGACGCTTTCGACGCTAGATCCGACGACCTTGCGCGCCCGGCGTGCGATCTTCTCGGGCGTGAACGAGTCGGCGGCATATTTTGCCAGTACCTGCATGATGTTGAGCTTGTCGGAGACGAGCTTGATGGTTCCCTCGAGGGTCACGAGCCCGCGGCCCATGGTTACGAGGAAGGGCGCAAGCTCGAAACCACTCTTGCGCATGCTCTCGGCGAGCTCTTCGAACACGGCGCCCGTGTCGAAGCTCTCCAGGTCGACGTCGATGACCTCGGAGATGATGTTCTCGCAGGCGCCGAGCAGCGCGCCGTGGTCGATGGGCCCCGTCGGAGTCGCCACCTTGAGCAGGCTCCGCTTGAGGCCGTAGGCATCGCCCTTGACGAGCGACTCGATGATCTCTCCGAGCACCTCGCGCTCGCGGCCGTTCATCTCGCCCATCATGCCGAAGTCGATCCAGCGTATACCGTGCTCGGGGGTGATGAGGATGTTGCCCGCATGCGGGTCAGCGTGGAAGAAGCCGTCTTCCATCAGCTGCTGCATGTAGTTGTTGGCGATGAGGTAGGCGAGCTGGTCGCGCTCCTCCTCGCTCAGGCCCTCGACGGCGCTCGGCTCGCCCACGCGCGGGTCAGTGAAGAAGTCCTCTGTGAGCAGCGCGCGCGTCGTGAGCTCCTCGTAGCAGCGCGGTGACCCGATACCCGCACGGTCCTTGTTGTTCTCGTAGAAGCGCTCGAGATTGCGCGCCTCGATGCGAAAATCGAGCTCGTCGCGCGACGTGCGCACAAGCTCGTCGACGAGCTGCTTGAACGAGATCTTGCCCTCGCTGGGCGAGAGCAGATCATAGAGCTCGACGATGCGTTCCATGATCGAGAGGTCGTCAGTGACTTGCTCGACCACGCCGGGACGTTGCACCTTGACGGCCACGACCTGCTTCGAGTCCTTGACAACAGCGCGGTGCACCTGGGCAATGGAGGCGGAACCGACGGGCGTGTCGTCGAATTCGTCGAACAGCTCGTCGACGGGCTTGCCCAGCTCGCCTTCGATCTGCTTTTTGACGATCGCGGCATCGAGCGGCTTCGCATGTGCCCTGAGCTGGCCGAAGGCATCGCAGTACTCGCGAGGCAAGACGTCGGGGTGCGTCGAGGCGATCTGGCCGAGCTTGACGAAGGTGGTGCCGAGGTCCTCGAGGAGCGCCACCGCCTCGTCGGGCGTGATGCCATCTCGGACGTGGTACTTCCTGAGCACCTCGAGAATCTCGAGAAAGCGCTTGCTCGTATGCTCGTCCTTGTCGCGGTTGCGGGCGCGTGCCAGACGCATGAGCGTTTCGAACGACGGCATGGTTTCCTCCCCCTGCATGCGTGTTTGGCTCGATTGTACACGCGCCTGGACAATCGCGGCGCCGAAGGTATCAAAATGAACACGAAAACCAGGCGGCCGCCGCGACACCCGCGGCGGCATACTATGATGCAAGGCGAGTAACCTGAATATTGTGCCGACAAAGGAGGTTGCCATGGGTTCCTACGAGCACGAGATGCAGCTCATAGCCGCAGGTCAGGCGACACGCGGATACACTGCCAAACAGTACTTCGCAGAGCTCGACGCGGGGCTGTCCGAAGAGGCGAGCGCGCTCAAGCACCGCCCCGACTACACGAAGACGCTTTTCGCGCCTGAAAACGACGACATCTACCAGGAGTTCTGCAGATACGTCGACCTGCCCGTGCCGCGCTACTTCGACGCGGTCGACAACCCCCTGAGCATCGACGGCTACACGGCAGCCGACGTCTACCGCAAGATGAAAGGCGGAAACGACCGCATCGTCGAAATCGACGGTGCCGCCGTCTACAACATGCTCGTCAAGCTGCGCCGCCAGCCCGAGATTGCCCACCGCGTGCTCGACTTCAAGCCGACCTGCTATCAGGGCGGTTGCGGCATGAAGGACGCCGCCTTCGACCGCGGCTATTACGACGACAAGGAATCCGCACTCGACATCGCCCGCGCACGGTAGCCGCACGGGCAGCCACACGCAAAGAAAGGCAAAGCATGCAAGGAAAACGCACCGGTAGGCAAATCGCCCTGCTCGTCTTCGGAATCGTGATGATCGTCTACTCCCTCATCACGGCGGCAAGCTCGTTTGCACTGCTCGGCATGAACGGACTCGTCCTCACCTTCGGCATCATGGACCCCACGACCATCGTCCTCATGAAGGCGGGGCATGCGGGGCTCGTCAGGGCGGCGGGCATTCTGCTGCTCGTTTCGGGGGTCGCCGGCATCGCGCAAGGCACCCTCGGCATCATCGCCTCCAAGGAGCCATCCAGACTCGACGCGTTCGCGAAGGTCGCCATCGCGACGATCGTGCTGCTGGCTGCCTCGCTCGTGTGCACCGTGCTCGTGAGCGGCGACCTCACCTTGCCAATCATCGGCGTCGTGCTGAGCGCCTTTGGGATCTGGCTCTCGAGAGAGCTCAAGAAAGACGCTGCCAGCGCGCAGCAGCACTAGCGTGAGAAAGAAGGGTCGATGAGCAAGAAGCTTCGCGAGTACCTGCGCGACCAGATCGTGGTCTTCGATATCGACGGCGTGCTCTCCGTCTACGAATTCGGCGAGCTGTCCCATACGGCAGACGTGTGGGAGGAGGCCTTCGTCTCCGAGCACGACAACCCCTATTGCGGCATCGCTCCCCTGCCGGCGCTGCAGGAATTCGTCGCCAGCATGCCATCGGAACACGTCTACGTCTGCTCGGTGGCAGACGATTACGAGGCGCAGGCGAAACGCGACTTCGTCGCACGCAACTATCCCAGCATCCCCGCAGACCACGTCTTCCTCGTGGCTACCAAGCCCGGCAAGCTCGAGGTGCTCACCTCGCTTGCCGCACAGCACCCCGCGATGCGCGTCGCGATTGTCGACGACACGGTCAAGACGCTCGACGCGATACACACGCAAGATCCCAGCCTTCTCACGGTACACGTGACCTCGTTTTTCGACTAGCACCAACGAGAGGGGCTCCGGTATCCTGAGCCCCTCTGGTGAATCGGGAGGAATTGCAGCTCGCGGGCCCTACAGCTCGACCGTGTACTCCGCGACGGCGTCTTCGTTGAGCGTGACGCCCAACCCTGGCTTGTCGGACGGATACACGCGCCCGTCGTGCATGTCGATCTTCTCGTTGATGAGCGAGGCGCGCGGGTTGTCGAAGTCCATGAACTCGCACGGGTAGCTGATGGTCTTGAGGCCGCACCCCATGTGGATGATGGCCATGGCGCCAAGTGCGCTTTCGGACTGAGAGCCGATCATCATGGGACGGTGAAACGCCTCGCACAGCGCGGCAATCTTGCGCCCGTAGGTAAAGCCGCTGCGGGGGATCTTGATCATGAGGATCGAGCAGGCGTCGATGTCGATCTGATGCGCGATGTCGTAGATGGTGAAGTTGCTCTCGTCGCCCGTGATGGGGATGTCGATGGAATGCGCGAAGCGGACGCGATCGCGCTCGTTCGTGTCGGCAATGGGCTCCTCAAAGTAGTCGAGCTTGCCGGCGAGCGCGTCTGCCACTTTCTTGCCGCCAAAGTACGTGTAGCTCATGTTGCCGTCTATGTAGAGCTTGGTGTCGGGCGTCACCACCTCGCGCAGGGCCTCCACGCGCGCGATGTCCTCGTCCGGATTGAGCCCCCCTTTGACCTTGAACGCCTTGTAGCCGCGTTCGTTGAGCTCTTTTGCCTGCTCGAGCATCTCGTCCATCGCGCCCATCCACAAGATCCTGCTCGGCTCGATCGAGTCGCGGTAGCCGCCGAACAGCTTGTAGAGCGGCATGCCGAGCTTCTTGCCAATCGCATCCCAGATTGCGACGTCAATACCCCCTTTTGCCGCCAGGTTCTGCTTGATGTAGGCCATCTTCTCGTGGATCTTCTCGAGATCGAAGCAGTCGAGCCCCTCGATGAGCGGGGCGAGCATCGTGTTGATGACGAACACCATGCCCGGCTGCGTCTCGCCGTAGATGTGCTCGCGCGGGATGGCTTCGGCAATGCCCTCGATGCCCTCATCGGTCTGCACGCGCACCAGCACGTGCGCCTGGCAGGTCATGTTGCCCGTTGCCCATTTGACCGGTTTGGCAAGCGGCAGGCTCACCGGCGTTGCATGCACTCTCTCGATCTTCATGTGAATCGCACTCCTTGTTCTTTCCTGCGTTGCTCCCCTGTGCCCGCGCGACGCGTCAGCTCTGCTCCCACATATGCACGCTCATGTCGAGCGGCTTGGCGAAATGCAGACACGTCGTGGCAAGACCGTCCACCCCCGTGGCCGCATAGGCTGCCGCATTCTCCAGATTGACGCCGCCGGCAGCGATGAGCGTGACCAGCGGGTTGATTCCCTTCAGCTCCGGCACGAGGCGCTCGACCTCGGCAACGGGCACCTTGTCGAGCTGTATGCCGTCCGCGCCTGCACGCACCAGCCGCGCGGCATCTTGCGCCTCGGCCTCGACAAAGACCTTCTTCTCGCAGCAGTGGGCCTTGATTTCGGGGAGTCGCTCCACGAGACCGTCGATCCCGCCCATGAACTCGAGGTGGTGGTCGAAGACGAGCACCGTTTCCGACAGGCCGAGACGGTGCGGGAAGGCACCGCCCGTCAAGATGGCCTTGAGGTCGAAGGGCTTGGCGCCCGGCATGCTCTTGCGCGTGGTGAGCACTTCGCAGCGCGGGTTTGCCGCGTGTACCGCATCGACCATCTTTCGCGTCTTGGTCGAAAGCGCGCAGTAGTACTCGAAGATGTTCAGGCACACTTTCCACCCCATGTGCAGCACCGACGCGGGCGCCGTTACCCACATGAAGCTCTGGCCAGCCGCAAGCCGCGTGCCCGAGGGCTCGAACTCGATGTCGTCTGCCCCGAGCATCCGGTAGATCCGAGCCGCCTCCTCGGTACCGACCAGCACGGCATCGTCGCGCGTGTAGTACTCGATCTTGCCGAGCTTGTCCCCTATCCCCAAGACGTGCGTCGTCAAATCGACGCTGGGCACGTCATCGCGGATGAGCTGTTCGAGATAGCTATCGGGAATGAACATATGCCGTTCCTCCAAATGTCTTCGTCACGCTCGATTGTGCTTGTATTCCAGTGTATTCCTCTCACGAGCGCGCGCGGGCAAGTCCGGGGAATTGGCTCGCATCAGAATCGTGATGATGCTCAAAAAGCCTGCCGGCGTCGAAGGTACAGAGCGTGGCCTGTAGCGTATTCAGGGCTTTGACCTGCTGTTTCGTCATGTATGACACCTGTATACAGCGTCGAAACTACTGAACAGTTTTTTACTTGTGTTCTTTTATCGTCATATGTATGCGATTGGGTATGTTAATTGCCCACTAAATTGGATGTAATCTGTTCAAGAGAACTCATATGGTCAAGGAGCGTCTATGCAGATATCACAGAAGACCATCTTGGAAATGCTCGAGCGTGAGCATGTGCGCTACGCAATCCCCCTCTACCAGAGAAGCTATGCCTGGGGGCCAACCCAGGCAGGCGACCTGCTGGATGACCTCAACAGGGCGGGAGCACTTGGCAAGGCACACTTCCTCGGCACGTTCCTGTACAACTCAGAGCCCACTGAAGCTGGAGCTGAGCTTCGCGTCGTCATTGACGGACAGCAACGCATCACCACAGTCTCGCTGCTCGTGGCAGCGCTTGCAAACCACCTCGACGGACAGGGTGGCCACCCCTCCTCAACGCTGCCATCCGCTCAGCAGCTGCGCACCCGCTTCCTGCAGGTGCACGACCCGAATACGCCCCTTCAGCCAAAGCTGCGGTCGGGCGAAGCCGACAATGCGACCTTCTCCGCGCTCGCGCTGCAAGAGCCCCTGCCCAGCAATCCTTCCGAGAAGATCCTCGAGGTGTATCGGTATTTCGAACAGCGCCTGAAGGACACGGGGCTCGACCTCGCGCAGGTTTGGGCAGGCCTTTCTGCGGCGTACCTGATATGCGCCCAGGCAGGCGCCGCAGACCACACGCAGCTCATCTTCGAAAGCCTCAACTCGAAGGGCAAGCCCCTCACGCTTGCAGACCTCGTGCGAAACTACCTGCTCATCGCCAAGTCGCATGACGAGCAGGCGCGCCTCTACCACGAGTACTGGGCTCCAATCACAGGGATGTTCCAGCCCGACCCGGGTACGAAAAAGCTCGACAACGCGATCTGGGCGTGGACCAACCTGCGCTTCAGGAAGGCGAACGCGCACACGCCCGGTGCCGCGTACTCCCTGCTCAAGCGCTATGCAGAAGACGAGTACACGGGCACTCTCGAAGACCTGCTCGAAGAGCTGCGGGGTTTCTGCCTCATGTGGGCCGAGAACTACCGCTATCACGCTGTGAAAAAGTTCAAGTCGTCGTTCGATTGGGCGAAAAACGGGCCCAAGACCCTCGTGAGCGACAGGGCCGTCAAGCCTGCATCGCATGAGGGGTCAATGTCTGCCGCAGATATCGCAGACCAAGTCGACGAGAGATGGTAGGAGGCAGATTCATATGAAGGCAACGCAAACCAGGCTCATCGAGTTCGTCTCCCAGCCAGACACGCGCTTCTCCATCCCCGTGTTCCAGCGCGCCTACGTCTGGGACGGAAAAGACTGCGATACCCTTTGGCATGATGTCATCACCGCAGGCCAAAACGATGCCGAGCATTTTATCGGAACCATCTTGTACCTGCAGGACGAGCAGGCTGCCCAACAGGCACGGGCAGCAGGCGTCGAGGCCGCGCCGCAGGTGCTGGACGTCATCGACGGGCAGCAGCGCCTCACCACGGTCACGCTCATGCTCGCTGCCCTGCGCAACACGCTCGTTCAGGAAGCGGGCCCGGACGAGGCGACGGCAAGGAAGATCGAGGCGAAGTACCTCCGCGTGAACGGAGACTACCGGCTGGCGCTCTCTGAGTACGACCGGCAGACGCTCTTCGACATCGTGGACGGCATCACTCCCCCGCTTCCCGTGAAAGACGAGGACGCCGGAGCAGACGCCTTCGAAGACTACGAGGGATCGGTCGCCGTCGCCGCGAACTACCATTACTTCGCGAGCAAGATGGCCGCGGACGGCTTTGACGCGCAGACGCTGCTGCGCGGACTGGAAAACCTCGTCATCATCTCGGCAGAACTCGAGGAGGGCGACGCCGCCCAGCAGGTCTTCGAGAGCCTGAACGCAAAGGGCATGCCGCTCACGACGGGCGACCTCGTCAAGAACTGCCTGATGGCAGACGTCCCCTTCGCGATGCAGTCCAGGTTCTTCTCCGAATACTGGAAGCCCATTCAAACCGCCTTTGGCGATGACGACACGGGACTTGCCGCGGCGCTGCACGGCTGGCTCGCCCTCCATGCGCGCCACCTCAAGATCCACTCGAAAGACGAGGTCTACGGCGCGTTCAGGACCTATGCGGCAACAGTCGCACCGGGCGAGCGCGAGCAGATGCTCGGCAGCCTCAAGACGTTTACCCTGGCCTTCCACGACCGGGGAGGCGGAGCGCCCGCGCAATGGGAGCGCAAGATCGAAGACGGAAAGACCGTGGGGAGCAAGCGCCTGTTCGGGCGCGCGTGAGTATCGGACTGTCGGGGGTTGCCCGGCCTTCGCCGCAGCACCCCAGCGCCTCACCCCAGCACCGAGTTTCCCCGCAGAGACACGACGAGGGGCCAGCACCTGTGCAAGTGCTGGCCCCTCGCGATTGTTTGAAGTCCTACTTACCGAACATCGCGCTCAGTGCCGGAATCAGCGTCTCCGCGTCACTGCCAGACGGCGCAAAGCCGCCAGCAGCACCTATGAGCCCCAAAAGGCCCATGACCACAAACAGAGCCGCTGCCACGGCGCCGATTATCGCGATGAGAATCACGATAATGAAGACGACGGGCGAATCCTCCATTCTTGCTCCTTGTCGTTATCCCTATAGAGAGACGTGCCATCGCATCTTCCCCAAGACGCGATGGCATTAATTATACCGTTATCGATATAGAGCAAGGTCGAGGAAATTGAAAATCACCGATTATTACAACCGTTCGGCGAGGTCGTAGATCAGCCGCACCGTCTTGTTCCATCCGATGCAGGCGTCGGTGATCGACTTGCCGTACACGCCCCCGTCAACAGGCTGGTTGCCGTCCTCGAGGTAGCTCTCCACCATGAAGCCGCGAATGATCTTGGCAATGGAGCCGTTGCGGCGGCAGCTCTCCAAGACGTCCTTGCAGATGCGAGGCTGCTCGAAGGGGCGCTTGCCCGAATTGTCGTGGTTGCAGTCGATGATGACGGCAGGGTTCTCGTACTCGCCGTTCAGGTAGACCTCGGCCAGACGCTCCAGGTACTCGTAATGGTAGTTGGGGTACGTGATGTTGTCGAGCCCCCGATAGCCGCGCAGGACCGCGTGCGCGAGCGGATTGCCCGTCGAGGTGACGTCCCAGTTGCGGTAGATGAAGTCCTGGCTTTGCTGCGCCGCGTAGATGGCGTTGAGCATGACGGCGGTAGAGCCGCCCGTCGGGTTCTTCATGCCGACGGGCACCTCGACGCCGCTGGCTACTTGCCGGTGGTCTTGGTTCTCGACCGAGCGCGCGCCGATGGCGACGTAGGCGAGCAGGTCGAACAAGAAGCGATAGTTGTCGGGATAGAGCATCTCGTCGGCCGTGAACATGCCCGTTTCCTCGATGACGCGCAGGTGCATGTGGCGAATCGCCTTGATGCCCGCGAGCAAGTCGGTACCGCCCTCGGGGTTGGGCTGATGCAGCAGCCCCTTGTAGCCCGTGCCCTTGGTGCGCGGCTTGTTCGTGTAAACGCGCGGGATGATGATGAGCTTCTCGCTGACCTCGTCGCGTACCTTTGCCAGACGCGTCACGTACTCGAGGACCGAGTCCTCCCTGTCTGCCGAGCACGGCCCGATGATGAGCAGCTTCTTGCTACTCGCTCCCGTGATGACCGCTGCGACGTCAGCATCGAACTCCCGCTTGGCATCGGCGAGCTCTGGGGCGAGCGGCATCTCCTCCCGTATCTCCTGGGGTATGGGCAAACGGCGCTTGAAGTTCATAGTTGGCATGATCTGTTCTCCTACATGCGGTGTTTTAGATATTTGGCACATCAATATAGCAGTCGAGTTGGACTGCGCCCATTCCGTTATCAGATAGCTGGCCATCGATAACGCGTACGGAGCAAAGCGGTGTCGGAAGACCGCAAGCCGCTCCGTGTCGAGCCTCTATCCTCGGCTTTTTCTATTCCGCAAGTAGATGATGAATTTCCTCTTGACAACATGCATTGCAGCAGGAGGTGCGTTAGAATGCGCCAAGTTATCACAAGATTAGATAAAGAAAAGGTGAAGCATGTCGAAGCAGACCAAGACGCTCAAGCAGCTGAAGAAGGCGGGCAATCTCGCAAACCGCGCATTCCACAAGAACGGCCCCAAGAGCTACAAGAAGGGCCAGGGCGCGCTGCTCAAGGTCCTCCACGTGCACAACGGCGAGATGACCTCGCGCGAGCTCGTGGACGTGCTCGGCTACAGCCGCGGGCAGCTCAAGGACGTGGTCCGCAAGGCACAGCGCAACGAGTACGTCACGATTACCGACCACGAGGACAAGCGCACCTACACGGTGAAGATTACCGAGCAGGGCGACAAAATTGCAGAGAAGCGCTGCGCCGCGCACGAGAAGACCGCTGCAGCCATCCTGTCCTCCCTGAGCGACGAGGAAATCGACCAGCTCAACGCCTTGACCGAGAAGGTCATCGTGAGCTGCAAGGACCTCGGCGCCCACGGCAAGCGCAAGAAATCCCACAAGAAGTGCGGCCATCACGGCAAGCATCGCCACTAAAGCTCACGAGCAACGCGAGATGCGTGGCACTGCCACGCATCCGGTGCAAAAAGCAGGGGGCCTGCAGCAATGCTGCGGGCCCCCTGTCGCTTTTCGTTCTGTGTCCTCTTTGACCGGGAAAGCTCCTAGTCCTGTTTCGGCCTGACGGCGAACTCCCGGAAGAAGCCCTTCGGATCTTCGAGGTCATCGACGGAGGTGACATCGCGACCGAGGACGAACGCACCGGTCCAATCGCCAAAGACGCGCAGCTTGCGCTCCCAAGACGGCAGCGCCAGCCCATGGTAGCCACGATGCGCCATCCACGCCGGCCAGCCGGTAAAGATGAGCTTCTTGTTGCCGTTGGCGAACAGCCCCCTGTTCACGCCCAGGCCAGCGACCATGCCAGCGTTCTCGTGGTAGTACTGCTCGAGCGCCTCGCCGCGCAGCGCGTGAACGAGGTTTCTCGCCAGTACCTTCGCCTCGCGCACGGCATGCTGAGCCGTGGGGGCGCACGACCCGTCGGGGAACCCGCCGCCGGAAAGGTCCGGGGCCTTCGTGCAGTCGCCGACGCCCCACGCGTCCTGCACCAGCGAGCCATCCTCGTTCACGACGCACAGATACTCGTTGCAGTTGAGCCTGCCACGTGAATCGAGCGGCAGGTCGGTGTTCTTCAGGACCGGCGCCGCGATCTGACCGGCCGTCCAGACGAGCAGCCCGCAGTCGATGACCTGACCGTCCGACAGGTGCAGGAAGCCGTCGGTCGCGTCTTCGATGCTCGTCTTGAGCAGCACGTGCGCGCCGCGGTCCTCCAGCATGTCGATGACCCACTGGCCACGCTCGGGCGGAACTTCCGGCATGATCTTGTCCATGACCTCGATGAGGTAGAGGTTTACCTCTCTGAAGCTGACGCCACGCGTCTTGCGCGCCAGGTCATGCGCGAGGCTGACGATCTCTGCGAAGCACTCCGTGCCGGACAGACCGCCGCCGACAACGGCAAACGTGAGCAGGCGGTCGCGATGGCGCGAGCCCTTGGGCAGCGAGGCCGCCTCGTTGAAGTTCTGGATGAACGTGTTGCGGATGTAGGTTGCCTCCTGCGTGGTCTTGAGGCCAATCGCCTGGTCCGCGATGCCCGGCGTCGGGAACGTGCGAGTCACGCCACCCAGCGCGACGACGAGCATGTCGTAGGGAATAGCCCACTGCTCGCCCGACTTGCTGCGCACGTCGACCTCTTTGTCGGCGTGGCGGACGCCCTCAACCTTGGCCGTGACGATGTTGGTCTTGGGGAGGTGCTGCGCAAGCGGAACCTGCACATGGCGCGGCTCGATGGCGCCAGACGCCACTTCCGCCAAAAACGGCTGGTAGACGAGGTGTGAGTGCATGTCGACCAGCGTGACTTCCGCCTCGCCCGGCTTCAGGCTCGCCTCAAGGCCCTTCGCGGTGTAGTAACCGCCCATGCCCCCACCCAAAATGACAATCTGTTTCATGGTCTCGTCTTCCTCACGTTGTTGTGAACACATGCGACGCATAGCATACGCCTACACGGACTCAATCTCTACTTGATTTGTAGTCTATCCGCAGATTTTTCGCGTCTCCGCCCAGCCCTTGCCATCGGAGCCGAAGCGGACCATGAGCTCCTTGGTGCGCTCGACCATGGCCTCGCGACCGGGCTTGAGCAGCTTGCGGGGATCGTAGCCCTTTCCGACCTTGTCCTTGCCCTGCTCGATGTAGTCGCGCACTGCCGCGGCAAACACGAGCTGCAGGTCGGTGTTGACGTTGATTTTGCAGATTCCCAAGCTGATGGCCTTCTTGATCTGCTCTTCGGGGATACCCGTGCCGCCGTGCAAGACGAGCGGCAAATCGCCCGTCTTCTCCTTGATGGCCTCGAGGCGGTCGAACGACAGACCCTCCCAGTTGTCGGGGTAGATGCCGTGGATGTTGCCGATGCCGCATGCGAGGAAGTCCACGCCCAGCTCGGCGATCTGCGCGCACTGCTCGGGGTCGGCAAGCTCGCCTTTCGCGGTGACGCCGTCCTCCGTCCCGCCGATGCCGCCGACTTCGGCCTCGACGGAGATGCCCTTGGCATGCGCGACGCGCACGACCTCGGCGGTACGCTCGAGGTTGGTCTTGAAGTCTGCCTCGTGCGAGCCATCGTACATGACGGAGGTGAAGCCGGCGTCGATGCACTTGAACACGTCCTCGTAGGAGCCATGGTCGAGGTGCAGCGCGACGGGGACCGTGATGTTCTTGGCCTCGACCAAGTCGCGGACCAGGTCGGCGACGACCTTGAAGCTGACCTGCCATTTGGCAGCGCCGCTCGTGCACTGGATGATCACCGGCGACTGCAGCTGCTCCGCAGCATCGAGGATGGACGCCGCCCATTCGAGGTTGTTCGTGTTGAAGGCGCCAAGCGCATAGTGGCCGCGCTGGGCAGCCTGGAGCATGTTCGTTGCGTTGACAAGCATGGACTGAACCTTTCAAACGTCGAATCTATTGAAGCTTGGGTAAGAATAATGCATTCGCGCGCAGATGGCGCGCATCGAGTGGGAGCGCCTCGCAAAAGATCCGACAATCGATATACTTTTCGCGAGGTGCGCGTTTCCTGAAGGACGGCACGCATCCGAAAAGGCGCGGGACAACCCCGGGCAAGGGAAGGAAGAGGCAGCTATGCAGGACAAGGCCGAGCTTACCGGCGATACGCCGGAAGAGCAGGACGAGGGCACGTTCGACCGGCTCAGGCTCATCTTGGGCGATGAGGGCATCAAGCGCCTCGCCGACTCGACCGTAACCGTCTTGGGGCTGGGAGGCGTCGGCTCAAACTGCGCGATGGCGCTTGCACGCGGCGGCGTGGGGCATCTCGTGCTGCTCGACCGCGACTGCGTGACGCCGAGCAACATCAACCGGCAGGCAGTCGCGCGCCGTTCTACGCTCGGACGTCCCAAAGCCGAGGTCATGCGCGAGATGGTGCTCGACGTGAACCCCGACTGCGAGGTGACCGCACTGCGCGCGTTCCTCGACAAGGACCGCATCGACGAGCAGATGGCGGCGCTGCCCGACCCCGACTGGACCGTCGACGCCATCGACACGATCTCGCAGAAGCTGCGCATCGCGCTGTGGGCGCAGGAGACGGGCCATCGGCTCATCAGCTCCATGGGCGCGGGCAACAAGCTCGACCCGACGCGCCTGCATATCGCCGACATCTCGGAGACCTACGCCGACCCGATCGCACGCACGGTCCGCAAGGAATGCCGCAAGCGCGGCATCAAACAACTCGAGGTGGTCTTCTCCGACGAGACGCCGATGCACTTTGCGCCCCCTGCCGGCGCCGAGCTGCTCGCCGACGGCAGGCCCGCCGACCGCGGCGTTCTGCTGGGAACGATGAGCTACATGCCCGCGATGATGGGCTACACGATCGCCGGGCGCGTCATCTGCGGCCTGTTGGGGCTTCAAAACGAGCTCGACCCGTTCAGGACCTGGTAGGCAGCCCCCGTGGGACAGGTTGACGCGACAGCAGGACTCGGGACGCCGGTACTTGCCGACATGCACTTCCACCTGGAGTTTCTAGACGACCCCGAGGCGTTTTTGCAGGAAGCGGCTGCCGGAGGAATCGGGGTGCTTGCCGTGAGCTGCGAGGTCGATGGCTTCTTGAGGACGCGTCGGGCGCTGGTAGTTGGGATAGTGGGCAATAAAATCATCCACGACCTGCATGCTC
>OLPZ01001322.1_pt1 | contig 16660 bp, 16 predicted proteins | sample 1672711 | NCBI WGS metagenome assembly OLPZ01 (sample SAMEA3136716, study PRJEB25190) | human gut metagenome
GCGACCTTCAGCGTCTCCTACGAGGTCACGCAGGCGGACGTCGACTCCGGCGGCCTCGCCAACATCGCCTACGCGGACCCCGAGGGCCCGGCCGACCCGGTCCCGACCGACCCGGTCCCCGTCCCGACGCCTGAGTACGCGGACATCACCATTACCGCCAACGATGCCTCCAAGCTCGTCGGCGAGGAAGACCCCGTTCTGACTGCGACCATCAGCGGCCTTCCCGCGGGCGTCGAGGGCATCACCTACACGGTGAGCCGTGTCGCGGGTGAGGATGTCGGCACGTACCAGATTGTGCCCGCTGGCGATGAGCACCAGCTCGGATCCGACGGCACGCTCTACCGCATCTCCTATGTGCCTGGCGTGTTCACCATCACGGGTCCCGACACGCCAACGCCGCCTACGCCGACGCCGCCCGCGCCGACGCCACCCACGCCTGGCACGACTGTCACCGTGATACCGGCGCCCACGACTCCGACGGTAACCTACATCGTCGCAGCTCCGACGCCCGCCGCTCCGGCAGATGACGGTCTCGTGACGGTGGACGAGAACGGCACGCCTACCGCGCCGGCTGAGCATGTCGATTGCTGGGTCCACTGGCTCATCATCCTGGGCACGCTGCTCGCTTCGCTGTACTACATCGGTGTGGTGATTCGTCGCCAGAAGAACATCAACTCCCTGCGCGCTGTAGCAGGAAAGGGCAAGAACGTCTAACTGACTGGCACGGGGGGCGGCGCCCGAACGTCGCCCCCACTACTCAAAAGGAGGTTTGAGATGAAAAAGATCAACTGGCTCATCGCCGTCGTTGCAGTTGTCACAGCTGCTCTGCTCGTCATGCTGTACTTCGCGCTTGGCTTCCAGCACGTAGACAACTATCTCGACGTGTACCTCGGCATCCTCTGGGTTGCCATCATCGCCGTTTTTGCCGGCATCCTGTACTGGCGCGAATCCGTGCGCAAGCGTCTGATCAGGCGGTTCTACATCTCGCCGGCGACGGTCTACAACCCCGAGTTCGGAGGGGCTCGGCGCGCCGATGCCCTCCCGCAGAACACCGCCGAGGAGTTCGACCGCTTTGCCGCCGATGTATATGCGGCGCTCGAGTATGGCTTCGAGATTGCGGATCGCCCCGAGAGCTACGACCCCAAGTACATTGTGGACACCAAGCGCTTTCAGGCGCATCGCGACGATGACAACAAGCTCGTGGTCGATACCTGGGAAGGCTCGCTTTCCAAGTACCAGGTCAACGAAGAGGGCAAAGAGCAGATTCAAGAAGTCGCTCAGTACAACGACGAGTACGAGCTCGTCGACGCGCTTCGCAAGAACCAAGTCTTCGCCTAGCACGGGCCAACAGAGACTACGACGCAAGGAGGGCGGCCATCGGGGCCGCCCTCTCCGTTTCTCTCGCGTCTTTCTCGTGGAAGCTGGAGGCGTCTGCGCTTCTGCTGGGCTATATGCGGCGCCTTATGGCGTCCGGATCGAGGCAGTTGCCCAATACGGTGTCTTTCGTGATCTTGCCCTCGTTGTACAGTCTGAGCAGGTCGTTATCGAAGGTGCGCATTCCCGCTTGGCTGCTTGACTGGATGACGTTGGGAATCTGGTGGATCTTGTTCTCGCGGATGAGGTTGCGGATCGCGGGGTTGGCGAACATGATTTCGAACGCGGGGATGCGCTCGGTGCCGTCGACGCTCGGCAGCAGCTTCTGGCTGATGATCGCCTCGAGCGTCTGCGAGAGCTGCGTGCGCGCCTGGTCCTGCTGCGCGGCGGGAAAGGTGTCGATGATCCGCGTGATGGTTGCGGCGGACCCCAGCGTGTGCAACGACGACATCATGAGCTGCCCCGTTTCCGCGGCGCGCATGGCCACTTCGATGACGCTTCGCGTGCGCATCTCGCCGAACATGATCACGTCGGGGTTCTCGCGCAGCGCCGATGCCAAGGCAAGCTCGTAGCTCTCCACATCGGTCGCGATTTCACGCTGGGAGACGAGGCTCTTCTTGTGGTTGTGCACGAATTCGATAGGGTCTTCCACCGTGATGATATGGCCGCAGCGGGTCTCGTTGATTTTATCGACGATGCAGGCGAGTGTGGTCGACTTGCCGTTGCCGGCAGGCCCCGTCACGAGCACGAGTCCCTGCTTGAGGTCGGCGCAGCGCATGACCTCTTCGGGGATGTTGCTCGCGGCGGCATCGGGAAGCCCGAACTTGATGACGCGCAGCACCGCGGCAAGCGTGTTGCGCTGGTAGTACACGTTGAGCCTGAAGCGCCCGATGCCCGGGATGGCAAACGAGAAGTCGTCGTCGGTGTGCGGGACTTCGTCGTAGTGGGGGATACGCTTCGCGAGCACGTAGATGGCCGCGATGTGCTCGCGCGCCATGCCGGGCGTGAGGCGCTCGCCTTGGGGCTGGTGTGTCTCGCCAACCTTGAACGTCACCGGTGCGCCGGGGATGAGGAACACATCTGATGCGTTGTCGTTTATCGCCTGCTTGAGCAGGGCCGTGACCTGCTCGATATCTGCATGTCCGTCTGCCACGGATGCTCCTTTACTCGTAGACGCGCACCTGGTCCCACGACTGCACGTCGTAGGTGCCGTTACCGTACGCGATGGTGATGGCAAGTGCCGGCTTGCCGGCATCGTCGGTGTCGGAAGAAGGAAGCCCGCTTGCCGAGATGCCGGTCTCGCCGAGCGAGCTGGGCTCGGTGCTCACGGCGGCGGGGGAGACGGGCTTGCCGTCCACAAGGTAGATCCGCACGTGCCCGTCGTCGACCTCGCATGCGTCGGGGAGCGCGGCCTTGGGGTCCTTTCCGCTCAAAAGCGCGGCGTCGAGCGTTGCCACAAGTTCCTGGCCAGCCGCATCGTTTTGGTAGTAGGTCTCGGTGCCGTCAATGTAGGCGTTGGTCCGGCTCAGATTGGCGTGCGCTGTCTGGTACGAGAGAAGACCCAGCGCTGCGAGCGCGACAGTCGTGATGAGCAGCAGCAAGGTCAAGCTTCCCGTGCGAATGGAGTTCTTGTTCACTGGGAGCCCCCCTCCACTGTGCCGTCAGAGACGTAGCGCTCGCTCGTCAGCGTGTAGGGGCGCGAGCCTGCCTGGTCGGAAACGGTTATGTCGGCGGTGTAGAGCGTGCCAGCGCCCGTGTCCCGCGAGCTGATGGTGACGTTAACGCGCATGGGCGCCCCGGATACATACTCGACATTCGCATTGACTGCTGTCTTGTCGATGCCGGAACGCTCGCCTTGCAGCGCGTCGGCAAGCTCGCCGGGGCTCGCCGACGACTGGAACAGCTCGGCGACCTGGCGCGCCGTCGCCACCTCGTCCATGCGGACCTGCGATTCCTGTGTGGCGACGTAGGACTTCACGAAGAACTGCACGACGACGCTCAGCACCACGAAGAGCATGAGCACGACGACGATCGTCTCGATATAGAAGGCGATAGAGCGCCCGTTGCCGCCTGTCTCGTGCGGGCGCGACTTGAGGGGCCTCATCGGTCATCACCTGCACTTCGCAGCGAGGCGACGACCGTGCCCACATCTGTGATTACGGTGACGCGATTGTTCGAGACCTCGGCGGAGAAGCTCTCCAGCTCGGCAATGGGGACGGCGGATTGCGGGTCGAGCGCGTTGCCGGCAGCGCCGTACTCCTCAACGAGCCTGCCGTCGGACAGGTAGATGGACGTGGCGTTGCCATCACCCGTGGCAATGCGCAAGACGTCGCCTTGTGGGCCGGCAGCCACGCTCACCGCGCTGTTCTCGTCGTTTGCCTTCAAGGCGGACGAAAGGTAGCCCTCCACGGCGCGCAGCTGCGTTGTCGCGGCGTTGGCGCGCGTGGCCATGTCATAGACGCGCACGCCGAACACGATCGAGACGAGCATCAGCAGCATCACGACGGCAAACAGCAGGAGCGTCCACACGTGCCCGCGGTTGGAACGGCGGCTACTTATCACGGGCGAGCACCTCCACCTGGGGCATGACGTTGGAGGCAAAGCAGTTGTACGTCACGATGTAGTCGTCGTGGTTGATCTTCAGGCCGTAATCGTCTTCCAGGCGCGCAAGCGACGACGGGTAGCTCCCCTCGATGGCAAAGCACTGGACGGCCGCGTCCACGACCTCGGCCTTGATGGTGCCCGCGCTCTGCTCGGCCATATCCGCGGAGACGCGCACGATGGCAGACCATGCGACGAGCACGATGGCGAGGGCGACGATGATGAGAATCACCGCGAGCAGGATATGTCTGCTGGTCGTGCGCATCGGTCACCCGATGGCGCCCAAGACGCCCATGAGCGGAATGATGATCGCGATCAGCGAGAGCGCGACGGCAATGGTGAGCAGCGCCGCACAGGCGGGTTCGATAACCGAGACGACCCGATCGGTGCGCCGTGCCGCGTCTTCGCCGATGAGCGAGGTAAGGTAGGAGAGCGTCTCGTCGTAGGTGCCGGAGCGCTCGCCGTTCACGAGCATGCGCGCGTACAGCGGGTCGAGCACGTTTTCGGCAAGCGCTGCCTGGGCAAAGCTCTCGCCGTCGTGAATGCGCTTCAGGCACGCGTCCAGACGCGCGCGCAGCTTCTTGTTGCCGATTTCGCTCGTGATGCTCGACAGCGCGTCTTCGGTGTCGATGCCAGATGCGACGTAGGTCGAAAGCGAGCTCATGACGCGCGACAGCGCGCTCGCGTAAGAGGCCTTCGCGGTGAAGGGCAGCATGTCGAGAACCCTCGAGACCGTCGTCGTACGGCGGCCAAAGTAGACCAGGCACGCGCCCACGAGGAAGAAGACGGCGACGATGAGCACAAGCGCGACGGCGACATACGAGACGGCTTGCGCGACGCTCGCATAGCCGAGAGAGGTCGGCGTGATGCTGCCGGCCATGGTCATGTACACGTTGGAGAAGATGGGGAGCACGGCCACCGTCAAAACGAGCAGGACGCCCGTCATCAACAGCAGCAGCACCATCGGGTAGATGAGCGCGGAGCGCAGGCGGTCTTGCAGGCGCATTTGCTCGAGGTAGTAGTCGGAGAGTGTGAACATCGTCTGCTCGAGACGCCCGGCGCGGTCTGCCGCTTCGACCATCTTGACGACGTGGACGGGAAAGGCGCCGGTTGCGCGCAGTGCCTCGGACAGGCTCTTGCCGTTCTCGAGGCGCCTGCTCACGGCCTCGAGCGTGCTCGCGAACGCCCCCTTGCCGCTGTCTTCGGCGACGAGGCGCACGGCTTCCGCAGTCGAGATGCCCGCCTGGTACATCATGCCAAGGTTCTCGCAGAACAAGGCGACTTGCTCGTGGTTCAGGTGCTCGTTCAAGAGCTGCTCCTCTCCCGGTGGGAAACACGACTATTGTATAATTCGCAAGATGGTGTGGCAAAAACGAAGGTCTCGTGAAAGGAGGATGGATGATCAAAGTTTCCATCTGCGACGACGACCAAGGCGACCGCCTTCACGCCGAAGAGCTCACGCGCGAGTTCATGCAGCTCAAGCACGTGGAAAACGTGAGCATCGACACCTTCGACAACCCGACCGACATGCTGGCAGAAATCGACGGGGGCAAGGCCTTCGACCTCATCTTGTGCGATATCTACATGCCCGGCCTGCTCGGCACCGAGGCCATCCAAGAGCTGCGCGACAACGACAGCAACGTCCATGTCGTCTTCCTCACCACATCCGCCGACCACGCCTACGAGGCCTTCGGACTGCATGCCGACGGCTACTTGGTCAAACCCTATACGATGGAGCAGTTCTCGACCGTGCTCGGGCGCGTGTTGACCGCCATCGAGAAGGAACGCCGCGCGTCGATTCCCATCAAGGCGCGCGATGGCCTGTACCGCCTGAGCTACGACGACATGATGTTTGCCGAGACGAGTGACCACGACCAGGTCATCCACTTGCAGAGCAAGGCGACCGTCTCTACGCGCAGCTCGTCTCAGGCGCTGTTCAGCCGCCTTTCGCAAGACAGGCGTTTTTTCAAGGCGGGCAGCTCCTACATCCTCAATCTCGACAACGTGCGCTCTATCCAGGGGCGCGACGTGACGTTTGTGAACGGCGAGGCCATCACGGTGCCCGCGCGTAGCCGAAAAGAGCTGGAAGACGCGTTTTTCGACTTCTCGTTCGAGGGCATCTAGCGCATGCCCGGCTATTTCTTCGAGATGTGCGCGGTCCCCGCAATCATCGTCGCCATGGCTGACGTCTTGTCCGCGCAGATTGGGATGACGGAGTATCCTACCAGATGGCATGTGGTGCTCGAGGTGGTGCTGAGTCTGCTCATCTCGGCGATAAATACGGCGATTCTGGTCTTTGCGGGCGTCGACGGGCTGACCACGCTGTGCTCGGCTACCCTGTACCTGCCGCTCGCGCTCAAGGGGCTGCTGTTTCGCAAATACAGCGACGGTCGCTTCATCTTCTCGCTCACGAGCATTGCGCTGTTCATCCAGTTCGAGGCGTGCCTCTCTCTAGTCTGGCTTGACGCGAACGCGCGCGGCCCGCTGCTGTTCACCGTCTCGCTCGGCGGCCTGTCGCTCGTGGCCGCCCTGCTCGTGCAGCACTTCGTGCGCGACCTGTACCGTTCCATCCAGGAAAAGATAGAGTCCGGGTGGGTCGTCTACAGTCTGCTCCCCATCGCGGGTAACGCCTTCGTTCTCGTGTGCTTCCTATTCTACCGGCATCTGGAAGTCTACATGGTGCTCACGCTGTCGGGCATCGCGTTTCTGTTCGCCTTCATCTCGCTGGGGACGTTCTTCTACTTTTTCAAGCGCCTCTACGAATCGGTCAACCTTGAGGCCGACGTCAGACTGCTGCGCTCTCAGCAGCAAATACAGGAGAAGCTCGAGAAGGAGCGCCGCGAGAACGAGAACAAGGAGCGTCGCATCCGCCATGACCAGCGGCACTTCTACCAGGTGATGATCGACGAGCTCGACTGCGGCGAGGTCGGCGAGGTACGCGAGAAGCTCGTGCGGCTGCGCGGCGACAATCTCGTTCCGGACTTTGACTACTGCAAGAACCTGACGGTCAACTCAATCCTCAAGGTCTGGTCGTACCGCGCTCAGGACCAGGGCATCGACATTCAGATTCGCGCGGATGTCCCCGAGAAGCTCGACGTCGATTCTATGGAGCTGGGCTCGCTCGTGAGCAACCTGCTCGAGAACGCCTACGAGGCGTGCCTGCGCCTCGAGCGCAGCGAGCGCCAGCGCTTCATCGACTTCAAGATGACGTACCGCAAGGGCAAGCTCATCTGCCAGATCAAAAATTCTTCGCGCGACGACGTCTCGTTTGACAGCAGCGGTCTGCCCGCAAGCCAGAAACACGGCGCAGGCGGTATCGGGACGCGCTCGGCGCGCACGAGTGTCGAGCGCTACGGCGGACAGATTCGCTATTCGCTCGCAGATGGCGTCTTCACGACGCGCTTCATCCTCGGGGCATAGCGTATGCGGCGCGCTTGTGACATTCGGCGTCGTCGCGTACGCGGCAGACGCATCGCGTCGCTTCTCGTGAGCGTCGTATGCTCGCTCGTGCTCGCCTTCTGTATGTGCGCGTGCAGCTTGTCCGACGTCAACGAGCAGGGCCAGCAGTTCGGCAAGGTGATGGACGGCCTCGTGTCGGGCGGCTCGCAGCCGGCTGGGAATTCCGGCGGCGGCTCTGCGGAGGATGCGGCCGCTCCCATCGCGACGGATTCGGTGTATGCGAGTTTTGACGACGGCGCTGCGGTGAGCGTGGGCGCGGCACGCGTCGACACGAGCCATGTGGCGCAGGGCTACCTCGGCGTGAAGATGAGCGATGAGGGCACGTTCAAGGTGCGCCTCGAGAAGGACGAGACCTACACGTACGACTTGAGCAGCGACGGCACGCCCAACTACTACCCGTTGCAGATGGGCGATGGCACCTACAGGCTGACGGTGTATCGCAACGTGACGGGCAACAAGTACTCGACCGAGGGCACGAAAAACATCGACGTCAAGCTCGACAACGAGTTCCAACCCTTCATGCACCCCAACGTGTTTTCTAACTACGATGAGAAATCGGCGGCGGTCGCCCAGGCGCAATCGCTGTGCGCGGGGCTTTCGACCGATACCGAGAAGGTCTCGGTAATCTACCAGTGGCTGAGCAAGACGATCCAGTACGACTACGATTTCGCCAAGAACCCGGGCAACGGCTACGTGCCCGACCCCGACCGCACGCTCTCGACCAAGAAGGGCATCTGCTTCGATTATGCGTCGCTTGCGGCGGCGATGATTCGCAGCCAGCAGATCCCCTGCAAGCTCATTACGGGCTACGTGCAGCCCAACGACATCTATCATTCGTGGAATATGGTCTACCTGCAGGACAAGGGGTGGATCACGACGAACATTCAGGCGAGCGTCGACGAATGGGGGCGCATCGACGTGACCTTCGAGGCGACTGGCGGCGACGCGCAGTTCGTCGGCAACGGCAGCAACTACACCACCCGCTACACCTATTAGCGCTGCGACAAGAGGTGGGGTGTCCCCTGTGCCAAAGCGAACCGATGCCACGGCCTCTCGTGTCAGATGGCTAGCGCTCGGCGGCGATGAGGCGCGACGGCGTCAAGATGTACTGTACGCCGCGGTCGTGCGTGGTGGTGGGAATCTCTTCGGCAATCTGCTCGTCGAAGGCGATGCCGATGGTCATGCAATTCGGGCCGATGTAGGGCAGGTAGCGGTCAAAGTAGCCGCCGGCATTTCCCAGGCGGTGGCCGTGCTTGTCGAAGGCGACGCCGGGGACGAGGATCACGTCCAAGGTGCGCGGGTCGACCATGCGCTCCTTGGGGATGTTCGTCACGAGGGTCTTGGGGTTGACCAGTACGTCCGTGTTGTCGTCGCGTGTGAAGGTCGTGTAGACCATGAGCGTCTTCGAGACGATGAGCGGGTAGGAGATGACCGGGGCGGTGCCCAGATCGCGCAGGGCCCTGACGGCATTGTTGATGTTCAGCTCGGAGCCGAAGGCGCTGTAGACGCCGATGCTTTTGGCCTTCTTGATGGCGGGCAGAGCGAGCAATCGCGTCTGAAGCGCGCGCTCGTACTCGGCACGTGTGCGAAGGCTCATGTTGTCTCGGATGCTGCGCATTTCCTTGCGGAGCGCGGCTTTTGTCTCCTCAATACCCATGCGTGGAAGAATAACACGTCTTGTTCTGTCTGTCAGTTTCGACCTCCCCAAACGAACCGAGGACCTGACACGAGGGGCCGTGGGTATCGGTTCATTCTGGCACGAGGGGCCGTGGGTATCGTGCCATCTTGGTTCGAAGGGACAGGGCGGGCGGACGTCGCGGGTGGCGCTTTCCGAAAAAGCTCCAACTAACGGGGATTTATAGCGAACTTGCGCGGTCGATTTTGCTACTATGTCACCCATGTCAACAGTAGTAGCAAAATTCGGTGGTACTTCGGTTGCCACGCCGGAGCGCGTGATAAACGTCGCGCGCCGCATTGTCGAGCGCAAACGCGCCGGCAACAGGGTCGTCGCCGTCGTCTCTGCCATGGGCAAAACGACCGATGACCTCATCAAACTCGCGAACTCCATTACAGATGAGCCGTCTCCGCGCGAGATGGACACGCTGCTCTCGACGGGCGAGATGGTCTCCATGTCGCTGCTCGCGATGGCAGTCGAGTCTCTTGGCGAGAAGGCGATCAGCCTGAGCGGGCGCCAGATCGGCCTGATCACGGACAACGTCCACGGCAAGGCCTCGATTCGCGAGATTCACGCGACGCGCATCAAGGGCGCGCTCGCCGATGACAACATCGTCATCGTCGCCGGGTTCCAAGGCATCGACGCGGCGGGTGACATCACGACACTCGGACGCGGCGGCTCCGATACGACCGCGGTCGCCATCGCGGCTGGCATCAAGGCCGACGTGTGCGAGATTTACACGGATGTCGACGGCGTCTACACGGCCGACCCGCGCATCGTGCCCCGCGCGCAGAAGATCGACGAGATTTCCTACGAGGAGATGCTCGAGATGGCTGCCGGCGGTGCCGGCGTGCTCCATAAGCGCTGCGTCGAGTTCGCGCGCAACTTCGGAGTTGTGATTCACTGCCGCTCGTCGTTCAACGACGAGCCCGGCACGCTTGTTAAGGAGATGGACCCGAACATGGAAAAGGCAATCGTCAGTGGTGTGACCCATGACCTCTCCGAGGCCAAGTTCACGATTCGTGACGTGCCCGACACGGCTGGCGTCGCGGCGACTGTCTTCGGCGCGATGGCGGATGCCAATCTCGCGGTCGACATGATCATCCAGAATCTTTCCGAACAAGGCTACACGGATATCTCGTTCACGTCCCCCAAGGCCGACGCGGCGCGTACCGAAGAGGTCATGCGCAAGATCGTCGAGGACTTGGGCGCACGCGAGCTTATCGTCGCCGACAACATCGCGAAGGTCTCGATTATCGGCGCCGGCATGAAGGTCAATTCTGGCGTTGCGGCAAAGATGTTCCGCACGCTGGCGGATGGCGACATCAACATCTCGATGATCAGCACGTCCGACATTCGCACGAGCGTCGTCATTCCCGCCGATGAGGCGGAGCGCGCGGTGCGCCTGCTCCACACGGCTTTCGGGCTGGACGGGACGAAAGTGTTCCAAGAGACGCAGCTTTCTGCCGAGGAGCTTGCCGCGAAGGCAAACAAGGGCCGCTAAGCTCTGCAGCGTTCAACAAATAACCGGTCGATGGGCCTGGGGTTGTCCCCGGGCCCATTTTTTGTCCCCGCATCCCGCATCGGGGTCGGTTCTCGGTGGTCCTGATAGCAGGCAGCGTCTAATAGCGGCGGCAGCAGAAGCGTGATCCAGAAGCGGGGTCGGTTCTCAGTGGCTCCGTTAGCAGACATCGTCTGTTAACAGCAGCGACGGGGTCGGTTTTCCTTGGTTATTTCCTTGAGGGCGGGGGAATGCTATCGTCGCTGCAGAAACAGACGCGATTCAAGTTGTGGTGAACATGGAGAAGAGACCGAACGTCAAGCTGACCCTCGACCAGGGGTACGCCGTGCAGCAAGACCTGCAGGCGGATTGCTCATCTGTCGAGCTTGCCAAGATTCTGCATGCGAAGAAGGCGTACTTGCTGCGACGCTCGGTCGACGCGCGCCACAAGAACGACGTGCACTTCATCGCGACCGTCGGCATCGGCGATGACGCGTGCGCGCCGCAAGCTATACAGCCGCTGCGAGAGCGCGAAACACCCGACCCGCATCTGGGCAACAGTCGCCCCATGGTAGTGGGAATGGGCCCGGCCGGGCTGTTCGCTGCACTCGAACTTGCGGAAGCGGGGCTGTGCCCGATCGTCATCGAGCGCGGCGCACCCGTCGAGGAGCGCACGGCCGATATCGACTTGTACCATCGGACCCGCGTGCTCAATACGCGCAGCAACGTGCAGTTTGGCGAGGGCGGTGCCGGCACGTTCTCCGACGGAAAGCTTACGACGGGTAAGAACTCGCCGCTCATCGCGGGGGTCCTTCGGACGTTCGTGGCGGCGGGCGCGCCGCAGGAGATTCTCTGGCAGGCAAAGCCGCATATCGGCACCGATGTGCTGGGCGGTGTCGTCGCAGACATCCGCCGCCGCATCATCGCCTGCGGTGGTGACGTGCGCTTTCACACGCAACTGACTGACCTTGTCATCGAGCGTGGCTCCCTCACGGGTGTCGTGGTCGAGGGGCCAGACGGGACGAGCGAGCAGCTGCCTGTGGGCAGGCTCGTGCTCGCGGTCGGGCATTCGGCGCGCGACACGTTTGAGGTGCTCAAGCGCTGCGGTCTGGAACTCGAGCAGAAGCCCTTCTCCATCGGTGTGCGCATCGAGCACAGCCAGCAGCGCATCAACGAGGCACAATATGGGCGCGCGGCATCGCATCCGGCGCTTGGAGCGGCGGACTACAAGCTCACGCCGCCGAAAATTTCGAGCGGGCGCGCGGTCTACAGCTTCTGCATGTGCCCAGGCGGCGAGGTCGTCGCTGCCTCCAGCGAGGAAGGCGAGCTCTGCGTGAACGGCATGTCGCGCCAAGCGCGTGCGGGAAGAAACGCGAACGCGGCGCTGCTGTGCAACGTCGTGCCCGAAGACTTCCCCGACCCGTCCGATCCGCTTTCCGGTATCGCCTTCCAGCGTTCGTGGGAACGCGCCGCCTTCGAGATCGGAGGCTCGAGCTGGCGCGCGCCCCTGCAGACGCTCGGTTCCTTCCTCGACCGCTCCTATCGCAAGGGCACCGACCTTGAGCCGACGTACCCGCTCGGAGTCGAGGAGGCGCCCATCAGCTCGTGCCTGCCCGGCTTCGCGTCGCAGGCGCTGCGCGAGGCTATTCCGTTTTTCGACCGCCGCATCAAAGGGTATGGGGACGCACGCGCGCTGCTCACGGGCGTGGAGGCCCGAAGTTCGTCCCCCGTCCGCGTCGTGCGCGACAAGACGTCGCTGCAGGCGACGCGCGTTGCGGGGCTGTACCCGTGCGGCGAGGGCGCAGGCTATGCGGGCGGCATCATGTCGGCGGCAGTCGATGGAATCCGCGTGGCACGGCAGATCCTCGGAGACGCGGCTTCGCAGTAGCCGGCCCTTCTCGCGAGCGGCTGCGATCCTCGTTGCCTTCAGCAGAATAAACCGACGCAGTACCAGATCACGAATCCCGGCATCATTGGCACATGCGCATCGGTTGCCTTGCGGCGTAAGAGGATGGCGATTGCTGTGGCACCCATGGCCAGAGAGCAGGCAAACATACCCGCGAAGCTTCCTTGAAAGCCCGAAAACAGGCATAACGCGGGAAGCAGCCGCACGTCTCCCGAGCCGAGCGGCTGGGGCTTGCCCAAGCGCCGGGAGCCCCAATTCATCGCTGCCGCGCCACCCACGAGCGCCCCCGCAAGAGCGAGCAGCTCGAGGGGGAGCACACCGCCGGTCTGCGCCAGCACAAACACCGCCCCGAGTACGAGCAGTGCCGCCGATACTTCCCAGGGGATGATGCGTGCCACAAGGTCGCAAAGCAGGGCGACTCCCATGCAGGCGGCGCCGAGCGTGGCGAGCAAGCACGGCAGGGGTGGCAGAATCTGGAAGGCTATGCGGGAAAATACGACGAGCGATACCGCGCACGCGACGCGGACTAGGTAAGTGCGCACCTCGCTGGCATGCAGGCGATTGGCCCGTTGGGGCGGGCGGCCGGCGCGTGAACAGGTGGGGATGAGCGTGCGTCCGACGACAATGCTGCGATGCCTGAGCAGAAAGACCGCGACTCGCGGCACGACAGCCCAGCCGAGTATCAAGGCTGCCAGGGCGAGCAGGGCCATGCGGTTCACCTCCTTCGATCGTGTCGTATTTCCCGCAGCTCGTACGCTACCGATGAAATCTGAGCAGACAACCTGAGAAAGCTAGAGCTGACTCGGACCACCCGACAGACCAATACCAGACGCAACCACGACCAAAATCAGAGCTCGTTCAGACTCAGATAATACCTACGCTGCTCAAGAAGCTGCTCCCGATAAGCCGCCGAGAGGTTGCATGCCGGCGTTCGGCTGTCCCACATCAGTGAAAAGCTAGTCCCTATGAGAAGGGGGGGGGCATCAGGGCGCATGGCGTCCGCAGCGCGAGGGGGGCGCGAGCGCACAGGGGGACCCGCGAAAAAAGAGGCGGCAAGCTCCACGCTTGCCGCCTCTTGTCGCAGGCCCTCTGTCCTCGTGCCTACTGCAGGTACTTCGCGCGCGTGCGCTCTGCGTACGCGGCGGAAATCGCCGAGCACGCGTCGTCGGCCATGAGAGAGAGCGTCTCGGCGTCGTTGTTGCGCAGGTGGATGTAGACGGCGCGGCGTCCACGGCTCGAAAGCGCGGAGAAATCGCCGAGCGCCTCTGCCATCTCGGCGTCGCCCAGCGTGAAGCTCTCGTGCGGGACGGTGATGTCGAAGGTCTCGTCGCTGCTCACCATCAGGAACACGCCGCGGTCAGGGCCGCCTTTGTGCAGCTGGCCGGTGGAGTGGAGGTAGCGCGGGCCGATCTCGAGGCACGAGCACGCGTCGAGGCGGTCGGCCACGCGGTGGCGAATCCTCTCGAGGCATTCGCGGCGACCCGTCCCCTTGAATGGCAGAAAGGCGTTGAGGCTGAAGTAGTCGCCCTCCTCGATCGAGCCGAACAGCATGCGGAAGGCTGCGTTGACGTCGATGCGTTTGTCGTGCAGCGGCATGCGGTCGTGCAGCTCGGCGCTGACGTATACCTTGTCCGCGTACAGGCAGTCGTCGAGCTGGTATTCCTCGTATGCATTGCGGCCAAGCGCGTTTTGCGGGACGCTGAAGCCGCCGTCCTGGTTGAACAGCAGCTGGCGGGCGGCGATTTTGGTGCTCTCGACGTCGGGCTGGTCAAACGGGTTGATCTGCATGAGCCATCCGCACATGGCGACGGCGTACTCCCAGATGATGAAGTAGCGCGTCATCGCCGTGCTGTCGGGGATGTCGAGCCTGAAGACCGGGATTTGCGGGTTCAGGCAGGTGCGCGCGTGCTCGAACGCCTGGTCGTTGTTCATGTTGCACAAGATGGCGGAGCGGTCGGTGAAGTTGTCGGACAGGATGCCCGCGTCGATTTCGACGTTGGGCAGGATGCCGTGCCCCAGTTTGCCGAGCGATTCGGCGACGAGCTGCTCGACCCACAGGCCGAAGACCTGGTTGCGCGCTGGCATGAGCAGCGAGAACTTGTCACGCCCCTCGAGCAGGCACTCGTACAGGAAGCAGGCGAGCCAGATGGCGGGGTTGTCTGCCGAGTCGGTGGCGCACAGGTGCTCCATCGGGGTCGCGTCGAGCAATGTCTTGACCGGGTCGACTCCCACCATGGACATCGGGAGCAAGCCGAAGACGGACAGAGCGGAGTAGCGGCCGCCCACGTCGGGCTGCCCGTGCAAGACCGCGCGCCACCCGTTCTTCTTGGCCGTCTGCTCGAGCTCGCTGCCCGGGTCGGTGATCGCGATGAAACGGCTGCCGGCGTTCTCCTCGCCCAGGTGCGCGCTCACGTACGTCCACGCGACGTGGCTCAGGAGCGTCGGCTCGAGCGTGGAGCCCGATTTGCTCGAGACGATGTAGATCGTGTGCGCCGGGTCGGACGAGCCGAGGATGTGGTTAACGTAGACCGGCGAGAGGGAGTCCATCGTGCGGAAGGGGACCTCGTCGGTGAGCTCGAGGCTGCGCAGCTTGGTGATGGTCTGCGAGGCCTGGGTGGAGCCGCCCTGGCCGATCAGGACGACCGCGTCGAGCTTCTCGCCGCGCGCCTGCTGGGCGATGACGGCGATCTGGGCCGGGTCGGTCGGGGGTTCGCTCGCGAGCGTCGTCCACCCCAGGCGGGTGTTCGCGCATTCGGCTGCAGCGGGGTCAAAGCCAAAGACGGAGCCGTCTTTGGCGGCCATCCTCGAGGCGACCCTGTTCTCGATGAGGCGCTTCGCGCTTTCGGTCTCGCCAAGGGTCTTGCTGTCGATAAAAGCCATGGTAGTTTCCTCGGTGTTTTGTTGCATTCTGTTTACAATCCATCGCTGTGGTGGAGAGCTTAAATCTGTCAAAGTATAATACATGACAAGTAGTTGCAGAAATGCTACACTAATGCTTCATCTGTCGCAGGAGGCAATCACTTAATGGAAGAAACTATCGTCAGGCAGGCCACCACCGTCAATTCTATCCACGAGACGCTGGTGGGCTACACGGGCAAGCGCCTGCGCGTGCGCGCGAACATGGGCCGTTCCAAGATCATCGAGCGCGAGGGTGTCCTCACCCAGGCTCACAATTCCCTCTTCATCGTCGAAACTATCGAGAAGCGCGGCCGCAAAGCGCGTCAATCGTACCAGTACGTCGACGTCCTGACGGGCACGGTCGAGCTCACGGATCCCGAAAGCGAGCAGCCGCTGTTCCCGGAGTTGACCGAAGAGGCGCTCTAAAGCTCTGGTGCCATGGCAACCAACCTCACGCGGACGATCACGCAACATGCCTACGCGAAGGTCAATCTGTGCCTGAGCGTCCAGTTTCCGCCTGTCGATGGCTACCATAGGCTCGATTCTGTCTTTCAGACACTCGACCTGCACGACACGCTCAAGTTTACGGCGTGCGCGCAGGTCGACGCGTTTTCAGGGGCAGTCACGCGGCTCGGCACTCCCGTCGAGCTCGACTGCGGCCCCGTGAGCATCCCCGTGCAACAAAACCTCGTCTTTCGTGCCATCGACCTGGTAGAGCAGGCGTTTGGCTGGCAGATGGTCTTTCCCGGCCAGATGCTCAAAATCGAGGTCGAAAAGCACATCCCCGCAGGTGGCGGGCTCGGTGGCGGCTCTGCAGACGCGGCTGCCGCCCTGCGCGCGTTTTGCAGGCTCCACAACCTCAATCCGCTGGGCGAGAAAGTGCTGCGCGTTGCTCGCGGCCTGGGTGCCGACGTCGCCTTCTTCCTGTACGGCGGGGCGGCTCTCATGGGCGGGAGGGGAGACGAGCTCGTGCGCTGCCTGCCAGAGTTCTCGCTGCCGCTCGTCTTGATGGGCGACGGCATCGGCAATTCGACACCGGACGTCTACCGGGCGTTCGACGCGAACCCTCCCGCTGCGCCCGACGCCTACGCGCTCGCCGCAGCCATGGAAGACCCTGCGTCGTCTCCGCGGCTCCTCGCGTCGCTGTGCGCGAACAATCTCGAACCCGCAGCACTGGAAGTGGGCCCGCAGATCAGGTCGCGCCTCGAGCTCGCGCGGACGAGTCCCGACGTGCTGCGCGCCCTCG
>OLPZ01001336.1_pt1 | contig 16544 bp, 15 predicted proteins | sample 1672711 | NCBI WGS metagenome assembly OLPZ01 (sample SAMEA3136716, study PRJEB25190) | human gut metagenome
CTCTTCACTTAAAGCATCTACTTTTATTTTTACCCACAACTATGTATGAAGGATCTTTTTATATTGTTAAATTATGGCGATTTTCTTTTGACTAAAATTGGCTGTTTCCGACTGACACTTTTTGGTGATTTTCTCCTGACCCTAACAAAGCTTATTAGATTTTGTTTAGAAGCAAATAAGAATACATATGCAGCACATATGAATCGAGTAGATTCTACAAGAATAGATTCACATGATTATAGATATAACAATGGTGCATATACATATCATGATACGTATGTTGGTTCAGAAATATTTGCTGGTGAAGAAGGTGTTTGGTATGAAGGAAAAGCACAGTATGCAATGAATTATATTGGACGTGTATTGCACCAGAATTTCAGTGGAGAATTTCTAAAAGAGGCACTATGCCATGCAGATCAGAATATGCCATATAGAGGACCAGAATACTATCAATCTGGAGAGTATACATATAAAACAAAAGTAATAGGGGATATATTCTGGTTTCAAGGATATGAAGAAATATACTGTAAAGATGAAAAAGTATATGAATGTTATTATCATGGTGGAATTATAAAGTAAATAAAAACCCCCAAGATAGTTTTGGGGTCAGGCAAAGCTTCAGCGGAGAGATAATGAAAAATAAATCCTTCTTGCGTATAAATCGTGAGTGGTCTGCAAACTACAAACGAGAATACAAAAGGAGGATTTATAATGTCAAAATATATTAATGACTTACACAGTCTATCACACACGAAATGGAATTGTAAGTATCATGTGGCGTTTGCAACGAAGTATAGAAGAAAAGCATTTTATGACGCAAGAAGGATTGAAGTAGGAAAAAATACGAAAAGATACAGGAATATATTCAGAATCAGCTGAAGGGGGATCAAATAGCTGAGCAGCTAGAACTGGAGATGGAAGATCCGTTTACGGGAAATAAATGTATGCCATAGAGCACATTAGCGCTGTAAGGTACAACTTTGAGAGCAGGGCTATACCCGAAACTGAAAAACCATCGGCTAGACCGGTGGATATTTATTTAGGCAATGCATTTGATGTGTAATTTACATGAAATTTTCATTTTATTGACGCATTAAAATAAGTATAATGTAACGTATGGTAAATAAAAATAGAAATCTCAAAAAGCAAAGTCATTCACGTTATAGTTTGAAAAAAGGAAAAAGACCTGCAGGTCTACACTCTCAATATGTGGTTATTAATGCAGATAAAAATGCAGAAAAGAAAGTGGATATAAAACCAGTTGTACATAAAGAAACTGATTTTATTCCAAGAGAAGAAAAGAAAAAACCGTTATTGAGACGTTTTCAAATGCGTCAGAAAGATATTGAAGCAAAAAAACTACGTGAAAAGAAAATAGAAAAAGCTAGTCGGAATTTAGAAAAAGCAAAAACAACATATGCTCTTGTGAAGAGTGATTATGTTGACAGTAAAGATGACATTAAGTCTAAGATCAAACAGTTGAAGCAGGATGCCAAGCAGCAGAAGAAGGCTTTGAAAGAAGCCAAGAAGAGCTTGAAAGCATCAAAAAAAGAAATGAAACAGTCTAGTAAAAAACATTTAGGTGTTTTTACTAGTGTATTAGCTGTTCTTCTTTTTGCGATTTCAACATTGTTATATTTTGTTGTGCAATGGCTGATTAGAACATGGCCAAACCTGAAGATGGATGAGTTGATGTATGAGGCAACTGCTCCACTTGAAGGAACAGGTTCTAATATGATTGATGCTTTTATTCAGCAGGCAGTTGTTCCTATGGCAATTGTGGTAGTTATCGCAATCATTGTCATTGTGATACTTACAAAAGCGGGTACTTTATTTAGACGACTCGGAAAATCAATTCTTGTGGTTGTATCTTGTATTTGTGTGGGAATTGCAGGTACAACATTCTGGAATCATCTGGATGTTGGAACATATGTGGAAAATCAGACGACAACATCTGATTTTATCAAAGATGAATATGTAGACCCTTCAAAGACACAGTTAACATTCCCTGAAAAGAAAAGAAATTTAATTTATATCTATTGTGAATCTATGGAAATGAGCTTTGCGGATCAGGCAAATGGTGGTGCAAGAGATGAAAATGTCATTCCTGGATTGACAGCACTGGCGGAAGAAAATGAAGATTTTTCTGGTACAGATAATTCACAGTTAAATGGTGGATATTCTATGCCTTCTACGACTTGGACAATGGGTGGTATTTTTGCGGCAACTGCAGGACTGCCATTACAGACAGATGTTGGTCGTAATACAATGTCTACGCAATCTACATTCTTCCCAGGCATTACAACACTTGGTGATATTTTAGAAAATGCTGGATATAATCAGACATTCTCTTGTGGTTCTCCAGTTTCATTTGGCGGTAGAGAATTATACTTGCAGGAACATGGAAACTATACATTCCACGACTATGAATATGCACAGGCAAATGGAATTATTCCACGTGGTTATTATGTATGGTGGGGCTTTGAAGATGCACGCTTGTTTGAGATGGCAAAGAATGACATTACAAATATGGCAAGCAGTGGTCAGCCATTTAACTATACATTATTAACGGTAGATACACATTTTGAAGACGGATATCTGGATTCTTCTGCAGAAAATAAATTTAATGATCACTACTCTAATGTTTTCTTCCATTCTGATGAGCAGGTAACTGAATTTGTGGATTGGTGTAAGACACAGCCTTGGTATGATAATACAACAATTGTTATTTCTGGTGACCATCCAACAATGGATTCTGACTATATGGAAAATATTGATCCAGAGTATCAAAGAAGAGTGTATACATGTTATATCAATTCAGCTGTATCTGTTGAAAACAATACAAAGAGAACATTTACAACATTTGATAACTTTCCCACAACTTTGGCTGCTTTGGGTGTTCAAATAGATGGAGATCGTTTAGGTCTTGGTACAAATTTATTTTCATCAAAACAAACATTAACTGAACAATATGGTTTAGATAAAGAAAAAGGTGAACTGAATAAGAAGAGTACATTCATGTCTGAATTGAGTGGAAATGATGTATCGAATGAAGAGTTCCAGGAATATCTGAATAAGGAAGGTATTCGTTCATCTGTTGTTTATTTACAGAGTTATGATTCTGAATCAAAGACTGCTACGTTATCTGTAGATGATATTTTCTATACAGGTGGAAATATTGACTATGTTTCTGTTGAAGTAACACATCCAGATGGATCAAGACAGAAAGTGAAGGCAGCGCATAATAAGTCAGATGGCAGATATGATGCGGTGATTGATGTATCCAATGGTGGTATTGAATACCAGACAATTTCTGTAGATGCACATATTCGTATTGATAACTCCGATGCTTTGAAGACACAGAATATTTATCAATATTCTGGAAATCTGGCTGTGATTCCGTGTGAAGATAATCTTCTGCAGCAGACACTGCATAGTGCAAGTGCATTAGATCAAAGAAGATATGCAATCTTTGTAACAACACAAGGTGATGCATTCGCTCAAATGACGGAAGCAGAAAAACAAGAATTGATTGATTTAGGTATTCCACAGACTTTCTTTGATGAAGGTGAAAATACTCGCTATGCGGTGTTATCTAAGGGTACAACAGTCCTCAAGGAAGGCATTGGCTATATCCGTGACAGTGGTGAATTAGCAAATGGAACGGGATATACAATTTCTAGTGCGGATTCTGATGGCAGTTATGCGACAATTACAGTTGGCAACAACTGGCAGAACTTAACAAACTATCGTGATGGTGTGCATGTTGTAATATATGATATGCAGGCAGGAAGTGTTGTTGGCAAGTGCGATTTCAATACGGCTGAAAAACCATGGAATGCACAGTTGTATACAACATATGATGAAGAAGCAGATACATTAACATTCCACGCAGATGGTGCAGTGAATGCAGCTGGTGGACAGTTAGATGTTGAAGTTGTTGTATGGGATAAGTCTGATATCAATGACAAGCTTGAAATTGGCATGTCTTCTTCAAATAATTCTGAATGGTCTGTTACAATTGATCGTGATGATAAAGATATTAAGAATCTATATGCAGTTTGTTATTTGAGAAGCAGACAGTCGAACTGGCATAGAGTGGATGAAGGAAAAGTATCTGATTTGATTGAGAAGGGCTTATTGATGACACCTGTAGAAATCAGCGAAAATACAACAAATACACAAAATAACGAAGCTGTACTACAAGAGGGAGAACAGTAATGGATAGAAAGAAACTATTAATGATCTATAACCAGAAAGCTGGTATTTCTGGAAGTATGAATGATTTGTTTCAATGTATTGAGTATTTAAGTGTACATGGGTATGAAGTTACAATTTTTCCAGTGGTTCCTAAGAAGGGATTAACTTGTGAATCTATCTTAGAGAAATCTAAGGGGGAATATGATCAATATTTCATCTGTGGTGGAGATGGAACATTGAATCATGCGACAAATGGTATGATTGCTAATGATTTACATGCACCAATCAGCTATGTTCCAGTTGGTTCAACAAATGACTTTTCTAAGAGCCTTTATGGCAATAGAAATCATTCCTTCAAAGATATTTGTAGATTCATTACACATGGAGAACCATTCTCATTTGATGTAGGGAAATTTAACGACAGTTACTTTAACTATGTTGCGGGATTTGGGGTATTCCCATCTGTTTCTTATACAACACCACAAGATATGAAAAATCGTTTGGGATATGTTGCGTATGTATTGAATTTTTTAACAACAATTCCTGGTGGATTGACATATAAGAAACATTGTAAGATTACACATGATGGCATAGTTGATGAGGGTGATTTTATGCTTGGATTGATTACAAACAGTATTTCTGTTGCGGGGACACAGCCAGGCGTAATTAAAAAGAGTTCATTGAATGATGGTGTTTTTGAAGCATTGTTAATTAAAGCAAATCCTTCTCCAATTGATGTTGCGGAAATGATAGCGGCATTTAATGGAAATCGTGATCATTGTAACGGTGTATTAACATTTCAGTTTAAAAAAGCTGCGTTTGAATTTGAAGATGAAGTACCATGGACACTGGATGGTGAAGATGGTGGGAATGTTCAAAATTCTAAAATTAGTGTAATTCCTGAAAGAATTACTGTATTTGTTCCAAAGAAAAAATAAGGTCCAGAAATCTGGGCCTTTTTCAATGCAAAAGATACATGAGCATAATCGTTGTGAAATGTAAGCGCATGCATTATAGTTGAGAAAGAAAGTGAGAAAAACATATGTATATTTACTATCCAAGCTGTAACTTTTCTATTGCTTCACCATCAACTGCGAAAGTAGTGAGAAATCTTTTGAAAGAAAAGATGGTAGTTGCGGGATGCTGCTTAAGAGATCAAAGAGAAATTCATGAAGATGATATTGGTGTTTATTTTTGTCAGCATTGTAGAGAAACCATTGAAAATAAAGTTAAAACAATGAGCCTTTGGGAGTATATTGATTCTCTGGAAGATTTTGAATTTCCAGATTACAACCATGAAAAGATGCTTCTACAAGACTGTTATCGTGATCGAAATCATCCAGAAGTACATCAGGCAGTCAGAAGTATTCTTCAGAAAATGAATGTGGATATAGTGGAAGCAAAACGCAATAAAGAGAATTCGGTATATTGTGGTACATTGCATTATGAAACAGAAAATCATACATTGCTTGAAAAATTAAAAGCATATCCAGATGCGAAGATCTCTGAACTTCCATTAGAATTACAAAAAGAACTTATGGAAGATAACTTCGAAGGCGTGGATTTAGATATGCAGATCATTGTTGACTGTAATCGTTGTTTAAAAGGTGTTGAACTAGCTGGAAGAAAAGGCATTCATCTGTTAAACCTTGTAATGAAAAACTACTTGTGATATTGCATCTGTATATGTTCAATGCCATCTTCTAAGAATGGATCACTTGTTTGTTGAAAACCGAGCTTTTCATATAGTGCGCGAGCATATGTCTGTGCTTCAATTGTAATTGTATCAGCATTATACGTATTGATTGCGATAGCAATTGCTTTTTTAACAACCATGGATGCATAGCCTTTGTGCCTTTGTAAAGCTAATACTCTTCCAATCGATGGAGTTGGAAATGTTGTATTTGCGGGAAGTACACGACAATAGGCAAGCAGCTCGTCACAATCATTCAATAATAAAAAATGAATAGATACTAAATCATGCATATCTACATCAGGATATGGACAATTCTGTTCAACTACGAATACATCAATTCTAGCTTTGTAGAGTTGATGTATTTCTTTTGGGGTGAGATCGTTAAATGTCTTTATAATATATTTCATAATTGTTTCAAATTATAGCACAAGAGTCAGGAATCTGTAGTACTATGGACAAGAAAGGAATTCACATATGGCAATTATTTTTCACGAACAATCAAAAACGTTTCATTTATACAATCAACAAATCAGTTATATTTTTAAGGTTTTAAAGAATGGATCTTTAGGACAGTTATATTTTGGGAAAAGAATTCATGATAAAGAATGCTTTGATGAATTATTTGAAATGAGAAAACGTTCCATGGCTCCTTATACATATGAAGGAGATATGTTATTTTCTCTAGAACATATCAAGCAAGAATATCCTGGATTGAACCATGGAGATCTTAGATATCCTGCATTTACAATTACGCATGAAAATGGAAGCACAGTAAATGAATATGTGTATGCATCACATAGCATTTATCAAGGAAAGAAATCAATAGAAGGATTACCTTCGACATATGTTGAAAGCGATGGAGAAGCCGCAACATTAGAAATCACATTGCATGAGTCTCATACAGATACAGATATGATCTTGTATTATACAATTTATGAAACATATCCTGTGATTTGTAGACATGTTAAATTCATGCATTATGGAATGCAATCTATTACGTTAGATAGAGCATTATCTGTCTGCCTGGATCTTCCTGATTGTAACTATGAAATGTTAGAACTAACAGGTACATGGTGCAGAGAAAGGCATGTTGAATGGAGAAAACTTATGCATGGCGTGCAGTCTATTTATTCTATGCGTGGGCATTCTTCACATCAATATAACCCATTCCTCGTATTAAAAAGAGAAAATACAGATGAAGGAAGTGGAGAAGCATATGCTTGTTCACTTGTATATAGTGGTTCATTTCTTGGACAGGTAGAAGTTGATAATCATAACGTTACAAGAATGACAATGGGTATTCATCCAGATCAATTTGAATGGACATTACAGCAAGGAGAAAGCTTTGTGACACCAGAAGCTGTTCTGGCATATAGTGAAAATGGAATGAATGCTTTATCACAAACGTATCATAAACTGTATCAATCTAGACTTGCACGTGGTGTATGGAGAGATAAAGATCGTCCAATTCTAGTGAATAACTGGGAAGCAACGTATATGGATTTTACGGAAGAAAAGCTCATGAATATCGTACATGCGGCAAAAGATGCTGGTATTGAATTGTTTGTTCTGGATGATGGCTGGTTTGGAAAAAGAAATGATGATCATGCGGGATTAGGTGACTGGTTCTGTAATATGGAAAAACTGCCATGTGGAATCAATGGTTTATCTAGAAAAGTACATGAAGAAGGTATGATGTTTGGGTTATGGATTGAACCTGAAATGGTGAATAAAGATAGTGACTTGTATCGAATGCATCCAGACTGGGTGATGAATGATCCAGAATATCATTGTTGTCATGGAAGAAATCAATATGTATTGGACTTTTCTAGAAAAGAAGTTGTAGATGCAATTTATGAAATGCTGGATCGTATTTTAGAAAAAGCTGATGTGGATTATATCAAATGGGATATGAATCGCAGTATGTCGGAAGTGTATTCTAATGATGCACCACAGCAAGGTAGAGTTGTGCACGCATATATTCTAGGGGTATATCGTCTGTATGAAATGTTATTGAAGAAGTATCCAAATATCCTGTTTGAATCTTGCAGCAGCGGCGGTGCTAGATTTGATGCGGGAATGCTTTATTATGCGCCACAATGCTGGTGTTCAGATGATACGGATGCAGTGGAAAGAATGATGATCCAGTATGGTACTTCATTTGCCTATCCAATCAGCAGTATTGGTGCACACGTTTCTGCCTGCCCAAATCATCAGCTAAAGAGAATGACACCGTTGAATACAAGATTCAATGTTGCCTGTTTTGGTGCTTTTGGCTATGAAATGGATCTTTCCAAGCTAAGCAAGGAAGAAACAGAAGAAATCAAACAACAAGTGATATTTATGAAACAATATCGTCATTTGATTCAATATGGAACGTTCTATCGTCTTGTGAGTCCGTTTGCAGGAAATACAATGGCATGGATGGTTGTTTCTAGTGATCAGAAACATGCAATTGTTGGATATTATAAGATCCTGCAAAGTGTTATGGCACCATTCCAGCGTCTTTATCTACAGGGATTAGCTCCAGACAAGAAGTATCGAATCAATACCTCTAAAGAAGGATTGTATGGGGATGAGTTGATGAGTTGTGGAATGGTTGTGAGTGATGCATCATGTGGTGAGAATGAAGAAGTGTATAATGGTAGAAATGGTGATTTTCAATCCCGTTTATATGTATTAGAAAGTGAAGATGAAAGTGATGAAAAGATTTAAAGAAAATGATATTCATGCGATGGTGGAAATATTAGAGAAGGATGGTACATTGTCTGTCCCTACAGATACAGTATATGGTGTGTGCTGCAGATATGATCATGAAGCAGCACAAGAGAAGCTGAGAGATGTGAAGAAGCGTCCGGCAACTAAAGCTTTTCCAATCATGTGTGCTGATGAAGAACAAATCAAAACAATTTGTGATGTGGATGAAAGAAGTGAAAAACTGATTCGTGCATTTATGCCTGGTCCAGTAACTTTGATTCTGCCAAAAAAGAATAGTGTTCCTTTTTATGTGAATGGTGGTATGCCTACACTTGCTATACGCATGGCAACAAGTGAACCACTGAAAGAATTGATTCAATCATTAGGCAGTCCTGTCTTTATGACAAGTGCAAATCAGTCTGGAGAAGAAGTTTGTACAAATCTGGATGAAATTGAAAAGCATTGTCCACTATTGGATGGTATGATGGAAGGTAACGTATCCTTTGGAGAAGCAAGTACAATTATTGACTGTACAAAAGAGGAGATACAGATTTTAAGACAAGGTCCTGTTACGATGGAACAGATCCAGGAAGTTCTATAAAATGAAAATTTTTCAAAGAGATGCAAAAATCGAATGAATTCTTTCATTTTTAGTTTTTGTATTCTTTTATAGATTTTATCAACGTTGTAAAATATTTTCGTTGAAAAATCAAAGAAGTACTTTGATAGAAGGAGAATGAATTCATGAGTACATATGTAGATCGCGTAATCGAAGAAACAAGAAAAAAGAATCCAGATCAGCCTGAATTCTTACAGACAGTAACAGAAGTGCTAACTTCTGTTGCACCTGTTGTGGATGCACATCCAGAATATGAGAAAGCTGCATTACTTGAAAGACTCGTAGAACCAGAAAGACAAGTTATGTTCCGTGTAGCCTGGGTTGATGATGAAGGAAAACCACATGTTAATCGTGGATACCGTATTCAGTTTAATGGAGCACTTGGCCCATATAAGGGTGGTTTGAGATTCCATCCAACTGTAAATCTTTCTATTTTGAAATTTCTGGGATTTGAACAGGTATTCAAAAACTCATTAACAACATTGCCAATTGGTGGTGGTAAAGGTGGAAGTGACTTTGATCCACATGGTAAGAGTGATGCTGAAATCATGAGATTCTGCCAGGCATTTATGACAGAACTTCAAAGACATATTGGCCCTAATACTGATGTACCTGCTGGTGATATTGGTGTTGGTGGAAGAGAAATTGGATATCTCTTTGGTCAATATAGAAGAGTAAGAGACTCATGGGACAATGGTGTATTGACAGGGAAGCCATTGACATATGGCGGATCATTAATTAGACCAGAAGCTACTGGCTATGGTGTTCTATATTATGCGAAAAATGTATTTGCTCATGAAAATGATACACTTGAAGGAAAAACTGTTGTATTGAGTGGATATGGTAACGTTGCCTGGGGTGCTGCTAAGAAGATTGCTGAAATGGGTGGCAAGGCAGTTACAATTTCTGGTCACAATGGATATGTTTATGATCCAGATGGAATCGTAACAGAAGAAAAGATTAACTATCTGCTTGAAATGCGTGCAAGCAAGAATGCAAATGTCAAGATGTATGCTGATAAGTTTGGATGTCAGTTCTTTGAAGGCAAGAAGCCATATGAAGTAAAGGCTGATGTTTATATTCCATGTGCTACACAGAATGAAGTAGGTATGGATGAAGCAAAGCTTATTGTTGATGCTGGTGCGAAGTATTATTTTGAAGGTGCAAATATGCCAGCTACAAATGAAGCTCTTGCATACTTACAGGAACACGGTGTAATCGTTGGACCTGCTAAGGCAGCAAATGCTGGTGGCGTTGCGGTATCTGCTCTTGAAATGTCTCAGAACTCTGAAAGATTGTCTTGGACAAGTGAAGAAGTTGATGCTAAGTTGAATACAATCATGACATCTATTCATGATGAATCTGCAAAGGCAGCTGAAAAGTATGGATTTGGCTATGATTTGATTAAGGGTGCAAACATTGCTGGATTCGTTAAAGTTGCGGATGCAATGATGTCCCAGGGTTTATTCTAGGATATAAAAAAGACATGGAACTTTGAGAAGCTCCATGTTTTTCTTTTACTTTCGCTGATATAACGAATAAATTCCTGCTTCATCTACAAGCGAGTAATTTTGCTTGAGAATATCAGCAATACCATCTGTATGTGTATCTGTTAAGATCCATTTTGCTTTGCACGTTTTAAAAGTAGAATAGATCTTTTCTTTTAGTACAACATCATTTGTGGATAATTCATCCTGCAGATAGAAGTATTTGTAACAAGGCATTGCATTTGTTGAAAGATATGTATCTTCCATATTCTTTCCACCATAGAAGATGAGTTTATCATAGTCTTCTGATGGAATCAGCTTCATTAATCCTTCATATCCTTGGTCGATATATATAGAATAGTTTGCTGCAGTATAAATAGCGTTTGGGTAATCTTTTAAATAGAGATAGTACATGCTTGTAAACGATACACATCCACATAGAATCATTGTGATTTTAGGACGTGATTGTAAAGGGAGCAGTGAATAGATACTATTACAAAGGAATACAAGATTCACGATACAGAACATTGAGATGTATGTTGTGAAATTCATTTGTGCAAAATAGTACGTTTCAATACATCCACAAATTCCCCAGGAAATAGATTTGAAATATTCTTTTTTACATAGAAATAAAATTGCAGAAAAGATGAGTGCAATCGCAGTGAAGCGTAAGAAGAATACAAGGCGATAGTAATACGATGTTTTTGTGGCTGAGAAAGTGAAATCTGTATGATACTTATATGCATCATAAATCATCTCACTTAAGCAGTTTTGATATTTGAAATAGAGAACAAAAGGCATCGTAATACATAGAAAACCAATGAGGATGCATGAGATAGATAGAGAGCAATCTTTCCACTGCTTTTTTATCAGCATATATGCAAATAGACACATGAGGGGAACATATGCAAGTAAACCAGTGGGTTCACAAAGTACAGTGACACCAATAGAAATTCCATAGAATATACTATAGAATGAAGGAAATACTTTCATTTTATGGCTGTATAAAATGAGATAATATGTCCATCCAATCCAGGGAAGCAGGAATTCTTCTGCATGCATTCCATCTGGATAGTTTGTTTTCAACATACATATTGTTAGAAATAAAGTCATACATGTATATGCTTTATTTCTTGTAGCAAGTCGAGAAATAAAATAGACAGATAATAAGAAAAAGAATAGATTGATTATCTGTGGAATAATTATTCCGCCTTTATTTCCATATACAAAGCCAGCACCCAAGCTTCCGAGCCAATACATCCATGGCCCATTTTCTGCAAATAAATCTTTGTATGGAATGATATCAAAGTACCATCCTCTAGCAATCGTTACGTTAATACACGAATCTGTACCATTGTAATACCAGCTGAGTGGACTGGTAGAGTGTGAAAACAACAAAATAAATGCGATGGATAATCCAAATGCTAATGTGACTGGCAGCCAGTGTTCTTTCAATGTTCGATATGTTTGTTCTTTCATGATGAAAATTATACTCCAATTAGAAAATAGTGATCATGAACATAAAAAAAGACAGCTTGTTTTTGAAGCTGTCAAATGAAAGTGTTGAAAAGAATATACACAATGATAAAGATAAAAAGTATTTTCTTTGCTGTTTCAAATATTGGAGAAGGAATTTCAACTTCTCTTTTGTAAACAGGTACATAGTTTTCTAAGTTTCTTCTTTTGTTTCTGATTTCAATGAAATCAAGAAATGCATAAACAGGTACAAATAAAATGAATACCATTCCAGTCATACGAATGATAAAAGATGGTGCCTGACGATACCATAAAGGAATCATGCGTGCTGTAACGAAGATATTGATGAGCAGCAGTAGCAATTGTGTTCGGTATGCATCGATCAATGCGGATTCATGTTTTTCTTTTGTATCAAAGTATTCAATGAGTTTTAAACTTTCACATCCAAAATACAGATACGAGCCACACTTTCCACAGTATATAAAACCTCTTTCTTTCATCTTTGCGATGATTTCTTCTTTTGTGCATGCACCATTTTGTGCAAATTCATATTGATCTGTAACGGAATTGACTTGTGTATAGTAATACTGTTTCTCTTCATGTTTGAATTTCGCAAAGAGTGGATTGATGGAAGATAATTGGTTTCCTTTTTTGCTTTCACGATTCAACCATGCGACGATCATTTCACTGTCAGCGTAATCACATGGTAATAATTTGATTGACATAACGAGAAGTCCTTTCATTTTAATATAGTATAATATTACCACGGAAAGTGAGATGTTTTATGAATCAGATCAAATGCCCACATTGTGGAACTGTATTTACAATTAATGAAGCAGACTATAGCTCCATCGTATCTCAAATCAAAGATCATGTATTTGAAGAAGAATTACAAAGAAGAGAAAAAGAAATTCAAGATAAATTGAAAATCCAGAATGATCTGGATGCATCTAAGCTTCAACAACAATTTCAAACGAAAATGGATCAGAAGCAAAAAGAAATTGATGCATTGAATCATTCTTTAAAACTGCAGGAAACAGAGTATGAAGCAAAGATTCAGGCAAGCAGGGAAGAAAAGAAAACTGCCGTACAGTCTGCCTCGATTGATTTAGAAAAGCAGCTTCAGGAAAAAGAAAATGAATTAGTTGCTTTAAAGGGACAGATTGAAAAAAATGACTCAGAAAAACAACTTGCAGTACAACAGGCTATTGCAGAAGTAAATGAAAAAAAGAATTCTGAAATTCTTAATATACAGAAACAGCTGGATGCATTGAATCATTCTTTAAAGCTGCAGGAAACAGAGTATGAAGCAAAGATACAGGCAAGTATAGAAGAAAAGAAGGCTGCGGTGCAGTCTGCCTCGATTGATTTAGAGAAACAACTCCATGAAAAAGAAAATGAATTGATTGCTTTGAAAGGTCAGATTGAAAAAAGTGATACAGAAAAGCAGTTGGCAGTGCAGCAGGCAATCTCAGAAACAAATGAAAAAAAGAATTCTGAAATTCGTGATATACAGAAAGAATTAGATACTGTTAAGAATGAATCTATTGTGAAGAGTGAAACAATGCGCACACAATATGATGCAATGGTAAAAAGCAAAGATCGAGAGATTGCGGATCAGAAAGCTCTTGTTGAACAATACAAAGATTTCAAAGTGCGTTTATCTACAAAAATGATTGGTGAAACTTTGGAACAACATTGTTCCTATGAATTTAATAAGAATCGTATGGGAATGTTTCCACATGCGTATTTTGAAAAGGATAATGATGCAAGAACTGGGTCAAAAGGTGATTTTATTTTCCGTGATTTTGATGATGAAGGAACGGAAATCATTTCCATTATGTTTGAAATGAAGAATGAAAATGAAACAACTTCTACAAAACATAAGAACGAAGATTTCCTGAAAGAACTGGATAAAGATCGTAGAGAAAAGAAGTGTGAATATGCGGTTCTTTGTACGATGCTGGAAGCAGAAAATGATTTATACAATGAAGGTATTGTGGATGTATCATATCGTTATCCAAAGATGTATGTCATTCGTCCGCAGTTCTTTATTCCAATCATAACGTTATTAAGAAATGCGGCAATGAATGCATTAGATTACAAGAAGCAATTGCTTGTAGAAAAGAATAACAATCTGGATTTATCTAATTTTGAAGATAACATGAATAAGTTTAAAGATGCATTTGGAAAGAACTATGCATCTGCTTCTAAAAAGTTTAATGAAGCAATTGATGAAATTGATAAGTCAATTACGCATCTGCAAAAGATTAAAGATGCTTTGACATCCAGTGATCGTCAATTACGACTGGCAAATGATAAAGCACAGGATCTAACGATTCGTAAATTAACAAAGAATGCACCAAGTGTAAAACAGAAGCTGGATGAGGTGAGAAAACAGAATGCAGAATAAGTGGGTCAAAATGATTCTGGATGCATTTTTATCTTTATTGTCTTTATTGTTTCTATATGGTGTTGTTGTGAATGTAGCGACGTTTTATCAAGGAATAACATCCAGCTGGATAATGTTATTCACAATGATGACTTGCAGCGGGGCTTTGCTTTTACGTGTTCTTTTACAATATTTGTTCTGTGAACAAGGATTGGATTACGGAAAAAAGATAATTGCGACAATAATACTTGGAATCTTTGGATTGGTTCTGGATATTCGTGTTGGGCTGTTTCTTTTGGCATGTAATGGATTGGATTGCTTTCTGTATCAGAAAAAGAAACAAGATCTATGTACGATGATATTTGCGTGTGTAACGGTTGCTTTCTGTAATTATGCATTTACAAAAGGATGGATCAATATTACTCAGTATATGTTTTATCTGTTTACAGAAATAGAATATGTATGCATGTATAAAGTTCATGAAATTGATATTTCAAATAAAGAAATACAACATTCCTGTAAAAAACTAGTCTTATCTACGTGTTTGAATATGATGAGAAATATATGTATGTTTTCTACGTTTGCGATTGCATGTAGATCTATGATTCATATCTTCCATGAAGATGCATTGTTTCCACAAAATAGAATGTACGTGTATCTTTTAATCATTAGTATTGTCTGGCTCATTACATCATACTTTCAAGAAAAAATGAAACTTAGAAATGCGTTTTCACAAAGAATCAGTGTTCTAATCAGTATCTGTATTTTTGGATGTATGATGATGCAATCTTCTTTGATTGTATGCAGCTTATTTCTGATGGGCGGATTTGCGGCTGCTGCAGTAGAAATATTGTATGGTATGTATGGGAAACAGATGGACCATTATAGTGTTGCACATGTATTTGTGCTTGTAATTCTGCTGGGAAGTCGAGCGGCCTATGATGGTATCTATGTAAATTATAGTGTAATATTGATAAGCATATATATGATAGAAGCATATGCTTGTATGTATATTACAATGACATATGAAAAGGATGTAGAGGAAAAGAAAAATGGCAATTAAGGCAATATTATTAGACATTGATGGAACGCTGACAAATCACAAAAAAGAAATTACCCCAGAAACAAAAAAAGCTTTGATGAATGCGCAGGAATATGGCATTCGCTTAGTTATTGCGAGTGGCAGACCCGCAAAAGGAATCTTCCAGTATGGTGATCAACTGGATATGAAATATCATAATGGATTATTTGTTTGTTACAACGGTGCTAGAGTTGTGGATTGTCAGACAGGTGAAGTGTATGTCAATGTCACAATTGATAAAGACACAACAAAACAAGTATTAAATCATATGAAGGAATTTGATGTTCGTCCAATTATTACACATGGATCTCATATGGTTGTTGAAGATGTGTATAACGGTATGGTAAAAGATGGTGACCGTGAATTCAATGTTATTGAATATGAATCACGTATGAATGGCTATAAGTTAATGGAAGTTGAAGATCTGGAATCTTTTGTGGATGGACCAGTCAATAAAATCTTAACGGCAGGTGATTCTGATTATCTGCAGGCGCACTATAAAGAAATGGCTGCACCATTTGCAGGTAAGCTGTCTATGATGTTCACTGCGAATTTCTACTATGAATTTACAGCACTTGGTGTAGACAAAGGAAAAGCATTGGCAATGGCGATGGAAAAATTAGGAATCAAACCTGAAGAATGTATTGCATTTGGGGATGCAGAAAATGATATTTCTATGCTGAAGTTTGCGGGTATTGGTGTAGCAATGGGAAATGCACAACAACCTGTGAAAGATATTGCTGATGAAATTACAGATGATAATGAACATGATGGAATTGCAAAGTCTTTATACAAGCATATTCCACAATTACATACATTTGACTAAGAGACAGATTTATTCCAATGTCATTAAGTTAAGCATAACCAAGAATTTTTGAGTTTTACATGGCAACAGG
>OLPZ01001339.1_pt1 | contig 16529 bp, 12 predicted proteins | sample 1672711 | NCBI WGS metagenome assembly OLPZ01 (sample SAMEA3136716, study PRJEB25190) | human gut metagenome
AGCATTCTTTCAAACGAATCTGCGCTCCAAAGCTCTTCCAGCTGGCTCATCAGCGCCTCGGATTTTTTTCGGAAAGTCGGCATATATAGTACGACCTTATTGGTTCCGATTTTCTTTAGAACATCCGTATTCTTCAGAACATTCTGTAAAGATACACTTTCTGCAAACACATCGTTCCGGGGTTGTCCTGCGATCAATATAGAGCTTTTTTTGTCCAATGCAAAAATATCGATAAAATGTCTTTTAGATTCTTCCGATGTCACCACTGTTATGTCTCGTTTCACCCAGGAGAAAAAGTTCCATTTTTGGTCGCTGACTATCCTCTTGAGCCTATCGGTCTGATGATACAGTTCCCTATACCCTTTTTTAAAGCCAATTCCATGCCACAACGACACAACCGTCGCGCCATATATTTGCGGGAAATCGCCGAAATCATCCAATCCATTTGTGTAAAAAACAACACCTGCTTCTTTTTGTGCCTTTGTAGCTTCCAGGGTCCCTATCATCTGCACCGGCTTGTTTTGCCTTTTCAGGCTGTCAAAGACAGCCTGATTCCTTGTCTGCCAGATACAGGTGATTTCCGGATGATTCGCTAGCATATATTCAAACAAATATCTGCTGTTATCCGCATATTTTTGTCCTTCCCAAGAAGAAAACAGCCAAAGTGACGAATTGCGCTTTCCTGGAAAGGCTTTCATCCAATTATATCTGAGTGCATTTACAGCCCAGTTTTTTTTTCGCTTATCATTCACCGAATCATAGGTAGCCATTACACATTCCCCCTTGACAACCGTTGGATATTTTCCGCTCATCTTTTTATATTTTCGACATATGCAAGAATATCCGCCTTAAAATAACTTCCAGCCGCAACCACAAGCACTACATACACACTATAGCGGACAAACCAGGCCCCCTGCATACCCCTGCAAAAAGCCCCCCAGGCCATTACAGCGATTGCCAAGCCCATCATCCATTTTAAATCAAAAATTTTATTCAGCCTGAAAATTCTGTCAGCAATTACCCAATGCAGTACAAACAGAACCACATAACTGATCAACGTTGTGTATGCCGCAGCCTCATAGCCAAAATATTTTATCCCGAAGTAGTTCAGCACAACATTCAGCACCGCTGTCAAAACGCTGCCAACTGCAATATATTTTGTATTTTTCGTGTAATACTCCACTCCAACCGGGAGCGTGTACAAAAACAGAAAAAAGATTCCTTCAATAAGCGTCAAAGCAATCGTTCTTCCAACCCAATAAGCCTGTGTAGAAAAAAGCATAATGAACTCATTGGAAATCGTCATCAGACTTACCGCAAAAAAAGCGACGAGCGCCGTATATTTCTTTGAGGAATTTTTTATTTTTTCATATTCATTTTTTGCCATTCTCTGAAAGAACCAAGGGCTCCACACATTGTCCAGCGACTGATACACAATCTGGAGGATCACAGCTATATTATAGGTAAAGCTATAAATTCCAGACTTCTCATATCCGATTAGTTTGGATATCATAATCCGATCAAACTGCGCATTGATAACTTGAGCCAGCAAGTGCGGAATAAGCGGCAGACCAAGCTTTAGTGAGTAAGCCGACATTTTCTTGTCAAATCGATCAGAACGTTTCAGCTTTACCACTGAGTTCCATAAAATTGCAGCTGCAACGCACGCCGCAGGAATCATCATGCCAATGATGCGTCCCAAATACCGATTTTCTTCAAAGAGTGTGAGCATCAGCGTTACCGAAAGTCCAATTCCCAAAAACGTCTGGAAAAAGGCAATCTTCAAATAGCTTCTGCTTGAATAGCTTAAGGACAGCTTAACATTATATATATTCACTACCGCTGCCGCTTCAGCATTGAGCACCATTAAAGCCAGGATTCCCTTTGCAAGCCCAAAGAACTTGCTTAACTGTTCTCCTCCCAGCCACACAGCAACCAATGAAACGGATGTGGCCAATAGTGTGAGCACATAAACCGTTGACAGATAGGTTTCTCGACGCTTAGGAAAATCTTTCTCTGCGTTTTTCAGAGTAGGATCCATTCCAAGACAGACAAAAAAAGTTACAATGCCCACATAGGCAACATATGTATTGTAGATGCCATAATCTCCTGTTGCCATCAACCGGGTATACAGCGGAATAGTCAGGAAACTGACGCCTTTTATAAAAATGTTGCCAATCGTATAACCAATTCCCGCATTTACAACTTCATTTGATTTTTTTGCCATTTTATGTTCCACTTTCATCTGGCTGTGACAAAATCGCCACCAATTCTTTCATCAAAAAGTCCCAATCGTACTTTTGTGCAAATGTTCTTCTGGCTTCTGTTGCGAATTCATTTTCGTCGATTACTTCTTCTGCCTTTCTGATAAACCCCTCTGCATCTGTAGCCACCTGCACATAGGGCTTTAAGCATTCAACTTCTTTCAGTGGCGTACTGATAACCGGCTTACCTGCCGCAAGGTACTCGCATGCTTTCCTTGGAAAAACATAATCCATATCTTCCTTATCTGTATTATAAGGAATCATACCAATGTCAAATTCCCGGATAACTCTTGGAACTTCATTCCCTGACACAGGATCCTTCATTACAATATTGGAGAATCCTTCTTTTAACGCATTTTTATCTTCTTCCGTCCCTGGCCCTACAAAAAGTAATGTCCAATCTGGTCTTGCAGCTGCAACCGACTGCACCAAATTGTAATCAATACTTCTCCTTGAGATGTGGCCGATAAATCCAATCGTAGGGCTTTGTTGGGAAACCTTCTTCGCTTCAATTGAAAACCGCGAACAATCCACACCATTAGGTAAAAACTGTGATTTTCCAGTTCTTCCGCTTTGCTTAATTTTTCGATTCATCAGGGTTTGTGACGAGGAAAGCAAGATATCAGCTCTTTTTAGCACCTGATTTTCCAATTCGAGAAGCATTCTGTCGTTCCGAACACGCCCAAACGCCAGAATTTCATCAACCAAATCATATACCACATAACTGTTTTTCTGGAAGTATTCAAAATCAAATCCATGTACTCGATCCAGCCACAAGATCGGCTTTTCAAATTTTAGCTGGCAAGTCGCTTCTTCAATTTCAGTACGCGCCATCTTACCATTTATTATATTGATAAGTCTGCTGCATCTTTCGTACGGAAAACCGCAAGGACGCACCCTCCAAACATTTTCACATTCCTGTTTGAAAAACCTTTGAAATGGATGTTTCTTATCGCATGGCTCAACAAAAAGAATCTTAAACCCATGCTCTGACATATACATCATCATTTCTTGTTGCCGATGCCATGAAAAATCCCATGAAATGCTCGATATATAAATAATCTCCTTTGAGTGCAAGTGTTCATTCATATATTTTCATCTCCTGCCAAGCTCTACTTATTTTCTCTATAGTAATTACTCAGTACGATGCTTGCAATCAGGGGGCTCAAAAACATCGAACCTATCGTAGCCAATGGTGCAAATGTATACGTAAACGCCCACGCTAAGAAAGAGCAGATACTTCCACAGCAGACCGCAAAGACAAACCTGTCTCCTTCTTTGAAGACTTTAATATGCTGCCATATCTGATGAATAAACTTCCCGAAAACCATTAGCAGGTACAGTACTCCACAAATGCCAACTTTAAATAGAATCTCCAAGTACAAGCAATGGACAAAATCACCCCAGTCCATCCATCCCATCTTAGTAATAAATGTTCTTTTCAGGTAACCAAATCCATTTCCAAGAATTGGGTGATCCAAAAATCGATTGAACGCTTCGCGGTAGTCGTAAATACGGTAGCCGCCGCTTTCTTCAAAGCCGGATGAAAGTTCCATAAAACGCTCTAATGTTCTTTCAAGAAGTTGTCCGCCAAAGATACCGATCACCATAACAGCAACTATACCCACAAAAAAAGTAAAAGTCAGTATGGATTCTCTTTTTTCTTTGGGAAGAAGCACCAATAACACAATAAAGCCTATCACAAAGCCAACAATATATGTTCTTGTTTGGCAGGTGGCCACCACAAGGAACGACAGAGCAATGATAATTTTTGTATTTGGGACATAACCATATAGCGAGAGTAGCGCGGCTATTGGGAACAAACTCATAATCAGATTTAATCCCACTCCACCGCGAGTAGTAATAAAAATTTCAATCGTTCCCAAAATAAGCATCAACATTGAAAGTGCCTTGACGCCGCGGAGTACCTCTATGTTATTGTTCCAGGATGCTCTCAGCAAGATGTAATATACAATGATTTCCAGATATTTATAGCAATCAATAAACACCTGGAAAATCTTATGCCCATTCAGCACTCCAATTATAGAATAAAACACAAGAAAAGCTAAAATTGCAGGGATAAATCTGCAAAACAGCCGATCTCCTATCCTCCATTTTCCATTACTCCGTATAATTATCGTCACTAAAAGAAGTGCGATGATAGCCAACTGAAACATTACGTTATTTCTCACTCTGTCAAAATCCAGCACCCTGCCAGCCACAAACTTTATTGCAAAAAAGAGTGCCGGAAAATAACAGATATCCAACCTTATCAAACAAACAAGTCCGACCAGCAAAGCAATTGCTGCCAAAACAAGCATTATTTCAGACATATCTCATCCTTTTATTCCTGCCACATGCTGTGTAATTTGTGGCAATTCATCTCTTACAAACTCATCAAGTTCTTTCTTCATTTGTTCCCGCTCAAATTGGTTAATATTTTTATTTACTGCTGCAATTTGTTGATAAAGTTGCTTTTTGATTGCCGCAAAATTATGCGGCTCATATCGCATAAAGAAAATCAATCTGCTCTTGATATACTCTTTTGTTAAAAAATACGACTGGATCGTACTTCCACCACAATAGTGAACGTAGCCTATAAATGGGATCACGCCAACTTTATATCCTGCATTATTTATGCGGCGGCAAAGATCTTCGTCCTCCATGTACATAAAGTAGTTTTCGTCCAGTCCTCCGATTTTATAGTACAATTCCCGCTTAATAAGCATTGCCGAACCGGCGATCCATTCCGCCGAAGTAAATTCCGCTACTCCATCATCCTTATGCTCAGCTAGTTTCACAAGTTTACGCTGAAGACCCATCTTTTCCAGAATTGGCTTGACATAAGACTGGAGCCATATCCGTTTCAGATTTTCATACTTATGAGCGATTGGAAGTTCTATCCCGTTACGGTCTAATGCCTGGCAGCCAAGAATTCCAACCTCCGGGGTCTTTTCTGCAAATTGATACAGGGCATCCAGCATTCCATCTTTTACTTCCGTATCATTATTCAGTAACAGTAGATATTTTCCGCCTGCCAGTTTTACCCCCACATTATTGCCAAAGGCAAAACCGCCGTTCCTTCCGCTATCGACAACCGTAAGCTGTGGAAATCTCTTCTTTAATGTTTCCACACTACCATCCTCAGAATGATTATCAATTACAATAATTTCATAGCTCACCTTCGTTTTTGCTGCCATCAGTGAATAAATGCAGTTTTCCGTCAATTTTACGTTTCGGAAATTGACCAGAATGATTGAAATGTCAACTATACTCTTTTCCATAGTTTGTCATCCCCGTCTACAGTATCAAAAAATTCTCATGCGAATTTCTTGTACCTTTTCAAGTAAAGCACAAGGCATTTTGCTACAAATTATCAATCCAATTTTATATTTATGATATGTTGCGCACGGTTTCCAACCATGCAATTCTTTTGCTGCCCTGTCACGATCTCCCATAAGGCACAGCGAGAAGATATAGGGAACCATTCGACGATCCCTTATTTCTTTGACCCACTCTTTCTGTCTTGATGACAGTTCCTCCTTTCGCAGCAGTCCATCCAAAGTTTTCATATAATGGCTTGAATACACCACTTTATGCGTATGTGTTTTTCTGGCATTGCTGGAAGTTTCTCTCCGGTAGGTAGCACAGATCTTATTGCTATGCGCCACTTTACAGGTTGCACCCAGCCGCATCCAGAAATCAAAGTCTTCATATACTGTTTCCCCTTCCGGGAACCATTCTTTCATTTCCTGAAGGTTCTTGCGCCTTACCGCTACACACGAACTATTACAGACCCAAAAAGGTGCTGTTGCCATCTCGTAAAAGTCTTCCACATAACTATCCTTTTTCAAATCCACGCTTTTCCAAACTGGGTGTACGATACGCTCTCCGTAAGACACCTGATAAGACGGACATGCCATCCCTGCTTCCGGAAATCTATCGAACAAATCCTTAACTGTCTGCAAAAAGTCTTTTTCCCAGACGTCATCCGCATCCAAAAAGCAAACAAATGTTCCACTTGATGCTTTTATGCCACGGTTACGTGCAGCAGAGACCCCTGCATTTTTTTGTTGAATCAGTTTAATTCTTGAATCTGGAATACTCCTTACAATCTCTAGCCCATTATCTGTAGAACCATCATCCACAACAATCAGTTCAAATGAGTCCATTGTCTGTGAGAGAACACAGTTTATTGTTTTTTTTATGTACTTTTCTTTATTGTAAAGTGGAATAATAACTGAGAATAATAATTTCATAGATTTCTCCCTTTATGTGCTTTAGATATTTCTAGCACCTTAGGTACTGTGGATTGATGAAGGCAGTCATCATGCCTGCAATATCATACTTGACGATTCAAATCAAAAGCAGCCCAGACTCAATCTCAAAGAGTCTGAGCCGCCTATTCCTTATAAAGCTCTACTAATCGTCCTCAGCAGTGTGATCTCCGCACTGCCGCTATTATGTCTTGTGCCGGCACAACGTTGCTGTGACTCAGCAGTGTGAGTCGTACTTTCGCTATTTTTTCCAATTTTTATCAGTTCAAAATGTACAAAATCATCGATATTTAGTTATTTTCCCCACTCATTGCGGTAGTTTGGCCCTCAGAAACTCCCTCGGTGCTTTCAGGCATAAACAGGATCTTCACTGTTGCAAACATGATTTTCAAATCTTCGACAATGCTCGGATGCGCTATGTACATCAAATCCATAGTCAGTTTGTCATAAGGAGTAGTATTGTACTTACCATAAACCTGTGCATAACCAGTCAGGCCAGCCTTAGCCTGCAGGCGCAGTGCGAACTCTGGCATTTCTTCGCAATACTGAGCAGCAATTTCTGGACGTTCGGGGCGGGGACCGACGATGCTCAATTCTCCTCGCAATATATTGAGGAGCTGCGGCAGTTCATCAACGCGGCAAGCGCGAATCACCTTGCCGACAGGCGTGATGCGGTCATCATGGTCGCCGCTGGACAAACGGGCTACGCCGTCCTTTTCCGCATCTACGCGCATACTGCGGAATTTCAGAATGTCGAACTCTTTGCCGTCCTTGGTCAGGCGAATCTGCTTATAAAACACCGGACCGTGATCGGTTGCTTTGATGGCAATCGCCGTAATAAGGAAGATCGGGCTGAGAACGACCAGCGCAACAGCAGAAATCACAATGTCCAGCAGACGCTTAATGAACAAATACTCCGGCTGCGGATGGTAGCGGCCCACCTTTAGCATCGGCAGGTGGAACATATGCATCGGGTACGCGCCGGACATAATGGTATCCCCGATGCGCGGGATAACAAATGTACCAATGTTATTTTCCACGCAGTACTTCAGAATCACATTGCGGTCATGACTATGAATGCCGCTCATAAACACCGTGCTGACGCCGTCCAGCATGGCAAGGTTCGCAATGCATTCATCTGCCGTGGCGGTAAGTACAACCTTGTACTTATCGTCCAGCCCATACTTGCCAATCAGTTTTTCCATACCTTGGCGGATGTCGTAAATCACAGCCGTTGCCTGCGGCGGGAAAATCTTGAAATACGCGTGGTGCGCGTTATATGCCCAGATGGCTGCCAAAATCACCTGCCCGATCAGCGCCGCAACGCCCGGCAAAATGTTGGGCAGGTGCTTGCTCAGCAGCCAAATCACAATGTACATAATGAAATCGCTGACCGCTACTGCCAAGAACTGTGCGTAGACGATCTCGGAAATGCGCTGCATGGACATGAACAAGGCATCGTATACGCGCCCAAAGATGATGAACAGCACAAAGAACAGTGCCACCACCAGATAATCGCCCTTTGCGTAAAATGGCGATGCAATGTGCTTTGCATAGTACAAATACCAGCATAGTGCAAACGGGACCGTTACCAAAACCGCGTCCAGTGTTTTCATGATCCGTAAAATCAAATCGTGCTTAAACCTTGTCATGATTTCTCCTTAAACCTTACCCTACTTTTTCTGCCGGTTCCTCGCCCAACAGCTTCCGCAATTTATCTATTTTGTCTGCATTCAGCTTCGGTGACTGCTTGCGCAGCAGTACCTTTTGCTCATAAAGCCAACGTCCCAGCCAGATACCGTCCGTTGTCTTGTACTTAGCCGGGATCAGCAAATTTCCATGTTCCTGCAGATAATCCTGCGCCAGATCATACCGATACTGCCATGGGTCCGGTTTTTCCCACTGCATACCGATTTTATCCAGCAGCTCCACGCGCTCCGGCGTGAGCTTGCAGTTGCTCTTGCCCGGATTGTTGTGTGCGTACTGCTGGCGCGCCACCCACTTGCCGAGGGCAATGCCATCTGCCGTAGTATAGGCGATGGGGACGTTCAAATTTCCGTATTCTTCAAAATACAGCTTGGCTGCTGCATAAGCCTCACTCCACTGGAAGTCATAATTATTCTGTTCCCACCGGATTCCGATGCCTTCCAGCCGCGCAGCTTTTTCCTGTTGCAGCGTTCCGTTGGCGTAGGTCTGCTTTTGATTCCGCAGCCACACACCAAGGCGTAGACCGTCTTTTGTTGTGTAGGTCACAGGCATGATTAGATTGCCATGGTCGGCGTAATATTGGGCAGCTGCTGCAAAGCCGCGCTCCCACTTTTCGCTGAAAGCGTCCCAGACCATGCCGACTTGTTCAAGGCTGGTGATTTTCTCTTCGTCCAAACGACCCGCGAGCTTTTCAGTGCGCTTGTTGGAAATCCATCTTCCCAGTGGATACCCATCCGCTGTTTTCCAGTTTACAGGAACCATAAGATTCCTGTGCTTCGCATAGTATTGCTCGGCTTCTTCATAGCCTTTTGTCCAAGCCAGGTCGTTGTAGTTGTCCCAGCGCATACCGATGCTGTCTAGACGTTCAATCTGTTGTTGAGTCAAGCGACCACCGCAAGTGCCGCTGCGAATCTGCCGCTGCAATTGCAGCCATGCGCCAAGGCTCAGTCCCATCGGCGTTTTGTACCGTCTGGAGATATCCAGATTGCCGTTTTCGGCGTAGTAGATGCTTGCCTCGGAGAAGTAATGATCCCACGTTGAGGACAGGCTGCTTTGCAACTGCTCAAACAGAACGCGGCAGTCATGCACCTGCTCCACGACCTCGAAGCGGTCGGTGACAACCTTGTCGCCCTCGCCGTTGGCGTACAGGCGCTGCACGGCGGCTGTCATTTCGTCCTGCAATCCGCTGATGCTGGACAGCCCCTCGAAGTTGTTGACCACATCCAAAATCAGCGGTGTAACGCTGTCCCCTGCTGTCAAAGCGCGACCGATTTGCTGCTTATAGATGATGGGCGAAATCGTCGGGCGGAACAGAATCACACCCGAAATGCCCGCAACGTGTACGCCCTCGTTGAGCATATCAATGCAGAACAGCAGCTTGAGGTGGTCGCTGTTGTCCGCCTTAAAGTCAGCAAAGGCTTTGTCGGTGGATGGGTCCTCGGACAAAGCCCGATAGACCGTCGGCGCGGGGTCAATGGCGGCAAACCACTGCGGCACATGGGAAATCATCTCGTCCATATGTTCCTTGCCGGAACAGAACACGATGTACTTGCCGCTTTTGTTGGTGATGTGGCGGGCAAAGACCTTGTCCAGTCCGTCTGCCTGCTCTAAGGCGCGCTTTAGGGCGTCCAGATATTTCTGGTTCACGTCCTGAATACCTGGGCTGCGCAGATTATTCACACGATTTTGATACCGCGCTAAATCTTGCTGATACTTGAACACGGTGGTTACATACTTCGGGGCAGGCAAAATACCCCGGACGATGGCTTCGCCCAGGGACATTTCGGAAGCAACATGACCGTCAAACAATTCCTCGGCCATATCGCGGTTGTTATCCAGATACCGCACGTTGGTGGCAGTCAGACCCAGCAGCTTTGCCTGTGGACACAGCGCCAACAGCTTTTGCGTGCTGTCGCCCCAATACTCGGCACCGGCACGGTGGAACTCATCGAGTATAATATAAGCGGGGTCCTGCGCAGCGATTTCCTGCAGCTGCGCGGGGGTACAGCAAATCAGCTTGGCGTAGGTGTAAAAGCGGACGTTTTGCAACGGAAAATCCGGGTCTTGCCGCAGCAGGCTTTCGCGCTGGGTCTTAAAAATATACTCGCTTGGGGATAGCCATAGAATTACAGCGTCGGGGTGATCCTCGATCAGCTTAAAGGCGATATAGCTTTTTCCGGTTCCCGTGGGGTGAACGATGGCGGCCTTACCGTATTGCTGCATCATTTTGACTGCCGCTTGGTAGGCTTTTGCATTGTGTTCAAACAGCTGCAGCGCCATCCTGTATCTCCCCTTCCCGAAAGGTTCTCCATTTTTATAATGGAGGATTCCCGTTTACTAAAAACTACACTATACTAATCAATAGTATAATACCACAAGAGTCGACAATTTACAACATATCCTGTCGCATTTATTTCTACTGCAACTGTTTTTCGGCACATTGTCCCAGATACACCACTTTGTTGTTGGCGTAGTTGTCAGATATTGTATGCGGCCGGGGTACACACAGCCCATCAGGGGTCAGAAAAGGGGTAAAAATTTATTATGGCAAGACGAGGAGAGAATATCCGGAAGCGTAAAGATGGTCGCTGGGAGGGTCGATATATCTGTGGTCGGAAGGAAAACAACAAGGCTAGCTGGGGTTATATTTATGGGCACACCTATACTGCCGTCAAGCAGGAGCTTTCCCGGAAAAAGACGCAGTATGCTTACTGTACGTTGACTGCGGAGGCTGCATCCTTTAGCAATTTGGCGGACAGATGGTTTTGTTCTGTGCAGGCAAGTGTAAAGGCATCGACTGCTGCCCACTATCGTTATACGCTGGACCGTTACATTCTTCCTGTATTGGGCAGCGTTTCCGTTCGTCAGCTGACCGAGGCGAAAGTCGAGGTCGCCTTGCAGGAAATCGTATCCGCATCTCAAAAGCGTCACAAACCACTGGGCTACACAACGGCTCGCGAGTGCTTGACGCTGGTGCGGCGCATTTGCCGGTACGGCTGCCATCTGCACGTTATGCCGCCGCTGTACATCGAATTTCAGCTTCCCAGCCAGTCCATGCGGCAGGAACCCGTAATCAATGCCAAAGAGCGATGCGCTATCGAAAACTATGTTGTATGCAACCCCACCCCTAGAAAGGTGGGGCTTCTTTTTATGTTGGAATTAGGGCTGCGTATCGGTGAGGTGTGCGGCCTGAAATGGTCTGATATTGATACAGAAAGCAAAATCTTGACTGTACAGCGTACAGTAAGCCGCATCTATCTAGGCAAGAATAATACAAGAGTCGAAATTTCTACCCCCAAAACACGCAGCTCTGCGCGGCAATTGCCGATTCCGGAAAACCTTTTGCTAATTCTGCGTCAATTGAAAAAGCTGTATGCCGATGACGCTTGGTTTTTATCCGGAAACAGCTGCAAGCCTGTTGAACCCCGCTGTTATCGCGCAAGTGTAAAGCGCTATCTGCGGCAGGCAGCAGTGCAGGTCGTGCGCCCGCATATCCTGCGGCACAGCTTTGCGACCACTTGTCTGCGCGCGGGGTGCGACGTGAAAACGATCAGCACACTGTTAGGCCATGCCAGTGCCTCCACCACACTCAAACGCTATGTACATACGGACTGGCCGCACCTAGTCCATGAGGTCAACCGAATATTTGCCGTTTCTGCCAGAAGGGGTCGATAGAGGGGCAAAAGAGTTTAAAAAGCTGCGAAGCATCGTCTGAACTTTCTGCAAGGTACTCCATTATAAAAATGGAGGATTCCCGTTTGCATTTTTTACCCTTCATTATACACGTTAAAGAACGACATAGCGTCTTTTCTGTTTCTCTTGACCCGCACTTCCCAGTGCAGATGGCTTCCTGTTGCCCGCCCGGTGTGACCCACATAGCCGATCACCTCGCCCTGCTGCACCTGCTGACCGGTGGTGACGCAGATGGACGAACAGTGGGCGTACAGCGTTTCCAGCCCGCCGCCGTGGTCGATTTGGATGTAGTAGCCGTAGCTGCCGCCCCAGCTGTCAAGACCATTGGCAACGGTAACGATGCCGTCTGCGGCGGCGAGGATCGGCGTACCCTCGGCGCAGGCAATGTCGGTGCCGGTGTGGGAGCTGACCTCGCCGGTGATGGGGTCCACGCGGTGACCGAACTGCGAGGTAATCGTACCCGCGACAGGCAGCGGCCATTGCAGGGTGCCTGTCGGGATGCGGGTGCTGTCCGGGTTCATAAGTTCTCCACCGCCCTGTGCAAAACCGCCGAGCAATTCTGCCCACAGTTCCTCATACTGTGGGTCTTGCAGGAGTTGCAGATAGGTGTTCTGGCGGGTGGTGAAATGATAATCTGCCGCCATCTCGTCGGGTGTTTTGTGGGTCAGTTCGATTACAAGGACAGTTTCGGTGATTTCTGTGGTAGTCGGGTTGCCGTCCTCATCGGTAGTGTCTATGGTAGTCGTCTCCGGGTGGGTGGAATAGTCCACTGCGTTCATTGCCCACATAGTTTTCCGCAGTTTATCCAACTGTTCCTCTGTCAGCGCAGCAACGGGTGCGCCTTGTTCGCTGCCCGCCACATACGAAGAAAAGACCGCCAAGACATCTTGCCAGCGGATGTAGTATACATCATCGTTGGCGGTAATGTCTTGGTGGTCGTGCTGTACGGTGTCGGAGATTTCTTCCAGTCTGTCGCGGTATTCTGCCGTCAGGGTTTCTACGGCTTCGCGCACGGTGACGGACGCTGCGTTGGGGGCATCGGCGGCAAAGAAGATGCCGTAAGCCGAGCCGGACACAAAGGCCACAAGGCTGATAACGATTATAATACTAAGCGCCACGCTGATGCCTGTGGCGACGGCTACAGCTAGGCTGTGCAAGCTGGCAAGAAAATGACGTATAGCCGAGCGCACTGCCACAGCCGTTCTGCCTGTGTCGCCCGCAGCCTTTTGCGCGGCAAACCGTATTTTTTTCGCACGGGTCTGCATCTGCGCTTGGGTCGTCACACTGCGCGCGGTTTCCTTTGCGGCGGTGCGCGTTTGGCGCTGACTTTGGGTCACACCGCGAATATCGCGCGGCGCGGTTTTGGCGGTGACGGCTTTTTCTTTTGCCCTCTGGCGGGGCAAATCTGCCCCACGGCGCGGGCGTTGTGCCGAATCGGGCAGCGTGCCGCGCTCGGTCTGTTTCGGGCTGACAACGCATTCACCTGCAGCGTGGGCGCGGGCAGCAGCCTCTTTTTGGCGGTGCTGTCGGACTTGGGTTTCTGCCAATTTCCGCCCCTGATGCCGCACAAAAGCTGCCGACTGTTCCGCAGCCGAACCCGCAAGGTCTGTCGGTTCCTGCTGTCGGGTGTCGGTGTCATTTTCCTGCGCGGCGGTGCGGGTTTGTTCTTTCGTTTTTAGCCACGCCGCTTTTAGGGCGGCTTTTGGTATCGTTCCTGCCGTACTTTTGGGGGTACGGTCGCGGGGGATTTGTTTGCTCTCTTTTGGCGTTCTCATACTCTCACCTCGGTTCGGATGTACGCTTTGCCACAACGACAACCCTGCTGTTTTTGCCGGAATCATCGCAGGTGGACAGCGTAATCAGCTTGTCCCCATAAACAGCCGTCACTCCGGTTTCGTACAATGCGGCGCCCTTACAGGCGTCCACATAGGCGGCAAATTCCTGCAGGGTTTCGGCATCGGTACATTGATAATAGGCAAACAGATCCTCCGTTTCGCCCCGAAATACCGCCATCACGGTATATTCTGCCTGTGCCGTCATGGTGTCAAATTGGATAATTCTGTGCTGCTCCCAAAAGAATTCGCGCTTGTATTGCAGCAAATCAGAGAACATAGTGCCGTCCTTCATGTTGTGTCCGTACACAAGGATATTGTCGGATGGCGTTTGCAGGTTGCAGTTTGCCTGCACATACGGGCAGCCGTGCGGGGAGTCGGCTTTTTCAAAGTTGTGCTTTAGGTAAAAGTCGGGGTCATGCTTTGACTGCATGGCCGGGTAGTTGATGTTGGTTCCGTCAATCTGTATCCACCCGGCGAGGTCGCTGTTTTGCGCGTACAGCGCCTGATACTGCGGCAAAAAATTATTCCCCGTTGACGCAGCGTCATCGGGGAAATTTTCTGTCTGCGCGGCAAGCTGTCGATACATTCGCGCTTGCGTACAGGAGTCGGCGGCATAGCGGGCAATACTTGCGGCACTTGCAAGAAAAACAGCGGTAAGGGGTAAAATCAGGATGCGGTAAAATTTCAACATAGGATGATGTCCTTTCTCAGAATCGGTTTGCAAAGGAAAAACAGACGATGTATAATACAGATATGTTCAAGGGTTGGGGGGGGTGTTATGATGAATTTGTATCTCAGTGCGGCGGAGTACGATTACCACACGCTGCTCAAGGTAGCCGAGATGGCAGGGCTTGCGGGGATCATCGGTTTTCATGAGGCCGGGGACGGCTATCTGGTGACCTTCCCGCAGGGGGAAAATGTTCAGGCTCTGATAGATGACTATAAGGGACGGCTGCGGGATTTGGAAAACAATATTTGGATGCATTGAAGCTAAAGAGTGAACCTATATAAATCGATATAGTGAAGCTGCCCCCAACCTACGCCAGCTGCTATGAAGCCACTGTCGTACAGACACGCGCAAAGCCGCTTTGCCGGGAGTACAACCAAATTACGTCTAATGAACGAGACAAACGTCGCACCATTCTGCAAAAACTATTCCGGCACTTGCATCCCCGTGGCAGGAATTGAGCCACGTTTCCATTTTACAGAGAGGGATAAAATCAAGCAGGAAGATATTCTGTTTTGATGTGAAATATCTAAATTGAAAATCATAGGAGGCACGAGTATGGACAGAACTGCATTTTTAAAGACTATGATACAGGTACTTAAATACGACCTTTCGTATAAAGGAATCTCTAACAGAGAAAAGCTTCTTTCAATATTAGGTCGAGCAAAAATAAACTTCGTTACCCACAATGTATTTGCGAGGCGTTCGTATCAATATTGGGAAACAGTAGAAATCAGACTTCCTGTTCCATTATTGGCCGTAGCTCAGGAGCACAAGGAAGATTTGAAATCTCTTGTCGAGTTTGTTTATGAAGAATCTAAAGATTATGCGTTACAAGATGTGGAAATCAAACCTCAGGTTATTGATGCCCCTGAGGAAATAAAAGAGTATAATGTGGTATTTGATGAAATACAAGATACTGTTATTCAAGGCATTAGAAATGCAAAGTTCATAATTTGGGCTGCGGTAGCATGGTTCACCAATGACGCAATCTATCAGGAACTTTTATCGAAAAAGGCTCAAGGCCTAAGCATTCGAATACTTGTCTCAGACGAAGATAATAATAAAGAAACGATTTCTAAACTAAAGGAAACCGGATTTGATGTAAAAGTTATTCCTAAGTGGGGAGTCCAAAAGTACAATAGAATGCATGACAAATTTTGTATTATTGACATGGATTATGTTATGCACGGTTCGTATAACTGGACTCCTACGGCTGACTATAATAAAGAGACTTTGTCAACGGTGGTCGATCATGAGTTTGTATCAAAATTTGCAGATGAATTTATGAACCTGTACAACAGAGACTCCCTCCGTTAATTCAGTCGGGAAACCCATGTTTGTGTAAATAAAGTAAATCGAGTTTTACCATAACGGATTTTAGCTTTTCACACAATCAAGACCGCTTCGGCGGTCCTTTATTTTTATAACGCAAAGATTTACTCCTTCCTCTCGGACGGGTTGGTCGACATCAGTTTATAGAGCTTTGTATCCTTGGGAAAAGAATTTGTGAAAGGCACGATGTTGCCCGCGCAGCGAATCAGTCCGCAGCCTGCGGGGACGTTGGTGACGTAGCCAAGCTGGTTGTCCGAGATGTTCAGCAGCTTCGCCAGTTCCGCGCGGTCGGTGGCGCTCTGGTTCAGCATTACCAGAAACTCTGAGTTAGCCAGCATCAGGCGGGCGGTGTCGGAGCGCAGCAACTCGTCCACATTCTGCGTCAACCCGGTCACAAGTCCGTTGTACTTGCGGATGCGTTTCCACAGCTTGTAGAAAAAATTCGCGCTGTACTCGTAGCGGAACAAAATGTAAAACTCGTCGCAGAAAATCCACGTTCTGCGCCCCTTTTTCCAGTTCTGAATCACGCGGTTGTAAATCGCATCCAGCGTCACCAGCATACCCAGCGGCATAAGCTGTTCACCCAGTTCGCGGATGTCGTAGGCAATGATTCGCGCCTGCGTGTCCACGTTGGTATGCCGGGCAAAGGTGTTCAGCGTGCCGGTAATGAACAACTCGGACGACAGCGCCA
>OLPZ01001345.1_pt1 | contig 16453 bp, 8 predicted proteins | sample 1672711 | NCBI WGS metagenome assembly OLPZ01 (sample SAMEA3136716, study PRJEB25190) | human gut metagenome
GCACCTAGACTTGCCCCCGCGCAACTTGCGGACGATATATACCTTACCTACCGACAAACCCAACTTGGGTGCCGCGCTCGGCGACCGATACATACATCCGCTTGAACGGTATTTACTACCGTTCACCGAAATCGTTGACAAACAAAATGGCAGACAGTATGCATCGGCGAGGTGAGATATCAGTCATCGTCAATCCGCAGGATAGCAGCGCTTTTCCTTCGGCGTAGTCAAACGTTTTAGCGTTAATAAAACGAGAAATCAGCAGGCAATCATAGCGAAATATAAGGTTGAAATTCGCGCAATCATATATATCAGTTGTTTAGGGTGAGTTTAGTTTTCGGATCCACTTGTGGAGGCTTTGTCTCGCTCTTCATTCCAGGCAGCAAGAACCTCATGGACCGATCTTGCGACATCGGCAGGAACGCCTCGAACTTCTGCAATCTCTTTCTCGCTCGCCGCGCGTAACCGTTTCATCGAGCCAAAATGGCGCATAATGGCACGTTTTCTGGTGGGTCCCACGCCTGGAACATCGTCGAGCACCGAGACCGTCATTGCCTTATCGCGCAGCTCGCGATGGAATGTAATGGCAAAACGGTGCGATTCGTCTCGCACCTGTTTGATTAGGTAGAGCGAAGCGGACCCTGTCGGCAGCACGACAGGCGTCTCGTCCCAAGGCACGAAAACCTCCTCATCGGCCTTCGCCAAGCCGCAAACTGGTATATCGAGCCCAAGGGCCTCAAGTTGTTTAATGGCTGCCGTCAATTGCGGCTTGCCGCCGTCGACAACAAGCAAATCGGGGCGCGAGCCAAAGCGCTCATCGGCCATGCGCTCGGGAGCGTAGCGCCGACCAAGGACCTCGGACATCGACACGAAGTCGTTCGCCTCGTCCAGTTCGGCCTGGATTTTAAAGCGTCGGTACTGACTCTTGTCGGCACGGCCGTTGGTAAACACCACCATCGACGCAACTGTGAAGGTGCCATGCAGCGTGGAAATATCGAAGCACTCGATACGCATCGGAGGCTCGGGCAGTGCCAGAGCACTCTCAAGCTCCAAAAGAGCCTGATTGGTGCGATCGTCGGCATAACCCGTGCGCATCATGTAGCGCATAAGGGCATGACGGGCATTTCTGGATGCCATATCGAGTAATCGATGCTTTTCGCCGCGCTGAGGTCTATGGAGATGGCAGGAGCGCTCGCGCTTGGCCGCAAGCCACTCCCCCAGCGCCTCCGCGTCCTCAAGCTCAACAGAAAGGTTAATCTCAGCTGGAATATCAGCTGTCTCGTCGTAATAGCGCTTAAGAAAACCCGACTGGAGTTCCTCCTCATCGACATCGAGGCCCTTATCGAGAATAAACTCACAGGTTCGAACCGTTCGGCCCTCGCGCACGACAAAGACGCAGGCAGCCGAGATGGTCTCCTCGCGATAAAAGCCAATGACATCGATATCGACACTGGACGGAAATACGACCTGTTGGCGATCATCCAGGCCCCTGATGACATCTAGACGACGCTTGACGCGCGCCGCACGCTCAAAATCGAGCGCCTCGGCAGCCTCTGCCATCTCGGTCGTGAGCTCGTCGACGACATCCTTGCGATGGCCAGACAAAAAGCGCTCGACGCGCTTAACGTTCTTGGCATAGTCGGCGGGAGAAATCGCACCGACACACGCTCCCGGCCCTCGGCCGACATGATAGTCAAAGCAAGGCCGTCCGTTTTGCGCGCAAATCATATTGACGATATCTTCTTCGCCCTTGTGGGACTCGACAATACGGCGGCATCGACGCCACTCCGCACAAGCCGCCGAGCAGATCGGGATCACCTTGCGCAACGTATCAATGGTCTCACGCGCCGCGCGGCTGTCGGTATAGGGACCAAAATAACGCGTTCCCGGCTTATGGCGCTCACGCGTATATTTGATAGCTGGGAACAGATCGCTCTTGGTGATAGCGATAAAGGGATAGCTCTTGTCGTCCTTAAGGTCCACATTAAAGTACGGATGGTACTGGCCGATCAGGTTGCGCTCGAGTACAAGCGCCTCGTGCTCGGTCTCCACCACGATATAGTCGAAACTCGCCACCAGCTGCATCATAAGTGGAATCTTCTGACGTTCATCTTGCAGCGTTACGTATTGGCGCATGCGGGCGCGCAGGTTTTTCGCCTTACCCACATAGATGACATCGCCCTTGGCATCTTTCCAAAGGTAACATCCGGGCTGCGTGGGAACGCGCGAAACCTGCTCGGCGAGTGTTGGAATGTTGTCGTGACCGGCCACGTTTGCCTACTTGCGGCGAAGCAGCGAGGAGACCTCGGGCACCTTAAAGGCGATGGCCAAGCCAATGGTGACGGCGAGCGAGACGATGCCCGCAACGCAAACATAGCCCAAGGTAATCAGAATCGAGCCGCCGAGCGCGCCGAAAAAGTGCTCAAGCGTCCACATGACACCGGCACCCGCAGCCGCACCCAGGCTTCCAAGCAAAAGGCCAAAGAAGCCGCCATGCAGAATAGATTTGACCTGAAGGCCATGCAGGCGACGGCGCAGCCACCACAGCGAGCAGCCAACCAAAATCACGTAGTCGACAACATACGAAAGTGCGATCGCAGGCATGCCGTAGCCAAGCACCACGCCAAACAACAGCACCGAACCGACCTGTCCGATGGTGGAGTAAAGACAATAACGACCGAAGGGCTTCATATCGAGCAAGGCCGAGAAGCTCTTCTGCATAAGCACAACCGCTCCGTAAAGTGGCAACGAAGGAGCCTGGTAAATAAGGAACTCCGACACCAACGCAACACCAGACTCATCGAACTTGCCAGTGCAGTAGATCATATTGAGCGGGCGGGCGAAGACGATCAAATACAGTGCAAATGGAATTAGGAAGAAGAGAATCTGAGCAACGCCGTTCGAGATGCCGCTGCGAACGCTATCGTAGTCTTGCTCCTGAGCATCATGCGAAAGCTCGGTATATAGCGCCGTCGAGAGCGAGACGGCGATTAGAGCATAAGGCAGGGTATACCACAAGCGCGCGTATGCAATGACAGAAGGTCCGGTCTCGGGCTGCACCACCAGCGCGGCGGCATTGATAATGGAGGTCTGGACAAACGTGCACACCGTGGCGAGCAGCGTCGGGATACCGAGCGCAATCGTCTGACGAAGCGCAGGATCCTTAAAGTCGATATGGATATGGGGATGCACACCGTACTTGCCAAGCGCGGGAATCTGGCAGGCCATCTGGACAAAGACGCCGAGGGTCGTGCCAGCCGAAATCAAGATGATGCCTGCATGCTCGCCAAATTGCGCGGACACGGGCGCAAAACCAATAAAGCTGGCGATAACGATCACGTTGTTCAAAACGGGGGCGAACGTCGACCAAAAGTAATCGCGATGCGCGTTGAGAACGCCCGAGAACACCGAGCCCAGACCATAAAACAATATCTGGATGGCAAAGAAACGGAACATGAACGCAGCGGTATCCATGCTGCCGCCGTCACCCGAAAGGAACGATTGCGTCCAGATAAAGCCCGGGGCGAACACGGTCCCCAGCAACGAAATGCCACCCAGCACCAAAAGCAGAATGCCGAGCAGGTTGCCCACGTACTCGTTCGAGGCCTCGCGACCCTGCTCACGCCTCACGCCCATGTACACGGGCAAAAACGCCGTCACGAGCATGCCGCCCATCACGAGTTCGTAGAGCATATTGGGCAGGTTGTTAGCGACCTGATAGGAGGACGAGAGCAGCGACATGCCGATGGCGGCTGCCATGGCCCACGTGCGGATGAAACCGGTGACACGCGACAAAATGGTCAATACGGTCATAAGGCCGGCAGACCGACCAACCGTGGAGTAGTCGGACGAGCCCATATCGTCTACGTGATCCTGAGATTCCATGTGAGACACAGACTGAGGCTCAATCTCATCCACAGAGGAAAGAGACCTGTTCGCTGAAAAGGAATCATCGACTAAGATCGCATTGTCACCAGACGCGGCATGATCCCCAAACACCGTATCGACTTCCTGTGTGGCAGCACCTCGACCAGAAAACGACAAGGGATCCCAATCGTCATCGTCATCGACCGTCACGCCTTCGACGAGACCAATTGAACCGAGCGGAGACCATTCATCATCTGAAAGCAACGATTCGCCGTCATCGGGAGCGTCCTGCGTTGCAGGGCTAACGGCGGCCGCGCCCTGATGCGAACTTTTCCCTTGTGCGGCCATCAAAAACACCGCAGTCTCATCGGGACGCGGGGCATGAGGCGTATCCGAAGTGCTGGACATCCGATCCACGCCTGTACGAGCAGCGGCCAAAAACACAGCCGTCTCGTCGGGTCGAGTCGAGGAAAGAGACGAACGAGAAGGCACCGGACCGGCACCGGCGGCACGCAAATACACCGCCGTCTCACCCGGGTCGGCGGCAGCCGACCAGACTTTACGAATCTCATGTTCGACCGAAGCCAGCTCAGGCGAAGACGCCGAGGGGGTCGGCCCTTTTGCAAAATGAGCCCCGCGCTTTGAATCTTCCTGAGGCATCGCTCAGTCCTCTCTCGTGATCGGGGCGACCGTGGCCCCGCAAAATGCAACTAAATCGTCGGGCGCGACCTCAAGCTGGTAGCCACGCTTGCCTCCCGAGATAAAAATGGTATCCCAAAGGACGCATGTCTCATCGATCAGCGTCCGGAAGCGTTTTTTCATACCGACCGGGCTGCAACCGCCGCGGACATACCCCGTCGCGGCGAGCAAATCTTTGACATGCATCATGGTCAGCGTCTTTTCGCCTGCGGCGCGCGCGGCGGCCTTGAGGTCGAGCTCGTCGGCAACAGGAATGCAGCACACGACATGGTCGTTGGACGGCGTCGTGCAGACCAGGGTCTTAAATCCCTGACCGGGCTCCTCGCCAAGCTGCTCGGAAATCGCGACGCCCAGCCCCGACGATTCATCGCCATCGTCTTCGTACGTATGGAGAACATAGGAGATGCCGGCGCTTTCCAGCTCGCGCATCGCATTGGTCTTTGGCGTCTTCACGGCCTTCGACATGGCATATCCTTTCCCTCACATTCGAACGCAAGGTTTAAGTATATGTCCATTTGCGCGGCATACGCTATCTCGACAAAGAGAGCGCCACCGAATCGTAAGGAATCGGCGGCGCTCATGTTTCAAAAACACCTATGTATTAGGCATCGAGTTGCGCTTGACGCTCCTTATCGCGTTTGAGCAAGGGCGCCAAGAACTTGCCAGTATAGCTCTGTGGGCATGCCGCAACCTGCTCTGGCGTACCCGAGACCACGACAGTTCCGCCACCGTTGCCACCCTCGGGACCCATATCGATCAGGCGATCGGCGACCTTGATGACATCGAGGTTGTGCTCGATCACCAGCACCGTATTGCCCGCATCGACTAGACGCTGAAGCACATCTAGCAATTGGCGAACGTCCTCAAAATGAAGACCGGTCGTAGGCTCGTCCAAAATATAGAACGTCTTACCCGTCTGACGACGATGAAGCTCCTTGGCGAGCTTTACGCGCTGCGCCTCACCACCCGAGAGCGTCGTGGCGGGCTGACCCAAGCTCACATAACCTAGGCCGACGTCATACAGGGTTTGAAGCTTTCGCTTGATCTGCGGAATATTCCCAAAGAAAGCCAGTGCCTCGGCCACGCTCATATCGAGCACGTCCGAGATGGTCTTGCCACGGTAAGTGACTTCGAGCGTCTCGCGGTTGTAGCGCTTACCGCCGCAAACCTCGCAGGGCACATAGATATCGGGAAGAAAGTGCATCTCAATCTTGATCTGGCCGTCGCCCTTGCATGCCTCGCAGCGTCCGCCACTCACGTTAAAGGAGAATCGCCCCGGCGAGTAGCCACGCGCCTTCGACTCCGGCGTGCTCGCAAACAGTGCACGCAGGTCGTCCCACAGGCCAATATAGGTAGCGGGATTCGAGCGCGGCGTACGGCCGATAGGCGACTGATCAATATCGATCACCTTATCGATGCACTCGATGCCGTCGATTTTTTTGTACGGGCCCACGGGACGCGTAGAGCGATGGATAGCGTTGGTGAGGGCAGGCGCAATCGTATCGGTGACCAAGGAACTCTTTCCCGATCCCGATACGCCGGTTACGACGGTAAGCGTGCCAAATTCAATCTTGGCGGTAACGTTTTTGAGGTTGTTGGCACATGCGCCCGTAATCTTAAGACAACCACGTCCGGGGTTACGACGTTCATCGGGAACTCGAATCATTCGCTTGCCGGTCAGATAGGCGCCCGTCATTGATTCGGGACACGCCATGATGTCAGCGGGCGTTCCCGCGGCGACTACGTGCCCACCGTTGACGCCCGCGCCCGGCCCCATATCGATCACATAGTCGGCAGCGCGAATCGTGTCCTCATCGTGCTCAACGACGATAACGGTGTTGCCGATATCGCGCAGACGCTCGAGCGTCTTGATCAGCCGCTCGTTGTCGCGCTGGTGAAGGCCAATCGAAGGCTCGTCCAGAATATAGAGAACGCCCATGAGGCCAGCACCGATCTGCGTAGCCAGGCGAATGCGCTGCGCCTCACCGCCGGAAAGCGTCGCCGAAGCACGATCGAGCGTCAGATAATCAAGGCCGACATCAACAAGAAAACGCAGGCGTTCCAGGATTTCCTTGACGATACGACCGCCGATAAATTGTTGACGCTCGGTGAGCTCAAGGCCCTCAAAAAACTCAAGCGACTCGCGGCACGACAGGCAGCAAACCTCATAAATGGACTTGCCGCCCACGGTGACGGCGAGAATCTCGGGGCGCAGGCGAGCGCCATGGCAGCTCGAGCACGGCTCCTCGCGAATGTACTTCTCCAGGCGCGCCTTAGTGTTCTCGTTGGTCGTCTCGGTATAGCGCTCGTACAGGATATTGCGCACGCCCGAAAACTTGGTGTCCCACTGACTGCGACGACCGTCGAGCTTTTGATAGTCGACCGAAATCTTCTTGTCGCCCATGCCATCCAAAAATGCACGGCGCACCCGCGGAGGTAGGTCTTCCCACGGTGTATCCGCGCTCACCTTAAAGTGCTTACAGACCGCGGCGAAGATCTGGGGGTAGTAGTTCGAATTGCCGAACAGGCTTCCAAAGACCCCATCGGCAATCGACTTCGACGGGTCCTCAATCAGCGCCTCGGCATCGACCGTTTTCTTAAAGCCCAGACCATCGCACTCGGGACACGCGCCATAGGGCGCGTTGAATGAGAAGTCGCGAGGTTGTAGGTCGTCGATGGAGTGCCCGTGCTCCGGGCACGCCAAGGCCAACGAATACTCCAGCAGCTCGCCCTCGGTCCCCTCGGGAGCATCGCGATCGGGCAGCATGTACACGTTCACATTGCCGTGTGCCAAGGCAGTCGCCTGTTCAACAGACTCGGCGATGCGGCCCAGAGAGTTTTCCCGAATCACGATGCGGTCGACTACGACCTCGATATCGTGCTTGAACTTTTTGTCCAGATCGATGGGGTCGTCGAGCGAGCGTACTTCGCCGTCGACGCGCACGCGGCTAAAGCCCTCAGCCCGAAGATCCTCGAACAATTTTGCGTACTCGCCTTTGCGCCCGCGCACCACCGGTGCCAGCACAAACGCACGTCGACCCTCCCCTGCCGCCAGGACCTTATCGGCGACCTGGTCGGTGGTCTGGCGCTCGATAACGCGACCGCACTCGGGACAGTGCGGCGTGCCCACGCGAGCAAATAGCAGGCGAAGGTAGTCATAAATCTCAGTTACGGTACCCACCGTCGAGCGCGGGTTCTTGGACGTTGTCTTCTGATCGATCGAAACAGCTGGCGAAAGGCCGTCGATCGAATCCAGATCGGGCTTGTCCATCTGGCCCAAGAACTGGCGTGCATAACTCGACAGGCTCTCCACGTAGCGGCGCTGACCCTCGGCATAGATCGTGTCAAACGCCAGCGAGCTCTTGCCCGAGCCCGAAAGACCGGTAATGACCACGAGCTCGTCGCGCGGGATGGAAACATCGATATTGCGCAGGTTGTGTTCGCGCGCACCACGGATAACGATAGAAGAATCAGACATGGAAGCTCCTTGCCTCCTATAACCTCAAATCACACTGTCGATGAGTTTAGCGCACTCAACGCGCACAGATGTTCGTAATACAAGATTCGCAGACCTTTTGCGTTGTCTGATGCCGCAGACTGCACGCTCGGTCCGTACTTTCGAATACCGCCGATCGCCTACCACGCATCATGAATGTCTCCCGCTCGCAAACGAGGGTACAATGACGCTCGTGTCACACCGCGGGGCTCCGGCCCCAACATATACAAAGGAGTCAAACATGGGTTGCGAGCACGCACAGGCAGCCGGCGGGCAAACGTCGCCGTCGCAATTTGAGGAGAATACGCTGTCCGAGGTCAAGCGCGTTATCGCCGTGCTTTCCGGTAAGGGCGGCGTCGGCAAGTCATTCGTCACCGGCGCCATCGCCACGGAGCTTTCCCGCCACGGTCACAAGGTCGGCGTCCTCGATGCCGATATTACCGGCCCCTCTATCCCTAAGATGTTCGGCATGAGCGGACGTCACGTCCATGCCCTCGGCAGCCTTATGCTGCCCGAAATCTCCGAGCACGGCGTCAAGGTCATGAGCTCTAACCTGCTGCTCCAAAACGAAACCGACCCCGTCCTCTGGCGCGGTCCGGTTATCGCGGGTGCCATCAGGCAGTTCTGGAGCGAAACCTCATGGGGCCCCATCGACTACCTGCTGGTCGACATGCCTCCGGGAACGGGCGACGTCGCCCTCACCGTCTTCCAGTCGCTGCCCGTCGATGGCATCGTCATCGTCACGAGCCCGCAGGATCTGGTCTCGATGATCGTCGCCAAGGCGGTCAACATGGCCGAGAAGATGAACGTTCCCATTCTGGGAATCGTTGAAAACATGAGCTATATCGAGTGCCCCGATTGCGGCAAAAAGATCGAAGTCTTTGGCAAGAGCAAGCTCCCCGAGGTCGCCGAGCGTTACAACCTCGAGATCCTAGGGCAGCTTCCCATCAATCCGGCACTCGCCGAGGCTTGCGATAAGGGCGAGGTTGAGACCGCACTGCCCGCACGTATGCTGCCCCAGGCCGTCTCTGCCGTCGAGGCCATTGCCCCGCACGAGACCGTCGAGGCCTAAGTGAACACAAACGCCTCCTATGACGTCTTGGCGATCGGCGGCGGGGCCTCGGGTCTCGCCGCCGCCATTACGGCCGCACGCGCAGGCAAAAGCGTCTGCATCGTTGAGCGCGATGTTGCCTGCGGCCTTAAACTCCTTGCGACCGGCAACGGCCGCTGCAACCTTTCCAACGAATCAATTGATTTCCAGCGGTACAACCACCCCGCATTCGTCGAATCCGTCATGGGTCCCCAGCCCGAGCAAGAGCTCGGCAGCTTCTTCTCCTCGCTGGGCATCATGACGACCTCCGAGGAGGGCCGGCTGTATCCGCGCTCCCTTCGTGCCGAATCGGTGCGCGATACGCTTCTCAACGCTTGCAATCACCTGGATATCACCTTGATCTGTGGAGCAAACGTTGCCTCGGCATTCAAAGCCCCCGAGGGCTGGACACTCCAAATAGACCGTCCTGCGCGAACACTCAAGGCAAAAAAGCACGACGACCGAAAATCGGAACTCCGCTCGCTTCGGAAGGCGCTTGCCGACACCCCTCGCAAGAACGAGACGCTGCAGGCAAAGGCCGTAATTATCGCTACGGGCGGCAGCCCCGCCGACATCGCGAAGACGTTCAATCTTTCCCTCACACCGCAGCGCCCCGTCCTCTGCCCCGTGTCGGCATCGGTCTTCGGCGACCAGGCTGCGCTCAAGACGCTGGATGGTCTGCGCGTCCGCGCCCGTTTGACGCTCACCCGCAATCACGAGGAACTCTGGCGCGAAGACGGCGAAGTGCTCTTCCGAACCTTTGGTATCTCGGGCGTTGCCGCCTTTAACCTCTCCCGTCGCGTCCAGCGCGGCGACACGATTCTGCTCGACTTTTTCCCCGACCTCTCCAAAGACGAGTTGCTCGATATGCTCAACCAGCGAGTTGAGTTGCTCGGCGGCTTTTCACCCCGCGACCCCCGCTGGCTCGACGGCATGCTCACCCCGCAGTTCTCTCACGTTGTCTGCACCGTATTCGAACAGTGCCACCCCGGGTCGCACGACGTCATCCATCTGGTCTCAATCCTCAAGCACTTTAAGCTGCTCGTCGAGGGAACGACAGAGGAGCGTTCGGCCCAGGTCACGCGCGGCGGCGCGCCCATCGAGAGCGTCTCAGCTCCCAACCTCTGCGTGAGCAACGCGGCAGGCGCCCCACTTTACATCTGTGGCGAGGCACTCGACATCGATGCCGATTGCGGCGGTTTCAACCTTGCATGGGCTTGGATCTCGGGTATTCGCGCCGCAAGCAGCCTGTAGCAACGCAGTCTATAATCAAAATGCAATCGGGCCGTCTGAACTTTCCGGGCGGTCCCTTTCTTGCATCTAAGGAGACCTCGATGATCGAAATCACCCAAGTCACTGCGTCGCTCGATGAAGCCGGTGATGAAAATGCTTGCCTCATCGTTGGCAAGCGAGTCGTCAAACGCGTCCTACGTTGCAAAGACTCTGAGATCAAGTCCATCGAGCTCCACCGCAAGTCCATCGATGCCCGCAAAAAACGTGATGTTCATTTTATCCTGAGCTTTCGTGTTGAGTTGACGAGCCCAGACATCGAGCAGACAGTACTCGGCAGCGTTGCTGCGCGCGACCGCTCACGCGTGCGCACGATAGAAGACAATGAGCCTTCATTCCCCTCCCCCGTTTCCGGCGCACCCAAAGAGCGCCCCGTCGTCGTTGGTGCCGGATGCGCCGGCCTTTTCGCCGCACTTACCCTCGCCGAAGCAGGCCTGAAGCCCTTGCTCATCGAGCGCGGCGACCCCGCACTTCGCCGCTCGGAAGCGATTGATCTTTTTCTTAAGGAGCGTATCCTCGACCCCGAAAGCAATATCCAATTTGGCCTGGGCGGCGCAGGGACCTTCTCGGACGGCAAGCTCAACACGGGAACCAAGAACCCTGCCCATCGACTGATTCTTGAGACCTTCGTCGAAGCGGGCTCGCCTCGCGACATCCTGTGGGACGCCAAGCCGCACATTGGCTCCGATATCCTCCCCACCGTCGTCACCAACATTTCTCAGCGCATCGAGCGGCTCGGTGGAACCGTCCGCTATCGAACAAAGCTCGTCGATATTCAAACCGATGGATCTGGCGCCATCACCGGCGTCGATGTCCAACCGCCCCAAGAAACCACAAGCGAGACAATCGCCACAAAGCACCTCATTCTCGCCTGCGGCCATTCCGCCCGCGACGTATTCGAGCTTCTCAAAGAACATAACGTTGCCCTCGCGCAAAAGACCTTTGCCATGGGCGTGCGCATCGAGCATCCACAGCGCGACATTGACCGTGCCCAATATGGCCCTTCGGCGGGGCACCCGGCACTCGGAGCAGCCCCCTACAAGCTTGTCGCCCATCTCCCCAACGGCCGCAGCGTGTTCTCGTTTTGTATGTGCCCCGGCGGACAGGTTGTCGCGGCTTCTTCCGAGCAGGGCCATCTGTGCGTCAACGGCGCCAGCCTCAATGCTCGCAAAGGGCGCAACGCTAATGCCGCCCTACTCGTTAACGTCACACCTGACGACCTTCCCGGCGATGATCCGCTCGCAGGCATTGAGCTCCAGCGCGCCTGCGAACGAGCCGCCTATCGCCTGGGTGGCTCTAACTGGAACGCGCCGGCACAGCTCGTCGGAGATTTCCTTGCTAGACGCGCCAGCACGGCACCCGGAAAGGTAAAACCAACCTATCCACTTGGCGTAACCTGGACGGCGATCGACAATGCCCTTCCGCAGCATATCGTCGAATCGCTTCGTTTAGGAATCCCCCTGCTCGGTAAGAAACTGCGTGGCTATGACCGCCCCGATGCGGTCCTCACTGGCGTGGAGACGCGTTCGAGCTCCCCGGTCACCGTCACCCGCGATCGAACATGCCACGCCGCGTCGACTCCGGGCCTTTACCCTTGCGGCGAGGGTGCCGGATATGCCGGCGGCATCATGAGTGCCGCCACCGACGGCATCCGTTGCGCTGAGGCGCTGATAGCAGACCTCTAATACACGAACTCCCGCGTCTGAACGACACAGGCCCCGAGCTCCACAGGGAACTCGGGGCCTGTTCGCTACTTCCTGAATCGTGCGCCCTGGCGTTTTCTGCCCGAAGCGAACGCAGAGCCTTTGCGGGCCTGCGAGCGCAAGCGCTCAATCGTCTCGTCCTCAGTCGTACCCTCAAGCATCGCCCTAATCTGAACAACCGCATCGCGCAGACGCGCCGCCTCCTCGAAGTCCATGGCGGCAGAAGCATTGCGCATATCTTCCTCCATGGTCTCAACGATCCGCACAAGTTCGTCATGTGGCAGTTCCTCGAGCTGCTCAGCAAGCGTCTGTTCGGACGACACCGTCTCCGGCGCAGCACCCTCGCCGTTTTCATCGGGCGTATAGAATGCGCCGTGGCCCAACGAATCGCCCTTCGAGCGCCCCTTGGAACCAACGGTCTTCTCCGCCTCGGCAATGAAGCTCGAGATGTCATTGATAGCCTTGCGAACCGTCTTGGGCACAATGCCGTGCTCTTCGTTATAGGCCATCTGAATCTCGCGTCGGCGCTGCGTCTCGTCGATTGCCTCTCTCATCGAATCGTTCACGACGTCTGCATACATAATGACTTCGCCGTCGGCATTACGGGCCGCACGACCAATCGTCTGAATCAGCGAACGGCGGTTGCGCAAAAAACCTTCCTTGTCGGCATCGAGAATCGCCACCAGCGAGACCTCGGGGAGATCCAGGCCCTCGCGCAGCAGATTGATGCCCACCAGAACATCAATTTTGCCCTCGCGCAGCGTTCGCAGGATTTCGACACGGTCCATCGTCGCCGTATCGGAATGCATGTAGTTGACCTTAATGCCAGCGTCGAGCAGGTGGTCGGTAAGGTCCTCTGCCATGCGCTTGGTCAGCGTGGTCACCAACACGCGTTCCTTGCGTGCCACACGTTCGCGAATCTCATCCTCGAGATCATCAATCTGGCCGCGAACCGGACGCACGTCAATTTTTGGGTCGAGTAGACCGGTCGGTCGAATGATCTGCTCCACGTCGTTTTGACTCACACGCAGCTCATAGTCGCCCGGCGTGGCCGAAACGTAGATGAACTGGGGAATCCTCGCCTCAAACTCATCGAAACGAAGCGGGCGGTTATCAAGTGCCGAAGGCAGACGAAAACCATGCTCCACCAGCGTCACCTTACGCGAGCGGTCGCCTTCGTGCATGCCGCGGATCTGCGGCACCGTTACATGGCTCTCGTCGATGATGCAGAGCATGTCCTTAGGAAAGTAATCAATCAGGGTAAACGGCGGCTCGCCCGGTTTTCGACCGTCCAGATGACGCGAGTAGTTCTCGATACCGTTACAAAAACCCATGGTTTCGAGCATCTCGAGATCGTAATCGGTGCGCTGCTGCAGACGCTGCGCCTCAAGCAACTTGTCGGTCGCCTTGAGCTCTGCCACACGCTTCTCGCACTCTTCGCTAATCGATTTAAGGGCTGCCTTGACCTTGGGCTTCTCGGTTACGTAATGCGATGCCGGCCATACGGGAATGGCCTCATACTCACGAAGCATCTCACCGGTGAGCTCATCGATTTCAGCGATAAGCTCGACCTCATCGCCAAAGAACTCAAACCGCAACGGATGCTCGGCATAGGGCGGATACACGTCGACGACATCACCACGCACGCGAAACGTACCGCGCGCCAGGTCATAATCATTACGATCGTATTGAATATCGATGAGCGCATGGATTAAATCATCACGCTCGAGCGGCACTTTCTTGTCGACGTTCGGCGCCAGCCCCGCATAATCCTCAGGAGAGCCAATACCGTAGATACAGGACACCGATGCAACGACGATCACATCGCGTCGAGAGAGCAGCGAGGCGGTCGCCTGATGGCGCAGCATCTCGACTTCTTCGTTGATCGAAGAATCCTTTTCGATATAGGTGTCGCTTTGCGGCACATACGCCTCGGGCTGATAGTAATCGTAATACGATACGAAATAGACTACGGAGTTATTGGGGAAAAACTCCTTGAGCTCGCTCGCGAGCTGAGCGGCAAGCGTTTTATTGGGAGCCATGACAAGCGTCGGCTTACCCAAGGCCTCAATAGTTTTAGCCATCGTAAAGGTCTTACCCGAACCAGTCACGCCCAGCAAAACTTGGTATCGATCTCCGTCCCTCACGCCTTGCACAAGCGACTCAATAGCCTTGGGCTGGGATCCAGCCGGCTCATAGGGAGAAACGACTTCAAACGGCACCTCAGCGCCCTCAACGCCAAAGCGCTTAAGTTCGCCGCCGACACGTTCTACTTCAAATTCCGCCATGGATACTCCTAACTCATACATCTGCAGTATACGCAGGCGGTGGGCTTAGTCCTATACGAACCGATCGGGATAGAGGGTCTTATAGCGAACCCAGGCATTATTGACACGAATCAGATACGCCTGCGTCTCAGGAAAGGTGATTGCATTATGAAGCGACGTGCTCTGCTGCGCCCATCCGTCGACATTGCCCATGCCGGCGTTATAGGCGGCAATGGCACTGTCAGTCGACCCGTTAAAATACGTTAGAAGATACGAAAGATACGCACAACCAAACTCGATGTTCGTAGCAGGATCGTTAAGGTTGTCGACTGAATACTCGCTACCATCGACAAGACTCTTGGCAATCATATCCTGGGCAGTCTCGGGCATCAGCTGCATCAATCCCCGAGCACCTTGATTCGACTCAGCCTCGGGATCCCAATTCGATTCCGACTTAATGACAGCGCACACCAGATACGGATCCAGATTATGCGAAATACTGGATTGCTTTACATATACCTCGTAGTCAATCGGATACAGCGGCTTAAAGAAAGCGGCAGGAGCATACGAATACACGAGGGAGATAAGACCAAAGATACAAACGGCGGCCAACGGAATGAGACGATACCAATTGAAAAAATGAGTCTTAGACACCGGTCCCCTTCCTTTCCTCACTGCCTATGAAACCATGACGCGAAAGCCATAAATCCAACTGGTCAAAGAGAGACTCATCATCTGAAGAATTATCGATGACCGTAGTGGCCAGATTGCAGAGTTCTGATTCATCGGGCTGACAAGAGGAGCGCGCATCAAAATCCGATGCCTCCATTCCGCGATGAATAGCACGCTCGCGACGAAGAGCCAGAGGAGCGCTTATCACCAGTATTTCGTCGGCAAGACCAAATGCATCCTCAAATCCAGCAGGCGCAGACACTTCAACCACAGCGAAAGGGAAACGCGGCGATGACACCGTACAGCAATTTGGATCCAGGATCCTCAGCGACAATTGATCGATAAGGACAGGATGGACAATACCGTTGAGCCGAGTAACAGAATCGGGGGAAGCAAACGCCCGAGAGGCTAAAACACTGCGACGAACGCCGCCCTCCTCGTCAAGAATGTCCCACCCAAATTCCTCTGCGAGTGCGCTAACGAGATCCGAACCCGGAACGTACAACGATTTTGCGAGATCATCCAAATCGATGAGCATGGCGCCGCGGGACTCAAGATAGCGGCAGGCGGTCGATTTTCCCGAAGCAATATTACCTAAAACAAATACGGTAAACATCAAGCCCTCCCTTACGCCAGCGCGAGTAATTATCGCGCAAATATAAACAAGGGATTCAAAATACAGGCAAAGAATTGGAGCACTTTTTAGAAGAGTTGACCTCTCCCAAAACGCAAAAAAGGGGGAGGCCGCGAGGCCTCCCCCTTCTTCAGCTCAGGCGTACGGCTCGGTGCCGTCCACCGGTCAGCGGCGCCCTGGCCTCCCACGGGCTGACCCCGCAGTACTCTCGGCGCGATGGGGCTTAGCTTCCGGGTTCGGAACGGGACCGGGCGTGCCCCCCATGCTCTGGCCGCTGACCGGTGGGCGGCGCCCACCGTTACGGTGTCCTGGGTCTCACTCTACACGTGCCCTGGGGGCCGCATGGCGCATAGGGGGGAGTGACTCGGGGGCATCCTCGTGCCCGGACCGCGCATGAGCGCATGTCCCGCGGGCCGCGAGGTGCGGTTCCGGAAGAGCTCGGGCGATTAGTGCGGCTCGGCTGAGGACGTCGCCGTCCTTGCACCTGCCGTCTATCGACCAGGTAGTCTACCTGGGCCCTTACCGGAAGGAGAACTAATCCCTGGAACGGCTTCCCGCTTAGATGCCTTCAGCGGTTATCCGCGCCGCACGCGGCTACCCGGCCGTGCCGTTGGTCGACAACCGGTTCACCGGAGGTGCGTCCACCCCGGTCCTCTCGTACTGGGGGCAGCCTCCATCGATTCTCCTGCGCCCACGGAGGATAGGGACCGAACTGTCTCACGACGTTCTGAACCC
>OLPZ01001362.1_pt1 | contig 16310 bp, 10 predicted proteins | sample 1672711 | NCBI WGS metagenome assembly OLPZ01 (sample SAMEA3136716, study PRJEB25190) | human gut metagenome
TGGCCGCGGCGGCGGTGCTGCTGGCCATCAGCGGCACCCAGACCGCCCGCGCGGCGCTGACCTATTTCAGCCAGGACTACGCCGCCCAGGTGCAGATGTATGACATCGGCGTGACCCTGACCGAGAACGGCCGGGATGTCAGCTGGCGCAACTACACCCAGCGCGACGACGTTTGGAACGAGACCACCGGCACCCTGCTGCAAAGCCTGCTGCCCGCTGGTGAGCAGCTGCAATTGGGCCGCAGCTACCCCGAGGCCATCGCGGTGCGCAACACCGGCAGTATTGACCAGTATGTGCGCGTCAAGCTGTACACCTACTGGACGAACGCCGACGGCAGCAAGAACACCGAGCTTTCGCCCGACTGGATCGACCTGCATCTGACCGAGGGCAGCGGCTGGATCGAGGACACGTCCGCCCGCACGGCGGAGCGCCGTGTGCTGTATTACACGAATATCCTGCCCACCGGCGCGGCGGCCCCCGCATTAAGCGATACCCTGACCATCAACGACGGACTGGCCGCCAAAGTCACCGAGACCCGCACGACGAACGCCGCCGGGCAGACTGTCATCACGACGACCTACGATTACGACGGCGTGCGGTTCAATCTGGAAGCCGAGGTCGATGCCGTGCAGACCCACAACGCCGCCGATGCGATTTTGAGCGCCTGGGGCGTGCGGGTAAATATCACAAACGATGGCCGGTTGAGCCTGCAATAAGAGGGAGGCTAAGGAATGAAACTGAAAAAGCTGCTTGGCCTGCTTCTGTCGGCAGTGCTGGCCTGCGGGCTGGCCCTGCCTGCCGCCGCCGAGCACTACACCGGCGCGGACGACTGGAACGTCGCCTTCACCGGCAAGGGGATGGAATCGAACTTCCGCAGCAGCGTGTTTGACGACGCCATGACCGCGCTGCAGCCGGGGGACTCGGTCACGCTGACCGTGCACCTGCAGAATGCGGCCACCGACGCCATCACCGACTGGTACATGACGAACGAGGTCCTGCGCAGTCTGGAGGAAAGCCAGACCGTCGCCCGCAGCGGCGGCTATACCTATGAGCTGACCTACACCGGCCCCGGCGGGGAACAGGCCACGCTGTTCAGCAGCGAGGCCATCGGCGGCGAGAAGGACCAGCAGGCCGGGCTTGGCCTGCATGAGGCTACCGACTCGCTGGAGGATTTCTTCTATCTCGACCAGCTTCTGGCCGGGCAGAGCGCTGCGGTCACGCTGGAGGTCTCGCTGGACGGCGAGACGCAGGGCAACGCCTATCAGGACACGCTGGCCCAGCTGCAGATGAATTTTGCGGCGGAGCTGAAAGATGTGGCCGACGGCGGACGTTTTGACAGCAATTACACCGACACCGTCAGCAGCCACGGACGCCGCCTGGGCAAGAACACCCGGAGCGGACGCAAGGTCTACGTGACCCGCATCCCGCAGACCGGCGACGAGAGCCACCCGCTGATGATCGCAGCCATCTGCGGCATCAGCGGCCTTGCCCTGCTGGCGCTGGGTCTTGCAAAGCTGCGCAAATCGAAGCGGGATACGCCGAAGAAAAAGGAGGAGCCGCACACATGAAAGCACTGACCCGGCACCTTCTCGGGCTTTTCAGCATACTGGCGGCGCTGGCGCTGCTGGTGGTGCTGGCTCCTGCGGCCCTGGCCGAGGAATACACCTACAGCGTCACCCTCTCTGCCGGACGGCAGGGAACTGTGACTGGCGGCGGTGTGACCGTGGAAGGCAGCACCTACACCCAGACATCCGACGGCACGACGATCAAACTGAGCGGCCTGCATAAAGGCGCGCGCGTGACGTTTCAGGCCGGGGACGCCGCCCGCCTGAACGATGACACGAAGTATTATATCAGCGGCATCCGCTTGTCCGGGCGCGACAACAACACCCGCGCCGCCGACCCGTCCTTTCTGGTGGACGGCGACGCGGACTACGTTGTGGCCTACGGCATCCGCGGCGATATGGTGGAATACACCGTGCAGTATCAGGACGAGGACGGCAACGCGCTGGCCGACAGCCGTACCTACTACGGCAACGTAGGCGATGAGGCCGTTGTGGCCTACCTCTATGTCGAGGGATACCGCCCGCTGAACTTCAACCTGTCCAAGGTCCTGTCCGCCAACGGCGCGGATAACGTCTTTACGTTCGTCTACACGCAGATTTTGGAGGACGAGGTCATTATCGTGGACGGCGGCACCACCGTGACGAACGGCGGCACGACCAGAACGGACCGCGGCACGTCAGTCACCGACGGCGAGGATGAGGAAAACACCGACGATGAGGACGAGGAAATTGTGGAAGAAATCCAGCCCGCCGCAACGCCTGCCCCCAACGCCAATGCCAACGGACAGGACGGCGACAGCGCTCTGAACGAGGAGGACATCGACGACAACCAGACGCCTTTGGGCCGTCTGGTGCAGCAGATCAGGGACGCAGTGCAGCAGTTGACCGGCGGCTCACCCGCGGCCACAGCCGCACTGATCGCGGGTGTCGCCATCGTGCTGGCCGTGATGATTTTTCTGCTTTTCCTCCTGCTGCGCCGCCGCAGGGATAAGGACGAGAATAAAAATAAGAACAACGGGGGCAAGCATGACAACAACGCCTGATGCCAAGCGCCGCCCGCATCGCACCGCGGCGGTTGTCTGCCGCATCCTCGGCACGGTCATCCTGCTGGCCGTGCTGGCGGTCTGCCTGCCGCTGAGCGTGCCGAAGCTGCTGGGGTATCAGGTCTATGACGTCGTCAGCGGCAGCATGGACCCGGCCATCCCGGTGCACAGCGTTGTTCTGGTGCAGCCCGCTGCACCGGAGGAATTGCAGCCCGGCGAGATCGTCGCCTACCGGAGCGGCAGCAGCGTCGTGATCCACCGCCTTGTGGAAAACCACATCGTCGAGGGCGAGCTTGTCACCAAGGGCGACGCCAACGCCGAACCCGACCCGCTGAAGGTCGAGTACGCCGGCGTGCTGGGCACGGTCACGGCGCACATCCCGTTCATCGGCATCTATGCCGGGGCGCTCAACACGCTGCCCGGCAAGCTGTACGCCTTCGGGTTTATCGTGGCCGCCGCCATGCTCTATCTGCTGGCGCATGAATTGAGCGAATAAGTACGAAGCCGCACCCCGCGCAGAGACCGGGGTGCGGCTTTTGCGTAAAAACGTGATTTGTACAAAAGCAGGTTGCACAAGACTGGCAAAGCGCGTACAATAGTGCTGAATGAGGCGATTTGTATGTGGTTACTGTACGCAGTCAGCTCTGCGCTGTTCGCGGGTCTGACATCCATTCTGGCAAAATGCGGCATTCGCAAAACGGATTCTACCGTGGCCACGGCCATCCGCACGATCATTGTGCTGATTTTTGCGTGGGTCATGGTGTTTGTGGTCGGCTCGCAGGGGGCGATTGCCAGCATCCCGGCCAGAAGTCTGGTTTTCCTGGGGCTGTCGGGTCTGGCTACGGGTGCCAGCTGGCTGTGCTATTTTTATGCCTTGCAGCGCGGGCCAATCGATAAGGTCGTGCCCATCGATAAGAGCAGCACGGTCATGACGATCTTGCTGGCTGCACTGCTGCTGGGCGAGAGTGTGACCTTGACCAGGGGCATCGGCGTTGTGCTGATCGCCGCCGGCACGTTCCTGATGATCGAGAAAAAGGGCGGCGTCCAGAAAGAGGAAAACGGCTGGATGTTGGCGGCGTTCGGTTCGGCCATTTTTGCGGCGCTGACCTCGATCCTGGGCAAGGTCGGCATCACCGGGGTCGAGTCCAATCTCGGTACGGCGCTGCGCACCGGCGTGGTGCTCATCATGGCGTGGGTCATGGTGTTTGTGCAGGGCAAGCAGGGCCAGGTGAAGGCGGTGCCCAAAAATGAGCTTGGCTTCATCTGTCTGTCGGGCCTGGCTACGGGTGCCAGCTGGCTGTGCTATTACAAAGCGCTGCAGCTCGGCCCGGCCAGCCTCGTCGCGCCCATCGATAAGCTGAGCATTCTGGTCACGGTGCTGTTCTCCTACATCGTGTTCCATGAGCGCCTGAGCAGAAAGGCTCTGACAGGTCTGGCCGTGCTTGTCGCGGGCACGCTCGTCATGCTGGTATAAAATTTATCATAACGGCAGCACCTTTTCCTGCAAAGGTGTTGCTTTTTTTGCTGTCTTTTGCCATAATAAATATATATGCAATAGGCAGGCTTATGCAGGAAAGGAGGCACAGCAGATGGCGAAAATCGCCGTGGTCGAGGACAACGACGCCATGCGGGCGCAGCTCTGCGGGTTCATCGCGCAGTATGCGCAGGAGAGCGGACACCAGCTGGACGTGACCGCCTTCTCGGACGGGGCACAGCTTGTGGATCCGTACCGCCCCGGGTTTGACATCATCTTTCTGGATATTGAGATGCCAAAGCTCGGCGGTATGCCGACGGCGGAGCGCATCCGCAGGCAGGACCCGGATGTGGTGCTCGTGTTCGTCACCAACATGGCACAGTATGCCATCCGCGGGTATGAGGTCGACGCGCTCGACTTTGTGCTCAAGCCCGTCAGCTACTACCAGTTCAGCACCAAGCTGGAGCGCGCCTTGCAGCGCATCCAGCGCCGCCGCGGCGGGCAGGTGACCTTGCAGGTCAGCGGCGGGGTGCAGCTGCTGGATACCGACGACATCCTTTATCTGGAAACGCGGGACCGCCTTTTGCACTACCACACGGCCACGGATACCTGGTCGGTGCGCGGCAGTCTGCTGAAGGCCGAAAAGGATCTGGCTGCCTACCACTTTGCGCGCTGCAACCAGTGCTATCTGGTCAACCTGCGCCATGTCAGGGGCGTGCAGGATGATCTGGTGCAGGTGGGGGAGGAGCGGCTGGAGATCAGCCGCCGCCAGCGCACGGCCTTTCTGGCCGCGCTGGCGGCCTATGTCGGGGGTGCGCTGTAGGTGGATACACTTCTGACATGGGTGGTTTGTGCTGTCGGCCTGTGCGGTGCGGAGCTGGCCTACTGGCTGCCGCTGAAAAAACGCAGGAATTTTACCATGCGCACCGCCCTGAATTTTATCGCGGCAGTGCTGTTTGCGCAGGTCATCATCTGGGCCAACAGCGGCCACGCCAAGCCGGCGATGCTGCTGGTGATTTACGGCGGTTATTTCATCTGGGCTGCGGTGTCAACCCATCTCTGCACGCTGCTGGACTGGTCGGCCAGCGCATATTGCAGCATTTGGATCGTCCTGACGACGGAGTCGGCCTATGAGCTGTGGCGCGTTCTGATCTGGACGGCGCAGACGCTTGGAATGCGCCATCTGCCGCTGCACAGCACGCCGATGCTGCTGGGGCAGCTGGGCTTTACCATTGCCTGCTGTGTGACGGTCCGGTATACCATGGCGCGCACGATGCCGGAGGACGGCATCTACCACATCGGCCCTCGCCAGTTGGGCAGTGCCGGACTTCTGGGCGCGATATTCGTCTTTCAGTTTTTTGCACTGCAAACCAGTCTGCGCGTCGGGCTGCAGCCATCGGCGGTAGTCGCACCGTCGATGCTGACCCAGTTTTATTGCGTGACGCTGCTCTATTTACAGACCGAGCTTTTCAAAAAAGCGGCCATGCAGAAGGAGATGGACGCACTGAACCTTCTGTATGACCGCCAGCGCAAGCAGTACCAGATCGCACGGCAGAACGTGCAGATCATCAACCGCAAGTGCCATGAGCTCAAGGTTCAAATCGCCGACCTGCGCCGCCTGCAGCCCGACGAGGCCACAACGCAGAGCCTTGACGAGGCCGAGCAGGCGGCCCGGATGTACGACGCCAACGCTGCCACCGGTAATGAGGTGCTGGACGTCGTCCTGACCGAAAAGAGCCTGCTGTGTGAGGCCCAGCGCATCCGCCTGAACTGCGTGGCCGATGGCACCTGCCTTGCGGCCATCGAGCCGGGTGACCTGTACGCGCTGTTCTCGAACCTGCTCGACCAGGCCATCGACGCTGCAGCCCAGCAGCAGAATGACCGCCGCATGATCGACCTGCTTGTATGCAGGCGGCAGGGCTTCGCGGTCATCAACGTCATCGGCCCGGCGCTGTCCGGCAGCCAGTCCGACCACGGACGCCGCCACAGCTATGAGCTGAAGGTTGCCCGCCGTGTCGTGCAGAAATACAGCGGCACCATGGCGACAGAGCCTCGCGGAGAGCTGTTCGCCGTCAAGATCGTGATGCCGCTCACCAGGGGATGAAAGAAAAAATACCGCCTGTTTTTTGTGCAAGATGTACAAAGAACGGGCGGCCTTTTTTGTACCCCAAAAACCGAATATCCCGCCAGAAATACCACTTTTCGCAAACCTATTGCCAGAAATTTAACAGTTCTGTACAATACAGGTACAGTAAAAAACAACACAGGAGGGCGCAATGCGAAGCACGACCAAGCTGATGAAGAACTGGCAGTTCACCGGCCCCGACGGTAAGACCACTGCCGTGGACCTGCCGCACACCTGGAACAACATCGACGGCCAGGACGGCGGCAACGACTACTGGCGCGGCACCTGCATCTACAAGACGCAGTTCACGGCGCCCGCTTTTGACAAGGATACCCAGCAGGTCTGGCTGCAGTTTGAGGGCGTGAATGCCAGCGCCAAGGTCACGCTGAACGGGGTGGAGGTCGCCCGCCACGACGGCGGCTACTCCACCTTCCGCGCGGATGTCACGGCGCTGCTGGCCGACAGCAATGAGCTGATCGTGGAGGCGGACAACAGCAAAAATGACCGCGTCTACCCCCAGAAGGCTGACTTCACCTTCTACGGCGGCATCTACCGCGACGTCAGCCTGCTGGTCGTCAACCGGAACCACATCGCGCTGGATTACCTCGGCGGCCCGGGCGTGCAGATCACGCCCACTGTCAACGGCGCAAACGCTGACATCGAGGTCAAGACCTGGATGGAGGGCGACGGCGAGATCGAGTTCTCGATTTACGACGCCGCCGGTGCCGAGGTGCTGACCGGCAAGGGCCGGGACACGACGGTCACGCTGGAGCACCCGCACCTGTGGGACGGCGTCCGCGATCCGTATCTCTACACCTGCGCGGTGCGTCTGGTGCTGAACGGCGAGGTACAGGACGAGGTACGCCAGCGCTTCGGCGTGCGCAGCTTCTCGGTTGACCCCAAGCGGGGCTTCTTCCTCAATGGCCGCCCGTATCCGCTGCACGGCGTCTCCCGCCATCAGGACCGCAAGGGTCTGGGCAATGCCATCACGCGCGAGATGCACGACGAGGATATGCAGCTCATCAAGGAGCTGGGCGCGAACACGATCCGTCTGGCGCACTACCAGCACGACCAGTACTTCTACGACCTCTGCGATGAGGCCGGCATGGTCGTCTGGGCTGAGATCCCCTACATTTCCGAGCACATGCCCAATGGCCGTGAAAACACAATCAGCCAGATGAAGGAGCTGATCGTCCAGAACTACAACCACGCCTGCATCGTCTGCTGGGGCGTCTCGAACGAGATTACGATTTCGACGAAGGACAACCGCGACATGCGCGACAACCATCATGTGCTGAACGATCTCTGCCATGAGATGGACAAGACCCGCCTGACGACGCTGGCCTGCTACGCGATGTGCGGCCCCTTCAACCCGGTAGCGCATATCACGGATCTCGTTAGCTGGAACCTGTATCTGGGCTGGTACGTGCCGGGCCTCTTTTTAAACGACCTCTGGATGGACTTCTTCCACCTCTGCTACCCGAACCGCGCGCTGGGCTTCAGCGAGTACGGTGCCGAGGGTATGCCGAACCTGCACAGCAGCCATCCCCGCCGCGGTGACCACACCGAGGAATACCAGGCCATCTACCATGAGTACATGCTCCGCTGCTTTGACCGCCACAAATGGCTGTGGGCGACCCACGTCTGGAACATGTACGATTTTGCCGCCGACGCCCGCGACCAGGGCGGCGAGCCGGGTATGAACCATAAGGGCCTGGTCACGTTTGACCGCAAGACCAAGAAGGACAGCTTCTACATCTATAAAGCGTGGTGGAGCGACGAGCCGTTCGTGCATATCTGCTCGAAGCGCTATGCGGACCGCACCGAGAATGAGATCGAGGTCAAGGTCTACTCCAACCAGAAGCAGGTAAGCCTTTATGTCAACGGCGAAAAGCTGGCCGAGCAGGAGGGCGAGCACATCTTCAAGTTCCGTGTCAAGCTGAACGGCGAGACGAAGGTCCAGGCCGTGGCAGGGGACAGCATCGACGATGCGGTATTCCGCAAGGTAGATGCCCCGAACCCGGACTACAAGCTGACTAAGAAAAAGTCCACCAGCGCAAACTGGGTGTAAATTTCGCCAAGCTGTAGGGGCCGCACATGTGCGGCCCGCAGCCGAATGGCAGACGAGCATTTGCGGGAAAGCCGCGGGCCGGGCATGCCCGGCCCCTACAATGCTGCTGAAAACTGCATCATATCATTTTGAAACACGCCGCACCGTGCGGCTGGTTTATATGAAACAAGGAGAAAAACGTAATGGATGATCTGAAAATGCAAAAGCAGACCTTGAAAAAGGCCTACAAAAAGACCAAGCGTAAGCACATTACGCCGTGGAAGATTCTGGCAATCATCTGCGCCGTGGTGATGATCGTTTCGATCCCGCTTAGCATCCTTCTGCAAAAGTTCGACAACACCATGGCGGCCCGTTTCGGCGGCAGCTTCTGGAAGCTGCAGAACGAGGACGCCAACGCCCAGTATTACACCAGTGACTTCAACTCCGCCGAGGAGATGGTCAACTACGGTCTGGCTTTGACCCAGCAGGTCGAGGCCGAGGGCGCTGCCCTGCTGATGAACAACAACAATGCGCTGCCTCTGGCTGCCGACGCGAAGGTCAGCACCTTCTCCAGCAGCAGCGTCAACCTCGTGTACGGCGGCACCGGCTCCGGCAATATTGATGCCTCCACCGCCGACACCCTGCGCACCGCCCTCGAAAAGGTCGGTGTCACCGTCAACCCCACCCTGTGGGACTTCTACACCGTCGGCGCCGGCAAGGACTACGCCCGCTCCAAGAGCGGCACCGTCGCCAAATCCAGTGAGGTCACCGCCGAGGTGCCTTGGGACGTCTACACCGACGAGGTCAAGGACAGCGTTGCCCAGTACGGCGATGCCGCCATCGTGACCCTGTCCCGCGTCGGCGGCGAGGGTGCTGACCTTTCCTACGGCGAGGTCAACTATCTGGCGCTCGACGAGAACGAGAAGGCTATGCTGCAGAACGTTGCCGAGATGAAGAAGAACGGCACCGTCAAAAAGACCATCTTGCTGATCAACTCCGCCAACGCCCTGCAGGTCGATTTCCTCAAGAACAACGAGTACGACATCGACGCCGCACTGTGGATCGGTGACGTGGGCATCTCCGGCATCAATGCCGTGGCCGAGATCCTGACCGGCAAGGTCAACCCCTCCGGCAGCCTGGTCGATACCTACTGCTACGACAACTTCAGCGCCCCCGCCATGTGGAACTTCACCCCCACCACCTACGAAGGCTATGTCGAGGGCGGCGATGTGTCCGCCAAGGCTAAGTCCTACATGATCTACCAGGAAGGCATCTATGTGGGCTACAAGTACTACGAGACCCGCTACGAGGACTTCGTCACCGGCAACGGCAACGCAGGCGACTACGCCTACGGCGACATCGTGGCTTACCCCTTCGGCTACGGCATGAGCTACACCGACTTCGACATCAGCGACATGAACGTCAGCTACAATGCCGCCGATGACACCTACACCGTCACCGTCAAGGTCACCAACACCGGCGACATGGCCGGCAAAAAGACCGTGCAGGTCTATGTCCAGAGCCCCTACACCGACTACGACAAGGAAAACGGCGTCGAGAAGTCTGCCGTTTCTCTGGTCGGCTTCGGCAAGACCGGCATGATCGAGCCGGGCGCTTCCGAGACGCTGTCCATGACCGTCAACAAGCGCGACATTGCTTCCTACGACACCTACGGCGCCGGCACCTACATCCTCGACGCCGGTGACTACTACTTCACCGCCGCCACCGATGCCCACAACGCTGTCAACAACATTCTGGCTGCCAAGGGCTACACCGTGGAGTCCACCAACGGCAAGATGACCGCCGACGGCAACGCCGACCTGACCTACACCTGGACCGAGGACGCCCTCGACACCACCACCTATGCCACCAGCGAAAACGGCACCGCCATCACCAACCAGCTGTCCAGCGCCGACCCCAACCTGTACGAGGGCATTGAGGAGACCGTGACCTGGCTGAGCCGCTCTGACTGGAACGGCACCCTGCCCACCGAAACCGTCAAGCTGGCCCTGACCGACCTGCTCAAGAAGGATCTGAAGGACATCCGCTACGATCCTGCCGACTACGAGAGCGTTGATATGCCCACCCTCGGCGCCAAGAACGGCGTCAAGCTGTACGACATGATCGGTCTGGACTACAACGATCCCAAGTGGGACGAGCTGCTGGATCAGATGACCTTCGACGAGATGAACTCCCTGATCGGCGACGCCTTCCACTGGACCATGCCCGTCAAGAGCGTGGAAGCCCCCGGCACCCGTGACGAGAACGGCCCCCAGGGTCTGACCGCCAGCCTGCTGGGCAACGACAAGAGCCAGCTGACCGCCACCGCCTTCACCTCTGAGGACGTTATGGCTGCAACCTTCAACACCGAGATCATGACCGAGATCGGCAAGGTCATCGGCAACAACTGCCTGGAGGCCGACATCGCCTGCCTGTACGGCCCCGGCAACAACATTCACCGCACCCCCTACGGTGGTCGTAACTTCGAGTATTACTCCGAGGACGGCTTCCTCTCCGGCATGATGTCCGCTTACGAAGTCAAGGCAATTCAGGACAAGGGCGTCCACGTTGTTATGAAGCACTTTGCCCTGAACGACTGCGAGCAGGACCGTATCGGTCTGGGCGTCTGGCTGAACGAGCAGGCTGCCCGTGAAGTCTACCTGAAAGCCTTCCAGGCTCCCGTCGAGGTCGGCAACGCCAACGGCGTTATGATCGCCTACACCCGCTGGGGCGCTGTCTGGTCCGGCGGCAACTACGGTCTGGTCACCGGCATCCTGCGCAACGAGTGGGGCTGCGACGGCATGGTCATCACCGATAACGTTCTGACCCAGTATGTCAACGGTCCCGACGGCGTTCTGGCCGGTGTGTCCATCTACGACGCCATGATGTCCTTCGTCACCGACACCCTGCCCAAGTACAAGAACGACCCCGTCATCGTCACCGCCATGCGCGAGGCCTGCCACCACAACCTGTATGCCATCGCCAACTCCTGCGGCATGAACGGTGTGGGTGCCGACACCACCATCAAGGTCACCCGCCCGACGGTTGTCACCATGAGCATCATCATTGCCTGTGCCTCCACCTTCTTCTGCCTGCTGGGCATCGTGATGTGGATCATTGGCGGCATCAAGTTCCGCAAGACCGAAGAATACAAGGCCTACAAGGATTTCAAAAAATCCCTGAAAGCCGCTAAGAAAGCCTGATTTCTACAGAATTTCCGTAAGCTCCCCGCCGGCCCCGGCGGGGACTTTTGAGTAAGATTTCTTTTTCCACAACAAGGAGCAGCCCATGAGCGAAAATGCAAAAGCGTCCAGCGTCAATCGCGCCAAACTTTACCAGCTGGTACTGTTTCCGCTGAACAACGGTGCCACGAATGTTTATTACGTCCTTGTGCTTTCCTACATTGCTACCTTCGGCAGCAATGTACTGGCGCTGGGCACTCTGTTTGCCTCGGTCATGGTCACGGCCATGCGCCTGTGCGACGCCATCACCGACCCGATCATCGGTGCGCTGATGGACCGCACGAACGGTAAGTTCGGCAAATTCCGCCCGTTCATGGCCATCGGCAACCTTATCATGGCCGCCAGCATTCTGGTGCTGTACGGCATCACCCCGATGATCCCCGATACGATGATGTGGGCACGCTATGCCGCGTTTGTGGGCCTGTACTTTGTCTGGGTCATCGGCTACACCTTCCAGACCAGCTGCACCCGTTCCGGTCAGACGGTTCTGACCAACGACCCCAAGCAGCGCCCGCTGTTCACGATCTTCAACACCGTCGGCAGTCTGCTGGGCATGGGCGTTATGCAGTTCCTGGCTCCCATCCTTGCCAAAAACTATGAGGGCGGCTATTCCTCCGCAGGCTTCTTCCGCACGCTGGCCCCCGTGGGCATTGTGATGTCCATTGCGCTGACCATCCTGGCCATCATCGGCATCTGGGAGAAGGATCAGCCCAAGTACTTTGGCATCGGCGGCGAAAAGGCCGAGAAGGTCAAGGTCAGCGAGTATCTGCAGATCATCCGGGAAAACAAACCCATGCAGCGTCTGATGATCGCGGGCGCGGGCACGAAGCTGGCGCTCTCCATCGCCAACAACACCACGGTTCTGTGCATGCTCTACGGCTGCATGATGGGTGCTTACGATGGGCTGTACCTGCCCATGATGGTGCTGGGCTACGCCTGCAGTGTGCCGTTCTTCATTCTCTCTGTGCGCACCAGCCAGAAGAAGGGCCAGAAGGCCAGCCTGACGAAGTATGTCAGCGTGGCGCTGGCCTGCTATGTCGGCGTGCTGGTCCTGCTGCTGCTGTGGGGTCACGGTGATGCATTCCATCTGAGCCTGCTGGGCGAGAATGGTCTGTCCATCAACCTGTACACGATTCTGTTCATCCTGTTCTTCGGCATCGGCTACGGCGCATACTACGCTACTGCCGACATGCCCATTCCGATGGTTGCCGACTGCTCCGACTACGAGACCTACCGCTCCGGTAAGTATATTCCGGGCATCATGGGTACGCTGTTCAGCCTGGTGGATAAGCTCGTTTCCAGCCTGTCCGCCACCGTCGTCGGCATTGCCGTGACCTTCATCGGTCTGAACAACCTGCCCACCCAGTATGACCCGTACACTCCGGGCATGAATGTGGTCGTTATCGTCCTGTTCTGCGCCATCCCGATGGTCGCTTGGGCGGCCACTCTCATCGCCATGAAGGGCTACAGCCTGACCGGCGAGAAGATGAAGGAGATCCAGGCCGTCAACGCCTGCCGCCGCGACGCGGTTGCGAACGGCATGAAGCTGGAAGATGCCATGGAAAAGTGGCAGACTGTCGACCAGCTGCCCGCGGAGTACCGCGCCTAAGCTTTAACCCTGCGATTCTCTTTGTCCTTCCATAAACGCAAAGCCCCCCGGCATCGTGATGATGCCGGGGGCTTTGTTTAGTCTGTGTGGCAGGAAAAAAGAGAACCCCCATGGCGGGATACGCCATGGGGGTTCTCTCTTGGTGCGGAAGATGGGACTTGAACCCACACGTCATAGACACACGCACCTCAAACGTGCCTGTCTGCCGATTCCAGCACTTCCGCTTGTTGCATTGACTGCAAGAGATATTCTAGCACAAACACCCCGGAAAAGTCAAGACTTTTGCCGAAAAAAGATTTTGCAAAATCCCTGCCTTGTAAAGACTTGTTGGGAATGGTAGAATAAAGGCAGCAAAAAAAGGGGAGAACTGCCATGCAAAATTTAATTTTCAGCCTGAACGCGACCCTGCCGGTGTTCCTTGTCATGGTGGTGGGGTACGCGCTGGGGCAGCTCGGCTTTCTGCCGCCCGCGTTCTGCAAGGCGTCAGACAGGCTGACCTTTAAGGTGACTTTGCCGCTCATGCTGTTTCTGGACATGGGCAGCGTGGACATCCTGCACGACTTCCGGCCCAGGTTTGTGCTGTTCTGCTTTGCCGCCACCCTCGTCGGCATCCTGACCGTCTGGGCGGGGGCTAAACGATTTTTGAAGGACAAGACGCTGGTGGGCGAGTTCGTGCAGGCGGGCTACCGCAGCAGCGCCGCCGTGCTGGGCGTGGCGTTCATCCAGAACATTTACGGCAGCGCCGGCATGGCCCCGCTCATGATTTTGGGCAGTGTGCCGCTTTTCAACATCTTTGCAGTGCTGATCTTGATGCTGGAATCGCCCGAGCAGCGCGGCGTGCCTGACCCGAAGCAGCTCTTGCGCGGCGTGGCCACAAACCCGATCCTGCTGGGCATTGTGTTCGGCACAGTCTATGCGCTGTTGCCGTTCACGCTGCCGCAGATCGCAACCAAAACCATCAGCAGCATTGCGTCGTTGACCACGCCGCTGTCGCTCCTGTCCATCGGCGCGTCGTTTGAGGGGACAAAGGCCATCAAAAAGCTCGGCCCCACGCTGGCGGCGGCGTTCATCAAGACCGTGGGCCTTGCGGCGGTGTTCCTGCCCTGCGCGGTAGCGCTGGGCTTTCGGGATGAGGAACTCGTCGCACTGCTTATCATGCTGGGCAGTCCCACGACGCCGAGCGCTTATGTCATGAGCAGGAACATGGGCCATGAGGGCGTGCTGACCTCGAGCTGCATTGCCCTGACGACCCTTCTCTCCGCCTTGACGCTGACAGGCTGGATCTTTGTTCTGCGGAGCGGGGGATACTTATAACGGAAAAAGGCTTCCCCATCGGGGGAAGCTGTCCGCAAAGCGGACTGATGAGGGCCGCGTTGCCGGCAATATCCCGTTTACGGGAAACAGCGCAAGCTTCGCTCTCATCCGACCTCGCTTCGCTCGGCCACCTTCCCCTGATGGGGAAGGCTTTTTGTTTTTTATTGCTTCTCCTCCGGCTCGGCTACGGGCACGCCGCGGTGCTCCACGGGCGTCGAAAAGACGATCTGCGTCCGGGTGCGGCCAAACTGCTGCAGGTGGTTGATGAACTGATCCAGCTCCTGCGTCGTACCGAACAGCACCTCTATCAGCATACTGTAATCGCCGGTGACGCAGTTGCATTCCACCACATGGGGGCAGCTCTGGATATAGGGGTAAAACTCCGGCTTGCGCTGGGGGTCCATGTCCAGATTGATGAACGCCTTGACCATGTAGCCCAGCTTCGGCGCATCGACCTGTGCCTGGTAGCCGGTGATGGTGCCGGAGCTTTCCAGCCGGGCCATGCGGGCCGACACGGCGGGGCTGGACAAAAACACATGGTCGGCAATTTCTTTTAACGGTGCGCGGGCGTTGTTTTGCAGAAGGTCGATGATTTTACGGTCAATGTGATCCATGGTAACACCTCGTTTTAGGCAAAAAGCTCCCGTTCGTGTGCGCCATTGCACCTGAACGAGAGCTTAGTCAGCTTTACTATGCAAAGAATTTTACCATACGGAAAGCAAAAAGTAAAGCGATTTGAAAAATAAATTAAGTCGGCAACCCGGCAGCAGCCCGTCTGCCTTGTGCCTCACATATCCGGGAACACATTCCGCGCACTGATAAGTGCATTGTTATAGTACATCTCAAAATGGCAGTGGGGACCCGTGGCAGCGCCGGTGGCCCCCACATAGCCGATCAGCTGCCCCTTTTCCACGGTCTGCCCGGCCTGCACGACAAAGGACGACATGTGGGCGTACAGCGTTTTGTACCCGTTGCCGTGGTCGATCTCCACATAGTAGCCCCAGCTCATGGTGGGGTGGTTGTGCCACTGGGCGGCAATGACCGTGCCCGCGTCGGCGGCATAGATCGGCGTGCCGTAGGGGGCCGTGATGTCCACGCCGCGGTGTCCATAGGGCAGACTGGCCCACCGGCTGATGCCCGAATACCCCGGCACCGGCCAGAGAAAGCTGCCTGTGCCCAGCCTGCCGATCATGCCGCTTTTCAGCCGCGTGCCGCGGTGGATGACCTCCGGCACGGAGGCCTGCACAAGCTGCACATCCACTACGCGGGTGCTGACGACCTCGCCCGCCACGGTTGTGATCTCGCTGGTGACAAGCTCGCTGCCGTTCTGCCCGGCCTGTACGGTCTCGGTTTTGCCAAAATCCAGCCCCGCGTCCTCGATGGTCTGGGTCTCAAACGGCAGCTCCCGGGTCACGGTCTCATACCGCACGGCCTTGACCTGTAAAAGGTCGTCCGCCCGCAGTGCGGCGGTCAGGTCGCGGTACGGTGTGATGGCCGCGGCAGGGTAGATGCCGTCCACCAGCCGCAGGGCGTGAACAAAGTCGGTCTGCACACCGTCGGTCTGCCACGGCGCACGCACAGCGTACAAAAACTGCCGCAGGTGGTCGCCCTCGTCGGTGACGAACCGCAGCGTGCCGTCCAGATAGATGGCGGTGCCCTCGGTGATCTCGCCGCCTGCGGCGCGCAGGATGGCATCTGCGGTCTCGCGCTCGGTCATGGGGCGGGTGTCGGCGTCGGCCATGACAAGAGTGTACGCGGGCTGGACGTTCCAGCCGACCACGCCGGTCAGGCGGGCCTGTACGTCGGCGCGGGCTGCGTCGAACGCCTGCTCGTCTGTGACATAGCCTACGACCTGCCCGCCGACCTCGACCCGCAGCACAAAGGGCCG
>OLPZ01001364.1_pt1 | contig 16273 bp, 14 predicted proteins | sample 1672711 | NCBI WGS metagenome assembly OLPZ01 (sample SAMEA3136716, study PRJEB25190) | human gut metagenome
AGGTGATTTTAAAGGAATTTCTTTAACCTATCACATTAGGAGGGTAAAATAAATGATAGTAATATTACAGAAAGATTTAAAAGGAACGGGAAAAGCAGGAGACGTTGTAAAAGTAAGCGACGGATACGCGAGAAACATGCTGATCCCAAGAGGAATCGCCAAAGAAGCGACAGAAGGAAATATAAAGAACCTGAAAAAGCAGCAAGAGAGCGGAACAAAAGGCTGCGGCAGAAGCGAACGCGAAAAGAATCGGCGATCTTGCCATTGAAATTAAAACAAAAGGCGGAGAAGGCGGCAGATTGTTTGGATCCATCACATCGAAAGACATCGCGCAGGCGCTTGAAGATCAGCATCAGATAAAGATCGACAAGAAAAAAGTCGAGCTGCCGTCCGCTATCAAGGAGTTTGGCAGCTATGACGCCGCTGTGCGCCTGTATGCCGGCGTTGTCGCACCGTTCAAACTGAAAGTGGAAGAACTGTAAAGCCAACCAACTTGACAGGCAAAAGGAGGGGAGTCTGCCATGCCGAGAAATGAAGAATTGAGCCTGTCCAGTCTGGGCATCCAGATGCCCTACAACATGCAGGCCGAGCAGAGCGTGCTGGGCGCCGCCCTGATGGATGAAACGGTGCTGAACCGCCTCATCACCGATATGGAACCTGAAATGTTCTATTCGGATCAGAACCGCGCCGTCTACGAGACGATGCGCTCTCTTTACACCGAGAGCGAAGCCGTCGACCTCATCACGCTGGTCAACGCCCTGGGCAACAACGGCACCTTTGCCGGTGCAGACGATGCCAAGGTCTACGTTACCCACCTGGCCGAGACGGTCCCGGCTATCTCCAACGTCGATTCCTACTTAAAGATCGTCCGGGAAAAGTATCAGGCCCGCCGCCTGATCGAAGCCGCCCGCAGCATTTTGAGCGAGACATCCTCCGGCGAGGATGCCGACATGCTGCTGGAAAGCGCCGAACAGAAGATTTATGACATCCGCAGCGGCCGCGATAAATCCGGCGTCAAGACCATCCGGGAATCCATCCTGGAAGTTATCGACACCATGCAGAAGCTGAGCGGTGCCGACCGCGACAAGTTCGCCGGCATCCCCACGGGCTTCAACTACCTGGACACCGTGCTTACCGGCCTTGGCCGCGGCGATCTTCTTCGCCTTCTCGCGCGCCGCCAGCTGCTCGGGGCTCACCACGGTCATGGGGGCCTTCTCCGCCAGCTGGTAGAACATGCCGCCGAAGTCGATGGCAATGTCGCTGATGGCCACGTCGAACAGGTCGTGGATCTCGTTCTCGCAGACGAAGGCCTCCAGGTACAGATCGGTGATGGAGGGCACCACGTCCGTCTGCTTCACGCCGCTCACGTTGAAGTTGGCGAGATGCCCGTCCTTCATGTAGGAGTAGACGAGATCGATGCCCTCCTCGGTGTTGACGGCGAGAATCTGCACGTAGCGCCAGCCCTCGGCATGGCGCGCGGCCGCCAAGTCGTGCACGCCGGCCAGCGGCAGCTCCTCGAAGGTCTGCTCAAAGGTCGTCATTTCTCACGCTCCCTTCTTGGCAGCGGCCAGGGCCGCCGACTTCTCGTCGAGCTTCGCCACGCCGGCCACCACGGCGTCGATGATCTGCTCCGGGCGCACGGCGCAGCCCGGGGCGTACACATCGACGGGGATGGCCTTGTCCACGCCGCCGATGACGTTGTAGCAGTCGTGGAAGACCCCGCCGGTGCAGGCGCAGATGCCGCAGGCCACGACCACCTTGGGCTCGAGCATCTGGTCGTAGATCTCGCGGACGACGCCGATGTTCTGCTCGTTCACGCTGCCGGTGACGAGGAAGATGTCGGCGTGCTTGGGATTGCCCGTGTTCACCACGCCGAACCGCTCGCCGTCGAAGCCGGGGCACAGCGTCGCTAAGACCTCGATGTCGCAGCCGTTGCAGCTGGAGCCGTCGTAGTGGATGACCCAGGGCGATTTCGATGCGAATGCCATGTGCCTACCTCCTTACAGAAACGCGAGGAACGCGACGTTCACGCCGCCGGCGATAAGGGCCACGAGCCACGCCGACTTGAACATGAACTGCCACTTCACACGCGCGAAGTTGTTGTCGATCCAGATCTCCAGGAAGTACACCAGAAGCACGATGACGATGGCGACCAGAACGGAGACGGGGTTCGCCCACAGGAAGAACATGCCGATCCAGCCGAGGAAGAGCACGTTCTCGCACCAGTGCATGATCTCCACCATGCCGAGCGTAGGCCCGCTCATCTCGGTGGTCATGCCGCGCACGATCTCCTGGTGGGCGTGATGCGACATGGACAGGTCGAAGGGCGACTTGCGCAGCTTGATGGTGAGGATGAAGAGGACGCCCAAGAACACGAGCCAAATGGTGCAGATGATCGGGTGGTTGAGCTGGAACACCTCGGCCACGTCGAAGGAGCCTGCGGCCTGGAAGAAGGCCACGGCCATGAGCAGCACCATGGGCTCGTAGCTCATCACCTGCAGCGTCTCGCGAGCCGCGCCCACCTCGGCGTAGGGGCTGCGCGTGGAGTAGGCGGCCATGATGAAGAACAGGCTCGACAGCGTGATGACGAACACGCACAGAAGCAGGTTGCCGCCGGAGTAGAAGATGCCGCCGGCGATGAGCGCGAACAGCAGCGCGCAGGCCACGTAGACGCCTTCCACGGAGTTGACGGAGACGCGCTCCTTCTCGAAGAGCTTGCGCACGTCGTAGTAGGGCTGCAGAAGCGGCGGCCCCACGCGGCCCTGCATGCGGGCCGAGATGATGCGGTCGAGACCGGCCAGGAGGCACCCGATGACGGGGCCTGCCACGGCGAACAGGAGGGTGCCGATGAGTGTCGTAAGCAAAGTCATGAGATCACACCCTTCCTAAAAGCCCATCGGGCCCGCGATGATGGCGACGACGAACGCGGCGGCCATGATGAGCGTGTTGAACGCCACGCCGACCGGCGCGATGCGGGCCTCGCCGAACACGGATTCCATGTACCAGTTGCGCGTCGTGGCCTCAGTGGTGCCCGACAGCGAGTTCTGGAAGGCGCGGGAGTCGTTGTCGCGGCTGATGCCGGCCAGATAGACGTTCGCCCGACGCGATTTCTGCTTGGTTCCAAGGCCGGCGAACAGCACGGCCACCACGATAACGGTGCAGATGGAGGCGAGCCACAGGTTGTCCGTGGCGATGTCCTGGCCGAGCATGCCGTAGACGCTGGCCACGTAGGGCTCGACGAGGGTGCCGGAGATGAGCGGCAGGAACACGCAGGCCAGCACGAGCAGGCAGGCCATAAGAAGCAGCGCCGCCCATTCTGTCGGCTTCACCGTGATCTCCACGTTCTCCGGCTCGCCGGCGATGCCGGAGAGCTTGCCGAGCCACTTGGCCCAGAACATGAACGTGGCGGCGCTGCCGAAGGCCAGGATGATGATGAGGGCGACCTGGCGGGTGTCCACGAAGGACACGAGCGTGGCCCACTTGGCGAGCAGCATGCCGAAGGGCGCGATGAACATGCACATGATGCCGAGCATCATGAAGCGGGCCAGGCGCGGCATGCGGTCGAACAGAAGGTCCATGGACTCGATGTCGCGGCTGCCGATGTGGTGCTCGGCGGTGCCGACGCACAGGAACAGGAGCGACTTCGCGATGGCATGGAACAGGATGAGGAAGCACGCGGCCCACACCGCCTCGGCGGTGCCCACGCCGGCGCAGGCCGTGATGAGGCCCAAGTTGGCGATGGTGGAATAGGCCAGCACGCGCTTGGCGTTGGACTGCGAGATGGCCATGAACGAGCACAGCGCGAAGGTGATGCCGCCCACGAGCATGACCATGACCGCCGGCGCCGGCGACACGTGGAGCACGGGCGCCAGCTTCACCAGCAGAAAGACGCCGGCCTTCACCATGGTGGAGGAGTGCAACAGCGCCGAGGTGGGCGTGGGGGCCACCATGGCGCCCAGAAGCCAGGTCTGGAACGGCATCTGCGCCGCCTTGGTGATGCCCGCGAAGGCCAGCGCGGTGACGGCCAAGGTGGTCAGGGCCGGGTTGTTCTGGCCGATGACGAGGAACTCGTAGAACGAGAAAGTTCCCACCGTGAGCGCGCAGCACCACAGCGCCACCAGAAAGCCAATGCCGCCGGCCAGGTTCATGATGATCTGGCGGAAGGCGTTCGCAATGGCCTCCTCGGTGCGGGTGTAGCCGATGAGGAGGAACGAGCAGAGCGTTGTCACTTCCCAGCCGGTGAACATCCACTCCATATTGTTGGAGAACACGATGACGTACATGGCGGAGAGGAACACGAACATCAGCGCGAAGAACATCGGGCGGCGATCCGGCGCCCCTTCAGGCTCGTGGGCCTGGAAATCCTCCATGTAACCCAGAGCGTAGATGCAGATACCGCTTCCCACCACGCCGACGATGAAGGTCATCAGAAGCGAGAGCGAGTCGAAGTACAGGCCGTAGGGCACCTCGATGCCGTGGGAGAACATGAACTCCAGGATGAGCGTGCCGACTACCTGCACGCCCGCGAGCACGGCGGCCCACAGGTTCTTGTAGCGCACGGCGAACCACACGATGACCGCCGCGATGGCCACGGAGATGCCCGTGCAGATAAAGTCGATGGCCATGCTCTCAAACGCGAAGAGCGTGCAGCTCGCCCCCAGGTTCACGACCACGAGAACGACCGACGCCAGCGCGATGGCAACGCCCGACACGCAGACGATGACGCGGCGCGGCCCCTCCTGCCGCACGAACAAGAGCGCGGCGGCCACAATGAGGGGGAACACGATAAGGAAGCCCATCAGTCCGAAACTGAACTCCATTCAGGATCCTCCTAACCTAATATATCGGCCTTTCCGCAGCCTCATATTTTCTGCGGTTAGGCGAGATCCCTCGGATCTTGCCCCCTACCATAGCAAAGGAGGCGCAGGTAATCGCGCCTCCTTCCCCCGACTCATGAGCAATACTCGGTAAAAGGGTCATCGTAATTATGCATTTGATCAATTTTTGCGAGAACTCATCCGCTCGCGGCCGAATCGAACCGTCGGCCCAGAAGGGCGCCGGCCGCGCCGCCGACCAGCGACGGCAAGAGCCACGCGAAACCGTAAGCGTACAAAGGCGCCGCCTCGACGAAAGCGAAGGCCCCGGTGAGATCGTGCACCGTGAGGAGGAGGCTCGCTGCCACGGCGGCGAGCGCCGCGCCCTTGAACACCCAGGTGCCCCGCAGGTGCTTGCGAAACAGCAAGAGCACCACCGTCGTCATGAACGGCGGGCAGACCACCGAGAGAATCGGGCTCGCCAGGGCGATGATGTTCGTAAGTCCGAGATTGCAGATGAGCAATGCCGCCACGACCACAATGATAAGGGCCGCCCGATAGCTCACCCGGCGCATGGTGACGCGCTCGACGTAATCGGCCGTGGCGCCGCACAGCCCGATGGCCGTGGTGAGGCAGGCCAGGCCCACGACGACGCCCAGCACCGCCACGCCGGCCTCCCCCATGAGCTTCCACACGATCATGGTGATGAGCTCGGCCTGGCTGACCGTGTGCGGCACGACGCTGGCGGACGTGGCGCCCAAGTAGGTGAGACCGCCGTAGATGACGGCGAGCAGCACGCAGGCCACGAGGCTCGCCCGGGCCGTAACGCGCATCTGATCGCGCTTCTCGCCGTAGCCGGCCGCCCGCACCGATTCCTGCACGAGGATGGAGAACCCGACGACCGCGAGGATGTCCATAGTCTGATAGCCCGCGAGCACGCCGTCGGCGACGACGGTGTCCGTCTCGGGAGAGCCCACAGGTCCCAGCGGGTTCACGATGCCGGCGATGACCATGACCACGATGCCGGCCACGAGAAGCGGCGTGAGCACCTTGCCCACCACATCGATGATGCGCGTGGGCTTAAGCGTCAGCAAGAGCACCACGGCGAAGAACGCGACGGAGAACGGCAAGAGCCCGATAGCATCGCCGAACCAGGGCGCGATGGCCATCTCGAAGGTGGTGGCGGCGCAGCGCGGCGGGGCGATGAGCATGCCCACGCACAGAATGGCGGCGGTGTTCAGCGCCAGGCCGGCCTTCTTGCCCAGGGCATTTTGGATTGAGAGGATGGAGCCCCCCGCGTTGTTGATGGCGAAGACGCCCACGCAGGAGACCACCACGTCGAAGAACACGAAGCATGCCAGGCCGAGCGGCCAGAGCGTGCCCGACTCCATGCCGAGGTACGGCGGGAAGATGAGATTGCCGGCGCCGAAGAACATGGCGAACAGCGCCAAACCGACGACCAGCGCGTCTCTGTTCACGGGCGCCTCCCTTCTCATGGCGTCGATGCGGGTGTTTACGCATCTATTGTCGATGAACGAAGGGGCCATGATGACGCATCCGGGCGGCAGTTACCCGGCCAATGCCAAAGCGGCACAAAATCGTCAAGGGCGCCTCAGCTAGCCGATGGCGTCGCGCGCCGCCTCGCAAAGCGCGATGACCACGGCGCCTTCTTTGAGGTCGACGAGCAGGGCCGGCACGCCCAACTCGGCGAAGAACGCCTCGCGCTGCGCATCGGCATCGTCCCCTTCCCCGTCGGCGAGCACGATGACATCGGCACCGGCGATAAGCTGGGCCGCAACGTCGGCCGTCTCGCGCTGGAGCACGCGCAGCTCCCCCACCGGAAGATCGGCCTTCACCAGCGCCGTGGCCAGATCCATGGCGAGGTTCTCGGTATAGGTGTCGTTATCCGGCTCGGCCGCGATCATGAGCAGCCGCGGGTTCTCGGGCCAGCGCCCGCGCACGGCCTCGGCAAGACCCGAGTCCTCCCGCAACGTGGCGAACCGGTACATCCCGCGAATCTCGTAATCCATCGGCTCGGGTGCGACGATAACTTCCATGGGAACCTCCTCGTTGCATTTTCCCGGCTCTGTCGCCGGATACTGCTCGTTTTGGCATAGCCTACCACGACAGCAAAACCCGAGTTATCGAGTCTTCCTATGAGAGTATCGGCGCTTCCCCGCCTCGGAAGCTTAATGCGGCGGGGATCAGGAGTCCTATAACCTTAAGAACGGATACTTAATTCGGGCTTGTCGCTAAACTGGCATCGAAGCTTTTCCGTACGCACTAATATGCACACTCTCGGGATGCTGGGATTATCACCGGTGGCTTTGTCGAACAAAAGAGAGGCGAAGAACCATTCGGAAAATTTCCTCTTGCAAAGGCGTTGCGGTCGGGTTATCATAGCAAAGCTGTTTGAGCGAGAGCTCAAAAGCACCAACGGGTTGTGGCGCAGTTTGGTAGCGCACTTGACTGGGGGTCAAGGGGCCGCAGGTTCAAATCCTGTCAACCCGACCAGAACTTAGAGAGCCGGCATAATGCCGGCTCTTTTACTACGAGCGCGTATTTAGAGCTAACGGGCAAGTCAGTCAGGAATTAGATCAGAGTTTCGAGCAATGCGAAGGAATTAGTTAAGGGTTTCGGACATCACGAGAGAAATAGTCGGGAATTTCGAGCAGCAAATCGACCCATTGCAGGCAATTTGCTTCGAAACACACCCGAAACTCCCAACTACTTCCGATCTCGCAACATCACTCTGCTCGAAACTTCCAACTATTTCCAAAATCTTGCGAGTTATTTGATTCGCTATGTCACCGTTCAGGACGACCCATCTTCCCAGGTCACGCTCTGGGTTATGCCTTGGGTTAGGCATTTAACCCAATTTCGTCGATCGGCCCGATGCGCGGTTTTGCGAACCGGGCCATGATGCAACCCGTCAGCAGCGCTCGGCAATCGGACAGAGCCGAAGAGGACGGTTCCACCAGCCGAGCGCGAAGGGAGCGCGGTTCGAAGAAGCCGCCCGTCGTTCAGGAGGGTCATCATGGAAGTCACCCGTCGCGATTTATTCAAGTTCACCGGACTGGCCGCCGCCGGAGTCGTGGGAGCGAGCGCCCTTGCGGGCTGCGCCCCGAAAACCGCCGCGGAGACGGCCACGCTCGCGGATACCGGCTCTGCCGATGCCGGGCTGCCCGCCTTCCTGCAGGCTCCCGAGCCCATCACCGACTTCGCAGACACCCGCGAGTACGACGTCGTTGTCGTAGGTGCCGGCGAGTCGGGCCTGTCCGCGGCCCATTCCGCCGTAGCCGCCGGCGCCAAGGTGGCCTGCGTTCAGAACATCGGAACCGCCCAGACGACGGGCAACATGGGCGCCTCGGTGGACACCACCAAGACCGACGAGGCCGGCATCCAGGCCTGCGTCGCCTTCCTCATGGAGAAAAATGCCTACCGCTCGAACCGCAAGCTGCTGGAAGCGTGGGCCCGCAACTCCTACGAGGCCGTTACCTGGTGGGCGGACACGGCGGCCGAGGGCGGCGCCGAGTCGAAGCCCTACGATTCCGAGCGCGAGTACAACGGCTACACCTACTACTTGCACGCGAACACCTACAACCACTTGGAAGGCGCCCACAACGACGCGGCCCTGGCCGTCTGCGATGCGGTAGCCGCCGAGGGCGTGGAGTTCTTCTTCAACTCCCCGACCGTGCAGCTGTACAAGGAGGGGGAGCGCGTGGCCGGCGTGATCTGCGAGACCGAGGAGGGCAACGTGCTCTTCAAGGCCGCCAAAGGCGTCATCCTCGCCTCCGGCGACTGCTCCGGCAACCAGGAAATGCGCGATTACTACTGTCCCGACCTGCGAGGCTTCAAGACCATGAGCCCCTTCCGCGACGGCATGGGCATGATGGCCGGCATCTGGGCCGGGGCGCAGATGACGCCGGTGAACCACTCGAAGATGGTTCACGGCGGCGGTGCGCTGACCCGTCTGGAGCTGCCCTTCCTGAACCTGGACATCCACGGAGAGCGCTTCATGAATGAAGTTCTGTCCTTCGCCTACCTGAACAACCTCATGCGCGGGTACCTCGAGGAGTACGATTTCCAGAACCCCATGGCGGCGAAGTTCTTCACCATCATGCCGGCGAACTGGGTCGAGATTGGCGAGCAGTGGGCCGCAGCCCATCCCAACGAGGTGAAGTTCGGCGTGGGCAACATGAAGATTCCCTCGGAGGATCAGTTCGTCAAGGGCGAGACCTTCGCCGAGTTGGCGGCCAACATCAACGCCTACATGGAAGCCGAGGAGTGGCACATCGACCCCATCGACGAGCAGACCATCGTCGCATCCATCGAGGCCTACAACGAGCTGTGCGCGACCGGGGCCGATGGGAAGTTCGGCAAGCGCGCCGACTATCTGGTTCCCATCGAGCAGGGGCCGTTCTTCGCGGTGCCCCGCGGCGCGAACTCCGTGCCGGCCGTACTCGGCGGACTCACGGTGAACGAGAACCAGCAGTGCCTCGGCACCGAGGGCGCACCCATCGAGGGCCTGTTCGCCGTGGGCAACGCCTCGGGCCAGTTCTATGGCGGCGTGGATTATCCCATGGACGTCGAGGGCCTCTCCATCGGGCGCGCCATCACCTCCGGCTACGTCACCGGACGCTACGTGGCAGCCCTGTAGCTCTGATAACCCTCCCCCACCTGTCGCCCCGCCGGCCTCCCTCCCTGCCGGCGGGGCGGTGGCGCATGGGGGAAGGCCCTGTTTCCCGACGAACCGAGGCGCAATGAACGCAACCCGCTATAATGGCCCCATGGAAAAGACACCCGCACTGCGCGAGAAGCGCCGCCTCGACAATCTGGAGCAGATGATCCCCTATCTGTTCGCCTTGGGCTGCGCCCGGACGTGGATGACGCTCACCTTCGCGGCGCCGTGGGCGGGGCTGGCCGTCCCCTTCGATCCCCATGTCCTGTTCGACTACTTGTACGCGGGCTTCGGCATCGCCGCCACCCTGCTCGCCCGCCTCCCGCTTCATCGCCGTGCCGCTCGTCTACCTCTGCCAGGGACTTTCAGGCGATCGCTTCGCCGTCGTGCTCGTGCTCCTGCCGCTTGTCGCCGTGGGCAGCCTCGCCCTCGCGTTCCGAGCGCTGCCCGAGCGGGAGACGACGCCGCGGGCCTACCCCAAGTTCTCGTTCCCCGTAAAGCCGCTCGCAGTGCTGTGCATCTACGCCTTCGCCTACGGGCTGCGCTCAGCCCAGCTGCCCGCCGGCGCCGGGGTGCACTCGTCGCTGTCGACCGCCATTGTCATGGGCGGGTTCTTCATTGTCGTGTACTTCTTCTCGGACCGCTTCTCGGTGAGCGCCCTGTTCCGCTCGCCGCTTCTGCTCATGGTATGCGGGCTCCTGCTCATTCCCGCCGAGGGCATCCTCGGCACCACGGCGGCGGGCTACCTCATCTCCATGGGCATGTCCCTCATGTCGCTGCTCATCGCCCTTCTGTTCTACGACCTGTCCAAGCGCATGGGCATCGCCATCATCGCACTCACGGGCGTTGTACGCGTGAACTCGCTGTTCACGCTGTGGGGCGGCAACGTGGCCGAGCTCTTAGGCGCCTTGGGCCTCGCTCCGACGACCCAGAACATCGCCATCACCGTGGCCGTGGTCATGCTGGTGCTGGCGAGCACGCTCATGCTGCTGTCGGAGAAGGACCTGGCCAGCCGCTGGGGCATCCGGCTTCTGGAGACCGATAATCTCGCCAAGGAGAGCCTGCGGGCCGAGACTATCGCCGAGCGCTGCGACGCGGTGTCGGCCTCCTGTCATTTGAGCCCCCGCGAGGACGAGATATGCCGCCTCATCGCGGGCGGCAAGACCAACCAGCAGATCGAGCGGGAGCTGTTCATCGCCTCCGGCACGCTGAAGGCCCACATCCAGCACATCTACGTAAAGTGCGGCGTGCACTCCCGCAAGGAGCTCATAGCCCTGTGCGGTGGCGAATGATGCGTGCCCCTTGGAGAGTATTTACGCCAGAAATGGACAAAATTGCGTCCAGTGAGCTGAGAAGAGGTCTTTCGCGACCCAAACTGAGCAACATTTTAACGTCTTGCGCATAAAATGAAAGCAACAAGCCGCCATACGGCGCACATCCGAACTCCAGAGAACTCACTCGACGTCATTTTGTCCACCTTCGTTAAAAGTGCCCTCCGCCGTGCGCTGCGCTACTTCTCCGTGCCGTCGCCGAACAGGAGGTCGCGCTCGTCGCCGGGGAGCTTGGCGCGGGCCTGCTCGCGCAGGTTGTTCAGACCGGCGAGGTACTGGCGGTACAGCACCACGGTGAGGTAGCGGCCGGCCGGGGTGAGGGTCAGCTCGTCGGCGTTGTCGGTGGCAAACGCGCCATTGGCCCGCATGAAGGCCATCTCAACGGGCAGCCCGCGCTCCACGGACACGCCGAAATCGCGCTCGAATTCGTGCTTGTCGAAGCGCAGGCTGTACAACTGCAGCAAAAACTTGTAGCGCATGAGGTCACGGCGTGGCAGATCGGTCTTGCCGAGCAGCGGCGTCGCGCCGGCGCGCACCAGCTCGCCGTACTCTTCCAGATTAAACGTGTTCACGAACAGGTTGTCACCCAGATGCGTGATGGAGCCGGAGCCTATGCCCACGCACTCCTCATAGGACACGGCGTACTCGTCCACTTCCAAATGCTGTTTGCGCTCGTGATTCTCGTCGAGACGGTTGAACGTCCACAACGTGCGCCGCTCGAAGAAGGGGTTCTCTCCCCCGGCCAGAATCTCGTCCAAGATATGATAGAAGCGCCGCTCCTTGTCGTAGTCCATCTTTCCCAGCACTTGCTCCATTTTGCGCGTGGTGGCATGGGACTGGTACAGCGGCGAGAACGTCGTCTGATGGCAGCCGCACAGAGCGATCTTCTCGCAGTCGGAAATGAGGATGTCCTCGGTCTGCGTGGGGAAGTTGAAGATCATGTCCACGTTCAGCGACTCGAAGTACGGGGCCGCCTGGCCGATGCGCTCGAAGATCTCTTCCCCGCTCCCGTACTTCTCGTAGCGGTCCATCTGACGCAGAAGCCTGTCGTCGAAGGACTGCACGCCCACCGACAGGCGCTGGATGCGGCCCTTGAGCTTATCCAGATACTCCGGGATAAGATGGTTCGGGTTCGTCTCCGAGTTGACCTCCTTCACGTGGAAGAGGTCGCGGGCCAAATCAATGGTCTCGCACAGCTCGTCGATGTCCACCGTCGGCGTGCCGCCGCCCACATACACGCTCTCGAAGTCGTAACCCTGATCGGCGAGCATCCGCATCTCCTGGCGCAGGGCCTGGAAGTAGTCGCGAGCGCGCTGCTCCCGGTAGGGAAAGCGGTTGAAGGAGCAGTAGGGGCACAGCCGCTCGCAGAAGGGAACGTGCACGTAGAGGGTGTAGGGGCGCCCCTCCACGGGGTCGGGAAGCGCGCCTTCGGGCACGGGGTGCAGCGTCAGGGTCTTGTCGGTCATGGCGCGGACGACGGTGGTGAGCATGCGCTCTGAGAGCATCGATACCTCCTGGGTCTATTCAAGCGTAAGGAGGATTTTAGCACTCCCACAGGGCCAATAACCGACCTTTGTCCTAAGGGTATGCGGAACGCACAAACTCGCGATGCAACCGCGCGAGGTCGTAATTTCGGCCGACCGTTTCCTGCGCGCGCATCCTCAGGCCTTCTGCTGACTCCACGGCCCGTTCCTCTTTGTAAACGACAACGGCGAGCGCTTCATGTGCGAGGAAACCGACTGTGCCTGGATGAGAACGGCGAGGTCATCGAGGGCCTCTACGTGCTCGGCAACATCATGGGCGACATCACAGCGGTGGACTACCCCATCAACGTCGCCGGCAACTCCCACGGCCGCTGCATCACCTTCGGCTACCTGCTCGGCCACGAGCTCGCCGAGGCCTAAGCGCCCGCGCGCGAAACCGCTTACTCCGCTGCGGCCTCCCCTCCCTGCGGCTGCGGCATTCCAGCTAGAAAGGCTCTCTTTCGGGAGCCTTTCTTCATGCCCGCTAATTGGAGAGGCGTTCTCTTACTCTTTTCCTTCGGCCATTTTCTCGACAATACTCATAAGCTCCTGCTTTGTGTGAACGCCCGTCTTGGAGTAGATGCGCTTGATATGGGCCCAAACGGTGTTTTCCGACAAGACGAGGTCTTCCGCGATGTAGCGAGCAGAACGTCCACGGGCCAGATAGCCCAGAATCTCCCTCTCGCGCCGCGTGAGTCCGCTCGCAGCAGCGATGCCTTCAACCCCTCCTTCGAACGCATTGTCGATCGAGTTCGAATCGCTCGCGTTCGCCTCTCCCTCCGAAACCTCATCAGGCATCGGCGTATCAGCCGGATGCGTGCAGTCGGTCACGCTATCTTCCTCCGAATCGCTCGTACGCGGCCCCAGCTGCCTGCGCGCTTTGCTGATACCGAACACCAGCACCCCGGCCAATGGGTAAATGGCGGCAAAGGCAAGCAAAGTGAGCAACGAAAGCCCGTAATCGACGCTCAGCGACCGGAGAATGCTGCCGACGCCTAAACCCGTCAGAAGCGAAAGCGCCGAACCTCCCAAGTAGGCAGCCGAGAGGATGTAGGTCGAAAGGTCAAGACGTCGCGCGCTGTCAACGATGTATAGCAAAAACACCATGCTGCAAGCATCGTAACAGGCAATCATGACGAGGCCCACCAGACCTCCAAGGCCATCGCCGAGAAATGGCAGAAGCGACAAAATCAAGAGAAGCAGAGGCAAGCAGGCATTGTAGACCGACGCCGGATGCGGGCTCCTAAGAGCGATGAGCGCCAAAAGCAGCGTGACCAGAGTTGCAGCCGCGAGGGGTATCCACATATCCACGTCGCCAACCAAATGTTCCGATTGGGAGCCAAGCACGGCGGTATGCAGGATGCCAACGACCCCGACGAGCGCGAAAACGCAAAGGTAGGCCAAGGTAAGGTCGCGTCGTTCCGGCGGAACAGCAGGCATAGACGTCCGATGTTCGGGAAAACTCATGGTGCGCTTCTTGCGGGACAACAACCACGACGAGAGGCCCACCGATAAAATGGGCAGCGTACAGGACCAAAAGCGCCCGAAGGCCACAAGGAGAGGGCTTGCTATGCATTGGACGATAAGGGCACCGACAATTTGCACCGTCGATGAAGCAGTATCTTCCTCGGCGGCGAAGACATCGAGCCAAACAGCATTGAGGATGGTCGACGAGTAGCCACACAGCGCACCACAGAGAGCGGCAGCGAAGCCATCGGGGAACCTAGAAAGCAAATCGCCGGCGCTGAGAAGAAACCCGGACGAGAGAGATATAACGGCGGGATACTGGCGCAGGGCGCCCGATAAGAGACGACGAGAGCGCACCATCAAAACGAGAGCAGAGGCCGTAAGAAGGGAACTCAATCATGGAATTCAACCGTAGGGACTTTATCAAGGGGACTCTGGCTTTGGGCAGTATTGCCGCCGTAGGGGGACTTGCTGGATGCTCGAGTCCGCAAAATCAATCACCCGACTCCTCCCCTTTGGCAGATACCGGCTCCATCCCCGGTATCCCAGAGAGCTTCACCGACGGGAAATGGATCGGAACAGCCATGGGCCACGACGACGACCTGATAGTCGAGGTCGTCGTCGCAGGCGGCGACCTCGCCTCAGTTCGCGTCCTGCGCTGCGATGACACCATCGGCATCGGCACAACCGCAGCGCCTATAATGGCCGCACGAATCCTCGAGACGAAGAATCTAGACGTCGACACAGTGACAGGAGCGACAACCACCTCTATCGCCGTCAGAAACGCCGTCGCAGATGCGATCACGAACGCCGGCGGCAGCGTTTCCTCCTTCAGTTTGGGGACAACTGCGCCGACCGGGGGCGCCCCTCAAAACCTCGAGGTCGATGTCGCACTGGCCGGTGCGGGAACCGCGGGACTCATCGCCGCCGTCCGTCTTCTGGAGGCCGGCAAGTCGGTCGTGCTCTTCGAGAAACAGGACATTGCCGGCGGCTCGATGCCGATGACCTACTCGGGCGTCGCGGCGGCGGAATCGCAGCTGCAATCGAACTATGCGCTGGGACGACACGATGAGAACCCCATGTTCAACAAAGCGGGTATGCTGGCTGTCATGAGCAAGTACCTCGTGCCCGAAAACGACCGTTTCGACGGCGCAATGCCCTATCAGACCGCCATGTACGACAATTCTGGCAAGCTGGTAGACTGGCTGCACGGCATGGGCGTGGGCTTCTACAGTCTCGGAGTGAACCCGGCCTACGGCGTGACCCCCTACCTCGCCCCCGGATGCTACATGGGTGGCTGCGGCTATGCCAAGGACTTCCTTGTCGACCGAGTGGGGGCGCTCGGCGGCCAGATCATCTACGCCACCGAGGTCACCGAACTCGTCCAGGAAGCCGACGGCCGAGTGACTGGTCTTTTGGCCCAGGGCCGCAACGGCTCAAGTTGGACCGTGGGTGCGAAAGCCGTTTGCCTCACCACGGGCGGATTCGCAGCCAACCCGGATATGATCGCCGAGTACTACCCCGAATACGCCGATTACAAGTTCAACTGCGCGCCCGGATCCACGGGCGAGGGTATCCTCATGGGGCAGAAGGCCGGGGGCGCCATCGAGTGCATGGGGCGCGAGCTCGGCGCCTTCCTCTCGACGACGAGCCAGGCAGGCTCTAACTTCGAGATCGCGTTCCTTTATCAGACGACGCCGGGCATCATCGTGAACGCCTCGGGCGCCCAGTTCGGAAACATGATGTCCGACAACCACGGTATGCTCGGCCGCGGTCTGCGCGATGCGGCCAACGGGGGCGCCTTCTTCTACATCACCGACGAGTCGGGGCGCATCACCACCAACAAGAACGAGCTGTACGCCATGGACACCTATAAATGCCTGGAGCATCGCGGCGACATGGTCCATTACGACTCGGTCGAAGAGGCGGCCGAAGCGCTTGGCCTGCCCGAGCTGGCCTCCACCATCGAGACCCACAACGCCCACGCCCTCGCCGGCGAGGAGGACGAGTTCGGGCGTAAGAATCTCCCCTACATCGACACCTATAGCGGCATCTGGGTCATCAGCTGCCTTCCCACCTTCTACCTCACCACGGGCGGCCTTGCCATCGACACGGCCGGTCGGGTGCTCACCGAAACCGGAGAGTCGATCGCGGGCCTGTACGCCGCCGGCGACGTATGCGGCTCCATCGAGGAGAAGGACGGCCGCCCCTACGCCATGGGCTTCGATGCGGCCATGAACTACGGGTATCTCATGGCAGAGGCCGTCATCGCCGATATCTAGCAAACCGCAACCTGAGAAGCCCCCTCCTGCGCCGGAAGCTCAACGCTTCCGGTGCTTCTTTTCCAGAAGGGAGGCGCCCTATTCGGTGTCGCCCACGTAGGGGGCGAGCACGGCAGTAAGGACCTTCAAGTGGGCCTTGGAGCGGTTCAGGCAGGGGACGTAGATGAAGGCCTCG
>OLPZ01001371.1_pt1 | contig 16226 bp, 13 predicted proteins | sample 1672711 | NCBI WGS metagenome assembly OLPZ01 (sample SAMEA3136716, study PRJEB25190) | human gut metagenome
GCTCAACGCGGCAGCAGGCGGCGCCGCGTTCGTGCGCTGCGTCGACTCCAGCGCCACGGCTCTCGGCCTCGCACGGGAAAACGCGAAGCTCAACGGCTTCGACGACCGCATGGGCTTCACGCAGGCAGACGTGCTCGAATACCTTCCCGAGCTGCTCGCGGACAAGGCGCGGCTGCGCGAGGAAGGCGGCCCGTTCGACCTCATCGTGCTCGATCCACCGGCATTCGCGAAGACGCGCAAGGCCACGCATGGCGCGATGCGCGGCTACCGCGACATCAACTACCGTGCCATGCGCTTGCTGCCACGCGGCGGCTACCTGGCAACGTGCTCGTGCTCGCACTTCATGACGACCGACCTGCTCAAGAAGGCGATCTACCAAGCCGCGCACGACGCGAGCGTCCAGCTCATGCAAGTCGAAGAGCGCCAGCAGGCGCCCGACCATCCCATCTTGTGGGGCGTTCCGGAGACGCACTACTTGGATTTCTTCATCTTCCGCGTCGTGTAGAAGAGCATCGCCTTGCGCACCGTGCGCGAGGACCGCAAACGCTGTCTTCGCGCGGGTGCCCCCGCTCGCCGCTCGCGGCAATTTCGTGAGAAGGCGTTCGATGACGCGCCATTATCTCTTCATAGGAATATAATGAATTGCAGTATTTGAACAGCTCGTTTGAACACGGGCCCGTGATTTGAGAACTGGATTAGAACTGTTTGGGTCTACCAGGCGCGTTTTGCCTGTTGCGTTAATGGCACATTTTAGTCGTTAAGGTCATGTAGAAAAGGAGTTCTGAATGCAAAGTATCGTCGCGTCATCAACAGCCGCTCAGGCCGCGCAGGCTGGCACGGAAGCCGCCTCCAAGGTCGCGAAGGGCATCGCCAACGCCAAGCTCGCATGGGCTTTCGGCACCTGCGAATACGATTCGGAAGAGCTCCTCGGCGCCATCGCCAAAGAGCTTCCCGGCGTGCCCGTCGTCGGCAACACCTCGTTTACCGGCATCATCACGCCCGAAGGCTACATCGGCGGCGACAAGCCGTTCGTCGGCATCCTCGCGCTCGGCGGCGATGACCTGACCGTCGGCACGGCGGGAGCCGCGCGCTCGACGGGTGCCAGCGCCCGCGAAATCGGCCACAGGCTGGCCGAAGAGGCCATGAAGGCCGCCGGCAAGGACACGGCGCCTGCGTACTGGTACATGGTCGCCTCCCCCGCCGAGGAAGAGTACTACATCAAGGGCGTCACCGAGGTCATCGGCCGCGTGCCGTTCTTCGGAGGGAGCGCCGCAGACAACACCATCGCCGGCGATTGGATGATCTACAACGGCGCCGAGGCCTTCGCCGACGGCTGCGTCGTCGCGTTCTTCTACACCGACACGCCGTTTGCCAACAAGTTCACGGGCGCCTACGCCGAGACCGACGACTTCGGCGTCGTCACCAAGATGAGCGGCGACCGCCAGATCGTCGAGATCGACGGCAAGCCCGCCCTGCAGGTCTACGCAGACTGGCGCGGCATGCCCACCGACGAGCTCATGGGCGGCGACCTGCTCGCCAAGTCCGTCGTGAGCCCGCTCGGCTTCAAAGACCGCCTGGGCGACCTCACCGCAATCCGCCACCCGATGAACGGCAACGACGACCTGTCGATCAACGTCGGCAACAAGGTCACGGAAAAGACCTGCGTTATCCGCATGGAGGGCGACGTCGACTGCCTGGTCGGCTCTGTCTCCAAGACCGCCGAAGAGCTCAAGGAACGCATCGGCCACAAGCCCGCGGCGTACCTCTTCGTGCACTGCGGCGGACGCCGCGCTGCCATCGACGACCGTATCGACGAAGTCGCCGACGCGTTTGTCAAGGAAGCCGACGGAGTCCCGTTCATCGCCGAGTTCACGTTTGGCGAGTACGGCTTCGAAGACGACGGCCTCGACGCCGCAGGCGGCCTGATGCTGTCGTTCACGGCACTCGGTTAGGGAATCGCGCCAGCAGATCGTGCTGGCTCGAGATAATGGTTTCAGTGTAACCACGTCAATAGGAGGTTCGTACATGAAGCAAGTTCAGCTCTATATCAACGGCGAGTTCCTTGACAACGGCGATCGCGAGATGCGCCAGAACATCAACCCCGCGACCGAAGAGGTCGTTTCCGAGTTCCCCATGGCAACCAAGGATGACGTCGACGCCGCCGTCGAGGCAGCCTACGAGGCGCAGAAGTCCTGGGAGAAGATTCCCGCCATCGAGCGCGCCAACTACCTGATGGAGCTCGTCAAGCTTCTGCAGGACAACCAGGAGCTCATGGCCCGTACCACGGCGGAGGAAATGGGCAAGCCGATCCAGCAGGCCATGGACGAGGCAGGTTGGCTGCCCGCGTACTTCCAGTACATGGCGGCTCAGGCACGTCATATGAAAGGCGAGATCGTCCCGTCCGACCGCCCCAACGAGAACATCCTCATCTACAAGATGCCCATCGGCGTCGCAGGGCAGATCATGCCGTGGAACTTCCCGCTGTTCCTCATCGGCCGCAAGGTCGCCCCGGCTCTGATCGCCGGCTGCACCGTCGTGCTCAAGGCATCGTCCGACTGCCCCAACGGCGCATACGAGTTCGCGAAGCTCGTCGACCAGTCCTCGCTTCCCAAGGGCGTCATCAACGTCCTGACCGGCTCGGGCGCACTTACCGGCAACGCGCTTGCCAGCAACCCCAAGATCGCCATCGTGACGGTTACCGGCTCCACCGAGGTCGGCAAGAAGATCATGAAGGCCGCGGCCGACAATGTGACGAAGGTTTCCCTCGAGCTGGGCGGCAAGGCGCCGGTCATCGTCATGAACGACTGCAAGCTCGACGAGACGGTCGACCACGTCGTCGCGTCCCGCGTCATCAACACCGGCCAGGTCTGCAACGCCGCCGAGCGTATCTACGTGCAGGAGGGCATCTACGACGAGTTCGTCGCCAAGGTCGTCGAGAAGATGAAGGGCGTGACCTACGGTAACCCGTTGGCCGGCAACTTCGACATGGGCCCGATGGTCAACAAGAACCAGCAGGAGCACGTCGACGAGCTCGTTCAGTCCGCGATTGCCGAAGGCGCAAAGATCGAGTGCGGCGGCCATAAGGCGCAGGTCGACGGCAAGGGCTGGTACTACGAGCCGACCGTCGTCACGGGCGTCACGCACGAGAGCCGCATCATGCGCGAAGAGATCTTCGGCCCGGTCCTGCCCATCACGAGCTTCAAGACGCTCGACGAGGCAATCGAGATGGCAAACGACAGCGTCTACGGCCTGACCTCCTCGATCTACACGACCGACTACGACACGGTCATGAGAGCGATGAACGAGATCAAGTTTGGCGAGACCTACGTCAACCGCGAGCACTTCGAAGCATTCCAGGGCTTCCATCAGGGCGTCCGCCAGTCTGGTATCGGCGGCGAGGACGGCGAGCGCGGTCTTGACGAGTATCTCGAGACGCATGTCTGCTACATCGACTGGGATGTGAACCGCAACAAGGCGTAAGGCAACGAGAAAGACGGCGTTCTCTGCATCGGAGGCGCTTCTTGCAGGGGAATCGTGGCAGTGCCACGGTTCCCCTTCTCTTTGCACGGGATATGTGGCAGTGCCACGCATCTCGCGTATGCGGGGCGCAGGGCGCACGGGATATGTGGCAGTGCCACGCATCTCACGCGAGGAGTGGGTGGAATGCGCTCGGGGGTCGTGGCCTAGACCAGCTGCAGAAGCGCGGCAGTCTCGCGCGCTATGCGCATCTCCTCGTCGGTCGTGACCACGCAGATCTTGATGGGCGAATCGTCGATCGAGATGATGCGGTTCACGCCGATGGCGCCCTCCACCTGATTGCGGTCCTCGTCCAAGATCATGCCCATGTGCGCCAGCCCGGAGAAGATCCGCTTGCGCATCTCGGCGGAGTTCTCCCCGATTCCCGCCGTCATGACGACGGCGTCGGTACGCGTCATCACCGCGAAGAACGACCCGATCGCCTTTTGGATCTTGTAGACGTACATGTCGATGGCGAGCGCGGCGCGCTCGTTGCCCTCGTTTGCCGCTTGCAGGACGTCGCGCATGTCGGAGCTCAGGCCCGATACGCCCAAGACGCCCGACTCCTTGTTCAAGATCTCGTCCATCTCGTCGTAGGTGCGGTGCTCGCGCCGCATGATGTAGGTGACGATCGCGGGATCGATGCTGCCAGAGCGCGTTCCCATCATCAGACCCTCGAGTGGCGTGAAGCCCATCGTCGTGTCGATGGATTTGCCGTGGTTTACCGCCGTGATGGAGCCGCCGTTGCCAAGGTGGCACGAGATGAGCCCCAGATCCTTGAGCGGACGGCCCAGAAGGTTTGCCGCCTGCTGCGCAGCGTAGCGATGGCTCGTGCCATGAGCGCCGTAGCGGCGAATCCGATAGTCCTCGTAGTAGCGGTACGGCAGCGGGTACATGTACGCCTTGGGCGGCATCGTCGCATGGAACGCCGTGTCGAAGACGGCGACCTGCGGCGTGTTGGGCATCAGAGCGCGTACGGTATCGATGCAAGCGTCCGCATGGGGGTTGTGGAGCGGTGCCAGCACCTCGATGTCGGCGAGTTTCTTGCGCGCGTCGTCGTCGATGAGCGTTGCGCGCGTGAAGTACTCCCCACCCGCGACCAGGCGATTGCCCACGGCGTCGATCTGGTCGAGCCCGCTGATGGGCGCATCGGGATCGTCGGGCAGGTACTCGAGCAGCTTGGCCAGGCACTGGTCGACCGACAGGCCGGGCACCCGGACGGTGCGCTTCGCGAAATCGGGGGCAAACGAGACGCTCATCGTGGCCGCATCGGTGCCCACGCGCTCGGCCTGGCACCTCATGAGCGAGACCTTGCCGTCGGTTTCGATAAGCTGACACTTGAGCGAAGAGCTGCCAGCATTCACCACGAGCACCTGCATGCTGCCCCCTTGGTTGTGGATGCGCGTTACTGGCCCGTATTATAGGGCAGCGCGCATGATGCAGCCCGCAGGCACGGGGCATGCGGCGCCCCGCAACGCCCGAGCCGCACAGCCCGGGCAACGGGCGCTCCCGTGCGCTATTTCGCAGCTGCCGTGCTCTCGGGCTGCTGGATTGCGGGCAACGTATCGGGGAGTTTGCGGACCTGCGAGATGACCACGCGCGTCAGAGGATAGACGACGACTTCGTACAGCGTCTTGAAGCCCGCCTGCAGCACCACCATCGTGAGGAGCGCGGGAAGCGGCATGGTGCCGATGAAGCTCACCGTGATGAAGATCGCCGCGTCGACGGTCTCGCCCACGAGCGTGGAGGTGATGCAGCGCGCCATGAGGAACTTGGGCCAGCGCCTGTGCATGGCGTCCATGATCTTGGAGTTGAGCAGCGAACCGGCAAGATAGGCGGCAAAGCTCGCGATGAGCAGGCGCGGCGTGCTGCCGAGCACGGTCTCGAACGCGCTTTGCGCGTCGAAGAACTGCGAGGACGGCAGAGCAATGGCAGCTGCATAGGCGAGCACCGCGATCAGGTTCGCGAAAAAGCCGGTCAGAACGACCGCGCGGGCGGACTTGAACCCGTAGATCTCTGTCATCACATCGTTGAGGATGTAGACGATGGGAAAGATCACGACGGCGCAGGGCAGCTGCCATGCGAAAAACGCGAAGGTCTTTCCGGCGATGATGTTCGAGACGATGAGGCACGAGCAGTACAGGGCCGCGATGAACATGAAGATGTTTTGCTTGGAGAAATTGCGCATGAAGACTCCTAGTTTTTTATAGTTGGTTTCCTAGTACAACTTGCGGCGAGGATTATTGCGCTACTCGATGCGCTGCGTCAAGAGCGATGCATGCCGAACGGCCGGCGCGGATGACTAGCTGTTCGAGCCGAACGATTTCTGCATGTTGTTCGAAAGGTCGTACGCGCCGCCGGTCAGCGCGTTGTAGAAGTCGCCGTCGAACGGCTGGACTATCCACTTGCCATCCTGCTTCTCAAGCGACACCGTGGCGGTTGCGCTCTTGTCCTTGTCGGTCAGGCTCTTCATCTGGGTGTCGAGCGAGTCGATCATCGCCTGCGTGGTGGCCTTCTGCGCCGCGTCCTGATCGGTGCTGAATATGTACATGAAGGCGGTGCTCAGCGCGTCCTGGAACACCTTGTTGAGCGCGCTGCCGAAGTTGTAGGTGTTGATGGTGACCTTGACCGTAGCCGAGTCTCCGTCGATTTGCTCGTCGCTCAAGGTATAGTCGAAGTCCAGAAGCTTGCTGTAGAAGTCCTTGACCACCTGTTGCTGGTCGCCGGTCAGGTTTGAAGAATCCGCGAGCTCCTCGCCTTCCGACGTGGAGGCAAACATGTCGGTGGATATGTTTGCCGCATCTCCCGCATAGACCTTCGCGAGCGCATCGGTATCCTGCGCCTTCACCGCCTCGATTGCCTGTTTGGTGACGTCCGTCGGAGACGGCCCGCCGCACCCCACCAAGCCGATGCAGAGCGCGCACAGCGTTGCGATGCCCACCGCCAAGACCAGATGGCGCAGGCCCCTCGCACGCGCCGTTGATGCAACAACGTTGTCGTTCACGATACTCCCCTTCTACTTGCGGTTACTCGCCATGCGCCAATAGCGGCGTGGACATGACGGACGCAGGCCATCCCACAAGCTGCGCCAGGTTGTAGTTTATTCCAATGTTGAAGTATGTGCGGGAGTTGGCAGCAGGGAGCGCCAGCAAGATCACGTTCGCCTGAATTGTCCTGCACGCTGCACCGGCTTCGGAAGGCATGCAGCCGCTCCTGGAATTGCCTCCTTTTCAACAAGCACAGGTTGCCGGATCCTCATCATTGTCTGCAGTCACTATTTCAGGGGATCTCATGGGCGCGCGCACGTACAACATGGTGGAGTTCGAGAACAGTCTGAAATCGAGCTTTATCGAGGAAAACCCAGCAGCAGACGACCGCTACATGCCGCGCATCGTCACAAACGACAAGCATGCCGGCAGCAACGTCCTCTCGATACTCAAGACGGAGCTCTCCAATTGCGCAAGATTCGATTTCTCCGTTGCCTTCATCACCTCGAGCGGGGTGCAAGTGCTCGTGGAGTTGCTCAACGAGCTCAAGCGCCAAAACGTCCCAGGCAGAATCCTCACGTCAACCTATCTGAACTTCAACGACCCCGAAGCCCTGAAAAAGCTCCTCGAATACCCCAATATCGAGTGCCGCGTCTTTCAGGGCGACTTGCACGCGAAGGGATACTTGTTCGATCGCAACGGGATCTCGACGATCATCATCGGCAGTTCGAACCTGACGGACAGTGCGCTCACCTGCAACCAAGAGTGGAATGTCTTGTTCCGCTCATTCGAAAACGGAGAGATCTTCAAAGAAGCCTCTGCCGCTTTCGAGACGCTTTGGGCTGACGAGCAGACCACGGCAATCACCCAAAGTTGGATCGAAGGCTATCAGCAATATCGCGAAGAGCGATTGGCAGGCCAACAACCTGCGCAAGCACATACAGCGTACGTATTCTCCCCGTCGCAGCCCAATTCATCGTCCGGCTCCCCCGGCGCCCAAGCAGGAGCCATTCGCCCGAACAAGATGCAACAGCTCGCACTCGAGGCACTCGCGGTCCTTCATGAACGAAACGAGCCGCGCGCCCTGCTCGTTTCTGCAACAGGTACGGGAAAGACGTTTCTTTCTGCTATGGACGTGCAGAAATGCCATCCGAGCCGCGTGCTGTTCATCGCGCATCGCGAACGAATCTTGCGGGCATCCCTGAAAAGCTACAAGACGATTCTGGGGGACGACCACACATACGGCCTATACACGGGCGGTTCCATCAAACCGAACGTCTCGTGTATGTTTGCCATGGTCATGACACTGAAGGGGCATCTCGAGGAATTCCGCCCGGAGGAATTTGACTACATCATCATCGACGAAGCGCATCGAACCGGCAGCAGCAGCTACCAAAAGATTCTCGAGTATTTCCAGCCAAAGTTCTGCCTCGGCATGACAGCCACCCCCTCGAGGACAGATGGCTACGACGTCTATCGGCTGTTCAACAACGTGATCGCCTATCGCATCACGTTGCAAGACGCACTCGAGAACGACATGCTCGCCCCCTTTCACTACTTTGGCATCGCCGATCTCGAGATAGACGATGACACGGTCGACGATCCGTCGCTCTTCAACCGCCTCGCATCAGCGGAGCGTGCCAACCACGTCATGAACAAGATCGAAGAGTATTCGGTCAACAAGCAAGACCGCCGTGGCCTCATCTTCTGCAACCTGAACGAAGAGGCGGCAAGGCTTTCTCGGCTCTTCAACGAACACGGCTACCGCACCGCGGCAATCAGCGGACACGACAGCGACCAAGAACGCCAACGGCAGATCGGCAGACTGGAGTCGGGAGACTTGCAGTACCTGTTTTCTGTGGACATCCTCAACGAGGGCGTGGACATTCCCTCAATCAACCAGATCATCATGCTGCGCAGGACCGAGTCTGCAATCGTGTTCGTTCAGCAGCTTGGCCGCGGCCTCAGAAAATCGCCCGGCAAGGACTACGTGCTCGTGCTTGATTTTATTGGCAACTACCAACAGAACTATCTCGTCCCAATCGCGCTGTCGGGTGACCGCACTTACAAAAAAGACTCGCTTCGAAGAGTCGTCAAGGAAGGCAATACGATTATCCCTGGGTCTTCGACGATCAGCTTCGACCGTATCTCCGAAGCGCGGATTTTCCACGCCCTCGACGAAGGGAAGTTCGACAGCGCCCGCCTCATTCGAAACGAATATCTGCACTTGAAGCAAGTCCTGGGGCATATCCCCACACTCGAGCAATTCGACGAAAACGAGTCCATAGACCCGCTGCTTATCATCAAGAAGTACGGTTCATACGCCGCGTTCCTCGAAAAGTACGAAGTCGATTGGCAGTCAAGGTTCTCCGAGAAAAAGCTGAGCATACTGAAGTACCTCTCTCAGAAGCTCGCGAGCGGGAAACGGTTTGACGATCTGATGGTGCTCGAGCGTCTTATCGAAGCGCGAAGAAATGGCACGCGGACAGATTGCCGCATGACCAATCTGGCGGCTACGGAGCGCAATCGTTCCGTCCTCGCGATACTCGACGGAAGTTTCTCGAAATCTGGAGAAGAGCTGATAACCGAAGGCGACTCGGGAGTCATGTTGAGCGAGCGATTCAATCGGGCGCTCGAAGACGAAACCTTCCGCACCTCTGTGATGGACACGATCAGGTTCGGGATCAAGCGCAACCGCAACAATTATCAGGACACCTATAAGGATACGGACTTCGTGCTCTATGCAACGTATTCCCGCGAAGAGGTCTGCCGTTTTCTCCACTGGCAAAAGGAGCCGAACTTCCAAAACGTCGGCGGGTATTTCTATGACAAGGCGACGAACACCTTCCCCGTGTTCATCAACTACAAGAAGGACCCCTCGATCAGCATCACGACGCAGTACGAGGACCGCTTCACGAGCGACCGCGAGCTCGTCGCCATCTCCAAGAGCAAGAGGAGCCTCACGTCCCCCGAGATCGTGAGGCTGGCACATGCGGAAAGCAACGGCATGCGCTGCTTCTTGTTCGTGCGAAAGGACAAGGACAAGGATTCCGAGTTCTATTTTCTCGGAGAGATGCATCCGACGGGGCAATTCGAGCAGTTCACGATGAAGAACTCGACGGCTACCGCAGTCGAGATCACGTATCGCCTCGAAGAACCCGTCCGGCCCGACCTCTACGACTTTTTCCTCAGCGATTTCGAGGAGCTGGCGGGAGATGAATCGAACTAGATGATGCGGCGTTTCGCAATCGCATCGACGACCTTGATGTCAGCAGGCAGCCAGTCAACCGAATAGAGGCTCTCGAAATCGAGCCATGCGGCCGCCTCGTGCTCCAGCAGCGTGACGCTACTGTCTTCCAGCTCACAGACAAAGCACTGCATCTCCAAGTGGAAGCTGTCGTAATCGTAGCTCACGTCGACCAAGTGCGAATCAACCCGGATGTCGGCATCGAGTTCCTCTTTTATCTCACGGACAATGGATTGCTCGGGCGTTTCCCCCGCCTCGATTTTTCCGCCGGGAAACTCCCAGCCATCTTTGAATTCTCCATAGCCACGTTGGGTGGCCAGCACCTTGTCGCCCTTGCGGATGATTGCTGCAACTACGTTGACGGTTTTCACGGGACCCCTCAAACACTCAAACGGTAACGTCGAGCGCCTATTGTATCCGCTTTCACGAAAAGTGACACGAGGGGCCGTGGGTATCGTGTCAGTTTGGGACGGAGGGACACCCCGGCGCCGGCGCTGGCTCCGCGACGGCTCCGGCATCGACGCCGTCCGCGTGACAGATCGGAGAGCTCCTGGCCATATACGTGACAGACCGGTCATGCTCTGGCCAAATATGGCCAATAGCTTGCCGGTTTGTCACGGACAACGGACGAGCCGCGAAAAATGGCACGATACCCACGGCCCCTCGTGCCAAAAAAAAGCAGACAGTTACCAGCGGTGTAGGCGCACGGCATAACGCGAGGTGACGCGCAGGCGATAGAAGGCGTCGCGGGCGAGAGCTTGCGACACGAGCCCGACGACAAGCGCCACCGGGGGAACCACGCCCGCGAGAATACCAATCATAGAAAGCACATGCACCCTCCGGTATCGCATCGCGAGACCCTGAAGCCTCTCCTGCGCCTCGAGAACACGCGGGTTTCGGGCGAAGCTGCCAGCGTCTTGCTCAGCGCGCACCATCAGCTCCACCCTCTTTGCCCTCGTCCTGCGTGAAGCAGCCCCCAACGCCGCACCGACTGCCGAAAGGAGCACGCCCGCCGCAATCGCGATGAGCAGAGAACCCACCACGCTCCCGCGGAAAAGCGCCTCGAGCACAACGACGCTCGCAGCTGCAGGGCCGCCGACGCTTGCCGCAACACCGACAAGCTCGACATACACCTCGCGCCCGTTCCAAGCCGGCTGCGACGCGAGCAGATACGCATTGCCAATCGCGACGATCAGCGCACACCCCATCGCCATCGTGCAAAGGCAGAACACCCAGGCGAGAACTGCGAGCCCCGGCGCGAGCAGGCAGCACGCACACCAGGCGAGTGCCACCACCCAGTATGCAGACACTACGACAATCTCACGCGAAAGGCACGAGCTCGCAACGTTTCGAAGCGATGTGGGCGCCATGAGCGGACGCGCCAGATGCAGAATCGAACCCGCCATGCCAGCGCTCACGAGCACGAGCGCTACGAGCGCGAGGAGATAATCCACCGTCCTCCCCATGGCCATGGCGCCACACACGACCCCGACGCTTGCCGGGGACAGCAACGTGAAGCAGATGAGGGGCAATTCACGGCGCTCGCCCGCACCCGCGCCACTGTCCTGCGGATTACTCGCCATCCCCCGTCCTCAGCATCTTCCGTGCCGCATTCACGCGCGCGTCGCCCGGATTGTCCAAGACCGGGCCGAACGTGATCGCACCGCCGCAGCAATTCTCGACGCACGCCGGCTGCAGCCCCTCGCGAAGCCGGTCGATGCACATGTCGCATTTCTGCATGCGGCCGTCTTCCCCGAACTGCGGCGCGCCGAACTCGCATGCCCACGAGCAGTACCTGCAGCCGATGCACCTGTCATGGTCGACGAGCACCGCTCCGAACTTTGGGTCGCGGTAGATTGCCTTCGCGGGGCACACCGCCATGCAGTCGGCAGAGCCGCAGTGCATGCATGCCATAGACACGTACTGGATGGGGCACCCCGCGGCGTGCTCGTCTTTAAGCTCGACGACCTGGCGGTAACGCGGCCCCTTTGCCCCGGGGCGCTCCTGCACATGCGGAGCAAGGTCGTGCGCGGATTTGCAGGCGACCTCGCATGCGAAGCACTCCGCACAGCGGTCGACGTTGAAGTGGAATGCGTACTGCATGCTACCTCGCCTCCTTGGCGTGCGAAGGGCCGGCAATCTTGTCGAGACGGCCCAGGCACATCGTGTAGTTTGCCTGACTCGAAATCGGGTCGAGGTCCTCGTCGATCCCCAGATAGTTGTAGTTGGAATCCGTCCAGCCTCCGGGGACGTATATCCAATCGGGCTTGAGCACCGGCGACACCTCGACCTGAATGTCGATGGAACCGCGCGGCGAGGTGATGCGTACCCAGTCGTCATCGCTGAGTCCGAGCTCGCGCGCACGCGCCGTGTTGACCATCGCGCGGCCGCGGGGCTGCATCTCGCGCAGCCAGGGGATGGTGCGCCGCTGCTCGTGCACGTACATGGGACCCGACCTGCCGGTGAAGACAACGTATGGGTACTCCCGCGCGAGCTCGGGCTTCGAACGCGGCGATTCCGAGCTCTCCCTCCAGTTGGGAAGCGGGTCGAACCCGTGCTCCGCCAGAACCGCAGACCAGATGTTCACCTTCCCGCCCGGCACGCGAAAACCCGCCCGCTCGTACTTGCGGTACTCGATCGTGCCGTAGACCAGCCCGTGGGGATGCTCTTTCAGCTGCTCGAACGTGATTTGGGATGGCTTGAGGTCCTCGTCGATGTAGTAGGCGATGTCTTCGGAGGGAAACTCCTCTAAAAGACCGAGCGCGCGCCCGAGCTCGATCATGATCTGGGTGTCAGGTTTTGCCTCGCCCACCTGCACGCACTTCTGGCGTAGCGTGAGCTCTGGGTACCACGAGTCCGACTTGAACCACTCGGGCTCCGTTCTCTCGAGATACGTCGCGGCGGGCAGGACCAGGTCGGCGAGTCGTGAGGTCTCCCCCATGTACGGGTCGATCACGCACAGGAACCCCACGTTTCGAAACGCGGCAGTCGTGACATCGGGCTGCGGCTGCGTTGCCACGGGATTCGCCCCCTGCACGATGCTCACGGCGACCTTCCCCTCGTGCATGAGGCGCAGCGCGTCGGGCGTCGAGAGGAGCCCCTGCCCACCGAACAGCAGCGGAAAACGAGACTGTTCGGGGTTGACGGGCGGAACGTGGAACATCATGGTCGGGTGCTCGGGAGCATAGTCTGGGACGATATGGTCGATGAACGTGAAGTTAGGGTTGCGCGGCGGGCTCTTCGGGGTGAACAGGTCGCAGCCGGGTGCATCCAAATGCCCTGTGATTGAACGCAGGATTGCGACGGCACGCGAGGTCTGCGTGACGTTGACCCTGCCTTCGAGCCCGTGGCCCGTGGTGATCGACGCGCGCGGTGTCGTTGCGTACTCGCGTGCGAGCGCGGCGATCTTGCCGGCGTCGACACCGCTGATCCGCTCCGCCCACTCGGGCGTGTAGGCGATTCCCAGCTTGTTTTCGCCGTTCACATGGCGCGAAAGCTGGACGAGGCCCGGGTCGTTGGTGTACGCGTCGACGAACGCGCTGTCCCACAGCCCCTCGTTCACTATCACGTAGATCATGGCGAGCATGAGCGCGAGGTCGGTTCCCGGCTCTGGCTGGAGGAACGCGTCGGCATGCGCCGAGAGGTGGAAATGCAGCGGGTCGATGCACACCAGGCGCGCGCCCCGCTCCTGCGCGTCGTAGATCTTCCGAAGCGCGGGGGCGCACGAGAACGCAGGTTGCTTGCCCCAGAAGATCATCAAATCAACGTTCTCGTAATCGCAAAACGAGGGCATGCCGCCATAGGTCATGCCCTCGGCGACCGCACGCGGGACAAAGCACTCGGAGGCGCCCATGCCGATAGTGGTGCGCAGCGAGTGCGCAAGGCGCTGCGTCATGTCATACGAAAAGCCCCAACCGCAGGCCTGCCCGCGAATGAACTGCACGGAAGCGGCGCCATGCTCGGCCTGCGCGCTCTTGATGCGGTCGGCGAGCAGCGCGAGCGCGTCTTCCCAGGAGATGCGCTCGAACGTGCCGCTTCCCTTCTCGCCCACGCGGCGCATGGGATACAGGACGCGACGAGGGTCGTGTGCAATCTGCGCGGCGGCCAGCCCCTTCGAGCACAGGGCACCACCCGTGCGCTTGTTTCCGGGAACCCCGCGCGCCCTGACGATGCGCCCATCGGAGACATCGACGAACATCGGACAGGTGTTGTGGCACCCGCCGCATACCGTGCTGATGGCCTGAACCCCTTGAATGTCCATAGGAACCTCCCCTGCTCCCCCTTGCAGCATTCGCTTAATTATACGATGCCGCCACGCAAGCGAGGAAGTGGCGCGGAGGGGCACCTCCGCCCGGCTTTGGCTCCGTCCGCATGACAGACCGGACAGCTCCTGGCCGTATACGTGACAGACCGGTCGGGCTCTGGCCAAATATGGCCAGCAGCTCTCCGGTTTGTCACGTATATCGCCAATGCCTCGCCGGTCTGTCACGACCACAGCCGCAGCCACGCAGACAGCACGAAGGACCGGGGATATCGCACCAAGATGGCACGATACCCACGGCCCCTCGTGCCAAAAATACGCCGCTTTACTTGTCGTGCACGGGACTGTCCTTGCTCGGGTGGATGAAGAACGCGCAGACCAGCATCACCACGCTGAGCGGGATAATCGTCTCAAGGCAAGCGCCCCAGTACGTCGCCCCGCCATCGATGAGCGCACCGTAGACTGGGCTGAAGCAATTGCCGATGCACTGGGCAAACTGCAGCACGGCCATGCCCATCGTCGCTGCCATCGCCGATTGGTTCATGATCGTCGGCGCGAGCGGACGCAGACCGCCTCCGCCAAGACCTGCGCAGATGCCCATGAGGACGATGCCGATCCACAGCATCACCTCAGACTCGGTCTGGAACAGCAGATAGAAGCAGAACAGATAGATTATCGCGACCATAATCGGCACGATTCTCTTCATGCGGTGTGGCAGGCGCGTCATGAGAGCGCCAGATGCCGGGTTGGAGACGAGGCCGATGGTCGTAACCGCGGCAAGCCCCAGACCGGCAGTCGCGGCATCCCAGCCAAAGCCCGGCGGCGTCGCGTCGGGAGACGTCTGCAGGAAATTGGGCAGGTACGTGTTCACGATGCCGGTCTGCCCGATGATGAACACCAAGAACACGACGAACAGCAACCAGATGTTCTTGTTCTTGAGCAGCACGAGGCAGTCCTTGAACCCGCCTTCGACGTTGTAGTTCGCGCCCTCTCCACCAGGGACCTTGTAGAACACCATGAACAGCACGAGCGCGACCGCCGCGAAGATGATGACGAACCAGAAGACGCCTTGCCAGCCGAACATGGGCGCAAGCGCGGGGCACACCACGGAGTCGAGCGTGATCGACAGCGGAACCCACGTGCACCAAAGTCCCAACGCAAACCCACGCTGCCTGGGATGGAACCACAGCGTGATGAGCGTCGGCGCGGCAACGCCCACGAGTGCGATGCCGAGTCCCTCGATGAAGCGCCCCACGTACATTGCGGCAGCGTTGGTGCCGGCAAGCACCGGAATCAGCCCGCCGACGATCACGCCGAGCGCAGATGCGGCGATGGTCCACCTCAAGCCGAACCTACGGCAGATGAACGCCGCGGGAAACGCCAAGAAGATGCCGATGATTGAGACGATGGTCATCAGCATGCCAAAGCCCGCCGCATCAAACTGGAAGCCTCCTTCGGGGCTCACGCCCGGCACGTAGATGAAGTACAGCGGAATCGACACGAGCTTGAACTGCCCAAGCGGTGCGGCGAAGCTGACGAGGTACGTCACAATCCAAATCACCCAGGCGTACGCGGGGGTCTTGTCAGCATTCCTCGTGATCTCCGAATCGGCGTAGGGACGGGGCTCGCGCGTCGTCTCGACGTAGCGCTTGTCCGCCTCCCCCTCTTTTCCCTCCATGTCTGTCACCTTTCTCTTTTCGATAGCTCTCAGATACAGGCATAGGCGCATGCCCGCGTGGAAATCGGGTGAAAGCGCGGGACATACGGTTTCTCTGATAGACGGCCTAATCGACGGGGACCTGGCGCACCGCCCATTTCATGGGGTCGCAGGCAGAACCCGTCCCGCATCCGCACCGACACGTGGGCTCGACCATCTTTTGCCAATAGTTCTTGTCGGTCTGGTACACCCACTGGATCTCGTCGAGCGTGCCGGCGATCGTGTACCACCAGTTCATGTTCGGGCCGTAATGGGAGAACCTGCCGTCTGTCGCGGGCTTTCCGCACGCCGTGCAGTAGATCTCGACGGCCCCCTCCCCTTCCGGTTTTCCGCCAATCGAGTTCTGCGGGGCGACGGCATCTTCGACCGGGATGGAATCCTCGACCTCTATCACGCCGATTTCCTCTTTAGCAATCATCTTCACCAATCTCCTCACGTTGCCGCGCCTGCACGTCCAAAGGCGGCTCCTCCGCGGGCGCAGCCTGCCCTGGTGCCGCC
>OLPZ01001378.1_pt1 | contig 16196 bp, 12 predicted proteins | sample 1672711 | NCBI WGS metagenome assembly OLPZ01 (sample SAMEA3136716, study PRJEB25190) | human gut metagenome
ACGGATTTGGTTATGGTTTTCTTCTTGGAAGTGAAGAACTTATTGTCTTTCCAGAGAGCAAAGGCACAATCCCTGTTATCACAGAAAAAGCCCTTTTTGCCCTCATACACAGTGCCGCCGCAGCGGGGACAGGTGCCGACAGCCTCGCGCCGGGTTCCTTTTGCGTAAGGGAACAGGCCGGCAAACCGTTCCTCCGGTGCGGTATGTTCTTTGACAAGCCCCCTGTTCATATCGGCGATCCCTTCCATGAAAGCCTCCGCACTGATCTCGCCGCGCTCCACCTGTTTTAGTCTGGATTCCCATTCCGCGGTAAGCAGCGGGGATTTAATATTATCCGGCAGGACCGTAATCAGGTTGGTTCCCTTTTCCGTGGGAATGAGCTGTTTTTTCTTTCTCTGCACAAAGCCGGTTGTTACCAGCTTTTCCAGTGTAGCCGCACGGGTAGCCGGGGTGCCTAAACCCTTGCGCTCTGCATCCTCCGGTGCGTCTGCCGCGCCTGCCGTTTCCATAGCTGCCAACAGGGAATCCTCCGTATAGTGCTTTGGCGGGGAGGTCTTGCCTTCCCGGACGCCTGCTGCCACCGGTTCAAAGGTCTGGCCCTGGGTAAGCTCCGGCAAGGCCGCGTCTGCGGGGTCCTCCTTTTCCAGTTCCGCCTGTTTCAGCCCCATGCGGTAGAGCCGTTCAATTTCCTTCCAACCTGCCTGCAAGACGGTCTTTCCTTTCGCTGTGAAGGAATGGCCTGCACAATCCAGTACCACCGTGACCGCCTCAAAGCGGTGCGTCTGGCCGGTGGCGCAAAGGAGCCTCATGGCGATCAGCGCCAAAACATCCCGTTCCCCGGAAGGGAGAGCAGACAGGTCCGTCCGGGCGATCTCCACGGTGGGAATAATGGCATGGTGGTCGGTGACTTTACTGCCATCCGTTACCCGGTCAATATCCGGTTCTTCCAGGCATCCTTTCCCGAAAGGCATGTTGTCCCGCAGCCACAGGATCAGGGAGGCGGCGGTTGCCTGCATATCCTCGGTCAAATACTGGCTGTCGGTACGGGGATAGGTCGCCAGCTTTTTCTCATAGAGGGATTGCAGGTAGTCAAGGGTCTGCTGGGCGGTGTAGCCGTAGATACGGTTACATTCCCGCTGCAAGGTCGTCAGATCATAGAGGCGGGGAGGCTGTACGGTCTTTACCTGCTTTTCCACTGAAAGGACAGAAGCCGTCTGCCCGTCACATTCCCTGCGGATTGTCTCTGCTGCCTGTTTTTCCGCCAGCTTATCACCGGAAGCAGTAAGACCGCCGCAAGTGATCTCTGGGACATAGAAGGGCCTGCTGGTAAATGCCTGAATCTCTGCCTCACGCTGCACCAAAAGCGCCAGCGTTGGGGACATGACGCGCCCGACATTCAGGGTGACGCCGTACAAGACAGAAAACAGCCTGGTCGCATTGATCCCAACCAGCCAGTCCGCACCGGCCCGGCAAACCGCGGCCTCATAGAGACGGTCATAATCCTTACCGGGGCGCAGGTGTTCAAAACCGTCCCGGATCGCCGCGTCCTCCATACTGGAAATCCAGAGGCGTTCCATCGGTTTCCTGCACCCGGCATACTCATAGACCAGACGGAAGATCAGCTCACCCTCGCGTCCGGCGTCAGTGGCGCACACCACGGAATCCACCCGTTTGTCCTTCATCAGCCGGCACAGGAGGTCAAGCTGTTTCTTCTTGTCCTTCGGCACCTCATATTTCCATTCGTCCGGCAGGATCGGCAGATCGCCATAGCGCCATCTGGCATACTGTTCCCCGTAGGCTTCAGGCTGTGCCAGCTCCAGAAGGTGGCCGACGCACCAGCTCACCAGGTAGCCGCCGCCTTCCAGATAGCCGTCCTTTTTCTCATCTGCGCCCAATACCGCCGCCAAAGCCATAGCGACAGAGGGCTTTTCTGCAATCACTAATTTCACTTGTCATCCTCCATTTCTTTGAATATAGAAAAGGCAGCCGCATAGCTGCCCTTATAAACTCGGTTCCTGTTTTGCCGCTGTTTTTTCCTTTGGTGCTTTTTCTGCCTGTTCTTTTACCTGCGCCTTATTTTCTGCCAGCCGTTCCAGGAGCCCCTTTTCCTGTTTCCGGCCAAGAGTTTTTGCCGCCCGGTCATAATACTGTACCTTATCGGAAAGAAGGTCAGCCGGAGCCACCTGGGTCGCATTAACTTCCTTAACCATGCTTTCCAGTTCCTTTGCCTGCATATCGCCATTATCCGGTACGATCAGCACCTCATGTATAGACGAGGGGAGAACATAGAAATTCTTTCCAAGCAGCTCACCGATTTTATCCAGAACCCCGTCCCGCGCAAGAATCCCGGAACCGTTTACTTTGCTGGCATTTGTCAGAACATACATTGGCATAGTAGCTGCATCCAACGGTTCTGTGCACTCAAACAGATTTTCAGGTTTTGACGAGAACATGATTTCGTCCATCATATCTTCCATACTGTAAAAACAGACCGGGCTTCTTTCTGTTTCTGCCGCAACTGCATCCTGATGAAGCTGCTCTTTAGTAACACCCCACAATTCCATCATACGATCTGTAACAACAGCAGAGGCAACACCCTCTTTGCTCTCCATGACCTGAATCCGGTAGACCGCAGCCAACTCTCCGCACGGGGTAAACGGTTTATCTTTCAAATACTCCCGGTTTTGTTCAGGATCGCATAGACGGATAGCAAGCATGGGCTTTACTTGTCTGTAATCCATTAAGTCCGATACTTCAAAGGGAACCCTGGTATCTTGTTCCGTCCTGATCTGTACGATTTCCCGTATGATTTCATCCATTGGCCGCCCCTGCGCAAGCTGCTTGGCATAGGGTTCCAAATAGATTGTCGGGACAGTAATTTCTCCGTCGTTTCGGATCATAAGGCCGGTAAGCCTCCGGTCATTTCCTTTTGTCACTTCTTCCAGAGTGATATGAGCCTCCTGATACTCCGGCGGTAAATACTCCCGGATATGGTTTTTGATATATTCCGCAATTTCAGTATTCATCTATTATTCCTCCGTTCCATATTTTCGTAACCTTCATCCGCCATTTTTCCTGCCTGCATCAGACAGAGCAGCACAACGCCGGCTACCGTACCGGCTGTAAATGCGATAAGGTGTGTTATGATACTCCACATAAAAATGCCTCCTTTCGGGCAAAAGAAAACGCCCACTGTCCAAGTGAGCGCTGTGCCAAGTTGTCTTATTCTGTTTTACTTTTTCGGGAAATAGATTTCTCCCACGGGTATTTCCCGCAGTTCTTTTTTCATTTGATGTGCGAAGCGGATCGTCCTTACGGTTCCGCCTTTTTCCCGCCCGTCATACACCGCGATTACCCGGTCAGAGTGTTCCACCATATAGCGGTTGCGGTGGGAATAGACGCTGGGCTGGTATTCCTCCTGTATCACAACCACATCACGGCAAGCCTCCAGCATTTCATAGGTCCGCCTCTTTGCCCTGAGACTGTCCAGCCGTTTCTGATATGGGATTACGGCAATCAATTCCAATGAAGGATCATCTTTCTGCTTTTCCATAACTATTTCCACAAAATACTGATCCACGCCCTCCGCGACCCCACTCATGAAGCAGGTAAAGCCGTCCGCAACCGATTTTTCAATTTCACGCAGCAGGGCAGCCTTTACATAGTTGATCTGATTCTGCGGTAAATCCCTGTGTCCCGTGACACAGCATGTTTTCTTTTTCATCTGGCACCTCCGATAATAGATTAAAACTACCGCCTTGCTATAGTGTAGTAGGTTTATTTTAGCAAGTCAACGCAAATACCCTTTTTCATCTACCGAATATTTACCTCCTGTAAGGTACAATCTATTATGCAGAAGGAGGTGACTATGATGTATGAAGATTTTGTCCCGGAACGGCTGGCAAAGCTAAGGGCGCTAAAGGGAGTATCTGCCCGTGACATGTCTTTGTCGCTGGGTCAGGCGAACAATTACATCAATAACATTGAGAATAAGAAGTCACTTCCCGCCATGCAGTCCTTTTTCTACATCTGCGAATATCTCGGCGTAACACCCCAGGAATTCTTTGATGAAGGAAATGCCTGCCCGCAGACACTACAGGAATTTATGACTGAGGCCAAAAAACTGGACTCAAAATCAATGGAATATATTCTCGGCATTATGAAAGAACTCAATAGCAAACGGTAGAGCGGCCAGCAGTTGGCCGCTTTTCTTAATATTGTATCCGGTAATGTCCTGATAATGTCCCATCCCTATACCGGCGATAATCCCTGTTTTGTCCTAAAATGAGCCGCCTTTTGTCTGGCGGCTCATTTTCCTGCTGCACTCTTTATCATTTCCCTGTACTGCCAAAGGCGCCGGTGCCCCGCTGCTCCCCAAGCTCTGTCACAAAATCCGCGATCACCACCGGCGTAATGACGAGCTGGCCGATCCTTGAACCTTTGGGAATGTGCCGCGTCTGGCTGCTCACATTGCTAAGAATTGCATGGATTTCCCCACGGTAGCCGGAATCTACAGGCGGCAGCTCGCAGACCAGCCCTTTGACAGCCATGCTGCTGCGGGGGAACACATATCCGGCAAACCCATCCGGCACCTCGATCCCAAATCCCAGGGGAATTTTCGTAATCTCGCCGGGCTGTAGGGTGCAGTCATAGGGCATATACACATCCGCGCCGGCATCGTTCCCATGTGGCCGGTAGGGTCTCTGATCCTCCGGCACGCCAAAATCGATCAGCTTAATCTTCATGGGCGCCGCCTTCCATAAGCAGCGGGTAATCCGCCGCCAAAATCCCGCCGGGCGTCATGCTGCCCGCGATCTTTCTTTTGCAGCTCATTTTCCCCTCCAGACATTGATCTCTCTGGCAGAAAGGGCCGGTAAGATCGGGAGCAAAGAGTACCTGGCTCAATGAAAAAAGCTCCTGCCAGATTTTCAGGAGCACGATCCGGGTCTCGTCCGTATTGCGCCGGCATACCCGCTGGCCGATGATATGTTTCCACTGGTAAGGTGTTGCGCTGATAATCAGCACATTCCTAAGGCCCTGGGGCGTGACATAGCCCGCCGCGTCGTGCCCGATCCCTGCCGCGCACAGTTCTTCGTAACAATCCATATCGGATTTACAGCTTTCCAGATACATTTCCTGAATTGCCTTCGGCGCAGTCAAAATCTCATAGGGTACAGCAAAATCCGCCTGTCCCGCATAGTTGCTGTACTGTAAGGACGCACTCATAAACTTTACCTCGTTCTGGTGCCTGGTGATCTGCGCAAGGAAACGCCTGCTTGCGCCTACAATGGCAACGGTGATAACCGCGAATTTCTGGATCGTGGGGTGCGGGAGCTTGCTGATCGCCGTTACGGTATCATTGCTGAACGACTTTTCATAAAGCGCCGTCAGATCCTCCATTGTATTGATCTTATGCCCGCGCTGGGTAAGCCTGGCCGCAAACACCATGTTTTTCTCGGCCTCCGCCACCGCCTGGCAGTTCAAAACCTTTACTTCAATTCTGTTGATTGGTCTGTCCCTCCTTTACAATCGCTTTCAGTAAAAACAGATAGTTAAGACTGTCTGTGATCTTCTCGTCCCATGTGCCGGCGTCAAAGCTCATGCCGTCGGCAAAGCACATGTCATACAGGGAAACGATATGCTTTGCCAGCATCCCGGCAAGGGCACGCTCCGGTGTCGTGTGCTGTAAAGCAGCGGCAGCCTTGAAAGCCCCCAGCCGGTCCGTATCGCCCCCTGTGTATTCCTTTGTTTTCTTTTGCAGGATTTCCCTGCATAGAGCCACCTGACCGTCAAAAACGGCATTGACCTCTTTCTGCGTGATAAGGCATCCCTCCTTTGAAAATGGTTTTGTCCCGAATCCTGTATAGAATCCGTGACAGTTTACGCGCTTGGCAGATAAATCCAGTCGTGCATCAGGCACACGCTCGGCTCGTCCTCCCTGGGGACCAGCCGGTAGGTACATTCCCCGTACACGGTCCGCTTGTCCTCGATCTCCATTTCATAAGCCTTGTAAAAGCGGTATTCGATATTGGAGATAATACATTTAAGCGTCTGCAATGCCTCCCGCTGGGAAGTCACGATCAGGTCACGGTCCACGCTGCGCTGTAGGAACAGTAGCGACTTGTAAAGCTGTACCTCCGTGCGGTAGGGCCGGCAGTCCATCGTCTCCAGCCAGTGGCAGAAAGCTACCGGGCCGCTCAGGGCCAGTTCCCGCTCGGGGTGGTAATACTCGTAGCAGTCCAGGTTGGCCGTGTTCAGCAGGTACAGCATTTCCCTGATCTCATTTTCCGGCATGTCGTAAAACCTAAGAAGGGAGCGGTACAAATGCACATAGCCGGGTATTGAAACAATGGTATTCACCATAGAAAAAATCCTCCTTGTAAATGACTGGTGCGGGAGCACATGCCCCCGCACCGGTTTTCAGTCTGCTTCGTTGTTTACTTCCACCAGCTTTGCCATGACGATGAAGCGGCTCGCGCCTCCGGGCGTGCAGGTGGAAAGGGTCAGCACCTTATCGCTGCTTGTCACCGTGACGTCCGTTTCCACAACAGAACGCTCCGCCATAGCGGTAAGCCAGGTCGTATAAGCGCCGTCATCCTTCCAGCTAAGACGCCAGGGAGAGGTATCGCTGCCGGATTCGGAAGGCTTTGCCACAAACGCCGCGAAAACCTCACAGAGATAACCGCCCTCCGGGGTCACAAGGTACATCTGCTTATGGGTATCAAAGTAGCTCTGTTCGTCATACTCATTCAGCGTGGCGAACATGGAGCCGTCCCGCATGTTATGTCCGTAAATAATGGTGTTCCGGTCAGAAAAATCCGCCTTGTTCTCATAATCCGCGAACAGGCATCCCACCTTATTGTAGGTGCCGTCATACAGGTGGTGCAGGTAATACTCGTTGTCATCCGCCTGCGTTACCGGGTAGTTGATCACCGTATCGGGAAGGGTAAGCCACCCGATGATGTCCGGCCCGCTTTCCCGCAAAGATTCAAAATCCACCATAGGAAGAACCACGGAAGGGGCTGACCCAGCAGGTTCCGTTTCAATGGGTGCGGTCCCGGTCTCCATATCCTCCGGTGTTTCGGTCCGCTCCGGCAGCTCCACCAGTCCTGCGAGGTCATCATAAGCCCCGGCGCTTTCACTGTACTGGCAGAGGTCACGGACCATCAGGAAGCCGCTGCCTAACGCCAGTGCCGCGCAGAGGGAGAGGGCCGCAATGCCCGCAGCCTTTGTCTTAGGGGTCTGTCTGCTGTATTTCCCCTTCTTGAAATAGAGGGCAGCAAACATCCCACCGCCGATCAGAGCCAGCGCCAGAAGGCCGCCGTACAGGAAAATGAAATTGTCATCACCGGTCTGCGGTACTGCCTTATCAGGATTAGACGGTGTGGAAGGCTTGGACGGTGTTTTCGGATTATCAGGAGTTTCCGGTTTTTCTGGTTTCTCATTAAAGAACTGGACCGTTGCGGTCTGGTCCGCCTTGATCTCCACCGTGGCCGCGTCAGGAATGATATAATCCTTGCTTGCACGGTTGGAAAGCTCGGTTACGGTATAAATGCCGACGCGCAGCCCCTTGACCTCGATCACGCCGGATTTCGGTGTGGTGAAGGTCTCACAGTAAGAACCGTCTGCGCTCTTGACCTCAATGGCAAATCCGTCCTTGCGTCCGTCACTGGAATCTTTGGTGATTTTCAGGTTGCCGCGGTATGCCTCATTGGTAAATCCCCGGCCTGCCTCGCCGTTTTCGATCACAACGGTCTGGCCGTCCTCGGTGATCGCAAAGTAATAAGCCTTTTCGTCAGGCTGGTAGCCCTCCGGCGCTTTCTTTTCTTTTACGAAATAGCCCTTAGCCAGAAGATCCTCCGCCATGTGGAATCCGCCGTCTGTCTCTTTCAGGGCGCCGACCAGCGTATCTTCGGCATCCAGCTCCTTGTTGCCGTTGGCGTCCTCATACAGTTCAAACACCGCGCCGGAGAGGAAGCGCAGGAAAGTATTCTCCTTATCGCTCTCCACAGAGGAAGGTTCATCCACCGCCTCGGTCTTATGGAGCTGCACCCGTCCGCGGATCAGGGTATTATCCACGCGGAATTCGATTGTCTGGCCGTCCGCACCGATATAAATGTGGTGTTCCTCCGGGCTCACCGTATAGAGCGCGGGAGCGGAAATTTCCTTTACAATCCAGTGACCGTAAGGGATATTCTCAAAGGCAAAGCTGCCATCCTCACCGGTGGTTACGGTAAGCAGCGCGTTTTCCTCGGTAAATTCTTCGGTGTCAGGCTTAAACAGGCCCATCACCGCGCCGGCCAGCTTCACATCTTCGCCAACCTCCGTGCTCTCGCCATATTTCACACCGTCAATGCGTCCGCGGAGCAGGTCATTGGGAACAGCCTCGCCCTCATTTATCAGGATAGAGACAAGAGCAGCCTCCTGACCCGCATATTCAAAAACTACCGGGTATTTGGTATCGGAAAGCACATAGGCGCTGTTGGTGGTGCGCTCCTGCACATAATAGCTGCCAAACGGAAGGTCGGAATCAAAGCAAGCGTCATAGCCGCCCGCCTCATTTGCGGAAACGGAGACCACTTCCAGAAGCCCGCCTGCCGGGATCACGCTGCCATCCGCCGCCGTCAAGTCAGCGGAAGCATACAGACCAAAGGAAATGTCCTTGTATTCCTCATTCATGCCAAGCCCGAAAAGCTCGTCTGTTTCCAGAGCTTTGAACAGGGCAACATCCACTTTCTGGCGCTCGTCATACAACCCTACTGCGGTCTGCGTGACCTCCACGGTCTCGCCCGCGTAGGTCAGCTCCGCATATTCCGGGACAGCATTTACGACCATGCCAGCCGGCGCCTGCCGTTCTTCCAGACGGTAGCGGCCCAGGTACAGAAGTACGCTTGTGGCGGTTCCATCTTCCCCGGTGGTAAGGGTCTCTACAACTGTGTCCTTTGCTACTCGGAGGGTCCCGTCGCCGGTGTAAATATCCTCGTCAGCGATCACATCATAAACTGCGCCGGGAAGCCCGGCCACTTCATATACCGGCTGATACAGGCCGTCGTTTTCCTGGACGGAAGCGAACACCTCGCCGGTCTTTGTGATGGTGAGCTGGCCCTTCTGGGGCATGTTGTACTGTGTGACGGTCACAACCGCCTCGCTGCCGTCAATGGTGAACGGTACGGGCTCACTGGAAAGGACATAACCGTAAGGAGCCGCCACCTCATAAAGCTCATAATCCCCGGTATGCAGAGGTTCCGGCAGCATGAGCCAGCCTTCGTCCGAAACATAGAAGGTATCAAGGGTCTCCGGGTTTGGGTAGAAGATTTCCTGGGTGACAAATTCCCCGGTGGAAAGGTCCTTGATCTGGAAGCCCGTGCCGGTCATCGGGATAATGCTCCCGGTCTCGGCGTCGCATTTCTCCACCTTGAGCCTTGCGGTAATGGTGCGGTTATTCAGAATATAGCTGTAGGTCTGGCCGTCTGCGGAAATAAAGACGGTAAAATCAGGAATGAACGCCTTGCCTTCCTCACCGGCTGTCTGGTGGACCGTATAATGGCCGTAAGGCAGCATTTTGGAGGAAGTAAAGCCGTCGCTGTCCGTGGTGAGCAGGTCGCGCTCGCTTTCCTTCGCCGCATCATAGCTACCCGCCGCCTTCAAGTAGATTTCAAAGACGGCGCCGGCCTCCGGGTGCTCGATCACACCCTCATTCGGTTCTTCCGTATTTTCATCTTCGGACACATCCGGGTCCGGGTCGTCCGTATGCTTGACAAGCTGGATATTGCCATAGATCACGGTTTCCGTGACCTGGTTCTCCGTAGTGTTCAGCTCCACCTCGTACAGCGCCGGGGAAGCGCCCACCTCATAGACCGTATCATTCAGAAGATAACCGGTGCTGGGCTCGATTTCCCGTACCGTCCAGCTATCGCCGCAGACATAGTAACGGGTCATAAAGCTGCCGTCCGGCCCGGTGGTATAGGTATCTACCAGCTCGCCATTGTTATAAATCCCATAGGTCGCCCCGGCAAGGGTGGCGTCGCCCTGGGCGGTCCCGGTGTCCGCGTCGCTCTTTACCACATGCACGCGGAATTTCTTCAAAATATTGCTGAAATGGACGGAAGCAGTCTGGCCGCTCTCAATAGTGATGTACTGTGCGGAAGGGGTCACATAGCGGTCAACCGGGATTTCCGTCACCAGGTAAGTGCCGGGCAGGAATTTCTTTTCCACCTGGCCGTTATCCCCGGTAGTAACAGTCTCATTGACTTCATTTCCCAAAATATCCGTGCCGGAAATGCGGAAGGAAATGCCGGACACAATGCCGTCCTCACTGGTCTTGACGATCTTCGCGGTGCCGTAGGTCTCCGTTTTGATGTTCATAAAGAAGGAAACCGGGTCGCTGGCGCCGGTCATCATGGTCTGATAACCAGGGCGGCCCCAGATCAGCATGTCGTTGGCAACCGGAATGTCTTTTCTGAACTCAAAGCTCACCGGCTCCATAATCATGTTTTTGCTGGTGAAGGTGTACTGGTTGCCGTTCCTGCTCACGGTCACGCCGCTGCCGGAAAGCATTTGCAGGTCGATATTCAGGTTGTTGGTGTCGGTAACAGTCAGGGTATAGACCTTTCTGCTGGTGTCCCATTTCAGTTCCAGAACAGGGGCATCCCCCTTATTCGCCGCGGTAAAGGAAGGGACGGTGGAGTGGGACGCCACCTGTTCCAGAATCCAGTTGTATGCCTTTTCCGCAGGACGCCCGGCAACCACGCTGTAATACTGGTCCGCCGAAGCGTGGCCGTTGCTGTGCCGGCTGTAGGGGTCGCTGCGAAGCTGCTGCTGGTATTCCCAGAGGATGATCTGCGTCGCCATTTTATAATCGTCCTCATTGATTCCGGAAACAGGAAGGGAGGCGCCGGGTTTCCAGCCATAGATCGCAGTCAGGGTAATGCCGCGCCTGGCAGCGGACGGGAGCATATTCAGGTAATCGCTGTTGGTCCCGTTCTCCGAAGTATAGGTATTTTCGGAAGTGTTGTAGGGAATCCCGCTCTCCACGCAGTAGACCGAATGGGTCACGCCGTCCGAATCTGTCAGCATGTAGTGCCGGTAGGCGCTGCCGCCGGAGCCGGAACGTTTATCCGTGGTTCCGTCTGAATTGTAAGCAAGGAAATTGGTAGGCACCGGGGAATAATAATGCTGCCCGTCAGACCCTACATACTGGTCGCCCAGCCAGGAGCTTGCTTTCTGGCCCACGCCTGCCGCAAACGCCTGGGCGGGAAGCAGGCTAAAGACGCATACCGCGCAGAGTAAAAATGCCACGATCCTGTGCAGACCGCGGCGGTGTGTATTCGTTTTCATATTCACGATAGAAAGACCTCACTTTCATAAAATAGGTAAGGACGGCGCATTACTCGCCGTCCTCATGGGTGCTATCCTCAAAGTCATCCTCGGAGAGATATTCCGGTTCGCCGTAAGCCTCGTCCGGGTCAAAGCCCTCCCCGTAGCCGTCGTCCTCGTCAAATTCGTCCTCGTCCGCCGCCTGCTGTTTCGGGCGCACGATCTTCACATAATAGCCGACGCCTCCGACTGCAAGCAGGGCGACGATGATAAAGATGATCGTGCCGACGCTGCCGGTATCTTTCTTTGGCTGTTCCGATTCAGCCGGTTCCTCCGGCTCTGCCGGCTTTTCCTTTCCGATGCAGCCGTTTAAGTCATTTTTGCAGACCGGGCAGCCGGTATTGACTTTTCCGGCCTCGCATTTCTCCTTACAGGTGCAGACATCCGCAGCGGGGATCACGCTCACGCTGCCATCATTCTTTTCCGCAAGGGCCATCAGGTCCGCCTCGGTGACGCCATTCAGAAAGTAAACGTTGTTGTCGTCACGCTTGCCGTCAATGATAAGGTAGAACACATTCCCGGCCTCGGTGGTAATGGTGTAAAACTGTTTATCCCCATCCTCGCCGGTGGCGCTGTCCAGCACGGTCCCGGTCCCCTCCGGGGTGAAAGCGCCCTCCGGGACGGAGGAAGTGGTGGGCTCCGGTGTGCCGGAATTTCCTGTACTGCCGGAGCTGCCGTCCTGGGAGCTTGTGCCGCCCGAATCCGTTCCCGTATTGGAACTGCTGCTTTGGGTGCCCGTGCTGCCGGAAGAAGCTGCCTGGGTCTGTACCGGTTTTGTTGCCGGGGTGCTGCTCTGGCTCGGCTGCGTGGGGGCAGCCGGCTTTTCCGTGGACACCGGTTCCTTGTAATAGGGGTTGTCAAATTGCACGGCATCAGAACGGTTGCCGGCATAATCCACCGCGTAGACGCTCACTTTTTTATCTGTGCCGGCATAATCCTTCAGCGCGACAGAGGCTTTCCCGTCCACAAGGGAATTTACACGGGTCTTGTCGATATAGACCGCCTCCACGCCGGAATTGTCGTCGCTGCTTTCTACTTTCAGCGTACCGCCGTCCAGAGAAGCCGCAAGCTCCGGCGGTGTGGTATCTTTGTCCCCGGCAGCATAAGCCGTCAGGGGCAAAGCGATGGCGCTTATGACAAGCACAAGCGCCAATAGCAGAGAGATTTTCTTAGTCCTCATTCATGTCCTCCTGTTTCTGCAGCGGACCATCCCCGGACGGAGCGGCCTGCTGCGATTTCAGAAATTCGGCCAACTGCTGGGGCGTCAGATGGAAGCTGCGGGCAATCGCCACATAGTCGGTGTTCTCCAGCTCCGTTTTCTGTTTCTCCAAATCCTGGAGCCTGGCCTGCTGCTCCGCGATCTTCGCCTTGGTCTTTTCAATGTCTTTTGCCAGTTTTTCAATTTTAGGGTTCAAGTTGTTACCTCCATTCTGTTAAGGCAGCCGCGCAAAGGTGTAAAAATGCTGCTGCCAGTAACTTGTATTGATATTTGCGTAAGAGATCGGGTCCCCGCAGTGGATCATCATTCCGTTACCCACATAGATTCCCACATGGCTTGCGCCGCTGGTGTTATAGGTCCCCTGGAAGAAAATCAGGTCGCCGGGTCTTGCGTCCGCACTCGATACAGGCGTACACACGCCTAAAAGCCCGTCCGCGGTAAGCCGCCCGAAGTTCCAGCCGGTATGGTTGACTACCCAGGAAACGAAGCCTGAACAGTCAAAGGAAGTGGAAGGGCTTGCGCCGCCCCACACATACGGATAGCCTAAGTATTTCTCCGCCTCCGCGATCATGGCCGCGAACTGTTCATCCGCAAGGGCCTCCGGCGGAATATCGTAATCAAAGTAGCTGCCGCCTCCGCCTGCGCCAATGGCTGGCAGCCCGGTACTGCCGGTGTCACCGGTATCTGCAAAATACAGCGGATTCAAATACTGCCCGTCCACCAATACCTCCAGGTGCAGGTGCGGCCCGGTGGAATTGCCGGTGCTGCCGACCTTCGCGATTACATCCCCGGCCTTTACTTCCTGGCCCACGGACACAAGAAGCTGTGAACAGTGGCCGTATTTCGTGGTAAGGGTATGCCCCTCGTAAGCCTCGCCTTCAATGGCGACACACAGGCCGTAGCCGCCCGCGTTTCCTGCCAGCGTAACCGTACCGTCATGGCCGGCTAAGATTTCCGTGCCCTGGGCCATGCCGATGTCAACGCCGGTATGGTAGTTCTTTTCCCCGCTGATGGGGTGTACCCGGTAGCCGTAGTAGCTGGTGACATAGGGCAGCCAGTTTATCCCAAAGACATTTTTCACATACTGCCGGTTGCCCTTGGTCTGCAATAGAATCTCACAGATTTCTTTCTGCTCGGTGCTCATGCGCTGCACCACCAGGTTTGCAAGAGGCGTGGCCGTGAGCTTTACATTCAGAATGTGCCACTCATACGGTACTTCTTCCTCGGTTTCCTCGCCGGTCTCCGGGTCAACATGGGTCTCTGTCCGGTAGCGGATTTCCGTTTCCTCCGTAAAGGTAAGGGAATACTGCTCATTAAAAAGCTGCCGCAGGACGCCCTCGATCTGCTCATAGGTGAAATTCTGATAGGCAGAAGTGAGATAGCCCATCAGGATATAGGGGTCATGCTCGATTGCGCCGATGTTATAGCGGTACTCGTCATAACCGGGCCGGTCTGTCTCCACACGGTCTATTTCCATTTGCAGGTCTGTTTCCCACTCGGTATAGATAAGCTCCGCGTTGTTGATGTCCTGGTCCTCCGCCAGATAGGTAGAGGCGGCGATACTTCCCAGGCCCCCGGTCCCGATATTGGAAAACGAGGAAAACAGCGAAGAAATGAGAAATACCACCAAAAGCAGAAGGACGAGAATGCTGCAGATAACCGGGTGACGCTTGACGGTGTTTACCACCGAAGCAGCGATCTTTTCCGTTGTAACGGCTGCGTTCTTTGCCCGCTTTCCGGTTTTCTGTGCCTCCCTTGCGGCTTTGGCATACTGCCGTTTCAGCTTTTGCTTCTGCCACATCCGGGCAAGGAAATTTTTCTTTAGCTCCGGGTGTTCCGAAAGGGTCTGCCGGTAGGCAAGCTTCGCGTTAGCCCTCGCTGATTTCTGCTGTAACTTTGTCACCCGGCGGTATGGCGCTGTTTTATGGCGGTGGTACAGGGTGCGCGCCCAGGCCTCACCCACAAGCTCGGTGCGGTGGGCGGCTTTCACGCCGACATTTTCTTCCTCCGCCTGGTAGATTTTCTTATGGGCGTAGCCGACAGCCGTATTCGCTGCCGCCTTTACCGGGCGCATGGGAAGGGAGCCCTTTACATGCGCCCGCTGGGATTTTACTTCCTGCTCAAATTTCAGCCGTTTTTTTGCTTTGCCGGTCTCCGGGTCGGAAGCCGTCTCCATCCGCAGTTTTTTCCGGGAAGGCAGACGCGCCTCGGCGTCCTCCAGCTTCTTTTCCACACGCTCGGCCCTGCGCCTCGCCTGGGTCAGCTTTTTATCCGCCGCCTCCGGTGGCAGCTCGTCAGCGGTAAATTCCAGCTTGGAAGGCCGTTTCGGTTCTCCCTCGGCTGAACCCGGCTGTTTCTCCTGGGGTTCCTCGGCTTTTGCCGCCTCCTGGAAACGCTGCTGGTACTTGTTGCCATGCTGGTGCATCCGGCGTCTGCCCGATGTTTCCCCGGCATTTGTGCTGCCGGCCTCCGAAGCAGCGGAAGCCTCCGAACTGCCGGAACCGGGCAACTCCTGGCCGCCGCGCCGGGAAAAGTCTGCATCCCGGCGCTGGAGCCTGCCGGAATCACTGTGCCTGGAATCCTGCTGCCTGCTTTCGCGGAAGCTGTCACGCCCGGAAAAATCCGGCCCGTTTTGCTGCGGAACGCTGCGGCTGTCCTGAATGAAGCTGTCAGAATCCCCGGACGACTGCCGGGAAAAAGCCTCCGCATGTGTTCCATAGTCCGCAGATTCATAAGCCGCCATTTCATCCACTGGCTGCCGGGAAGCAGCAGCATACGTATTGGAATCCGTTGCTGGAACTGCGCCGTCCTCCGAAGCCCCTTGATACAGGTTCCACCCTCTATGGCGGTTATCTTCCTGCACAGGAGCGTCACGGGCCCGGCGCAGATCAAAATCCTGCCCGCGCATCTCGCCGGTCCGGACGTCGGTTTCTGTTTTTCCCGCCGGCTGCCGCACCGCGTCTTTGGGCCGTCTGAACTCTTTATCACGGGACATATCCATCACCTCCAGTCTGAATTATCGTTGCTGGTCTGCCGGCGCTCATGCGCCTGCCACTTCATCCGGCCTTGTGGTAAGGACCGAATACAGAAGGGTGTCCTTCGGGAAGTGATCGACGAAAGGAATAATCACATTGCCGAAAAACAAAGCGATAATGCCAAGGCTCATAAATGCAAAAAGCCGGTTGCGCCGCATAAACTCCAGCATTCCGATAGACTGCCGCGCCGGATTCTTTGCAGGATCAAAATTCTTCGGAATATCCTTATGGCTCGACATAGTCTTCTTGTAATGATGCCCGGTAGCGAAAATCACCAGCGTCAGAAGGGCCAGATTTACCAGTGCCAGATACAGGACGATCTCCGGCTGAAACCAGACAACCAGATAGCCCAGCACGAAGCTGATACCGCCAGCCGCCAAGGATCCCATGCTCCGTCCCACGCCGTAATTGCCCTGCAGACCCGTCTCCTCCAGCTTGAAGCTGAGAGCATTGACGAAGGGATGCATGGCGGTATGCAGGATGATCACGCCTACATAAGCGATGGTCAGCGCTACGGATTTTTCACCGATCAAGAGTACCGCAAATACGCCAGCCGCCAAAAGCAA
>OLPZ01001382.1_pt1 | contig 16187 bp, 15 predicted proteins | sample 1672711 | NCBI WGS metagenome assembly OLPZ01 (sample SAMEA3136716, study PRJEB25190) | human gut metagenome
GTTGATGATAAGCGCGTCGGTCAGGCCGCTGGTGCTTGTCGCACCCACGCCGGTGGGCAGCAGGAATCCGTGCTTTTCGGTGAAGTCGGTCTGCCACTGCCACTGGTTGTCGGTCTTGTCGTTGACGGCTGGATAGTCGCCCACATGCACGTAGTCGGCGGTGATGGCGGTGCCGCTCGCCTTGGTGGTGTCGAACACCTTCCACACTTCGGTATGGCCGGAAGTGTCCGAATCCTTCACGTTCTTCAGGATGATGTCGCCCTCGGTCTCGTAGACTCCGGCGAACAGTTCGATGCCCTGGAGCCTGATCGGCTGATGGGTTTTGGACACGTCCTCGCGGGGGATGCCGTCGTTGCCGAGTACGCCGTCCGTTGAACCGGTCAGGTACGGCATTTGGGTGACATGCATGGCCGTCGTGGTCGTGAAGGCCGCGCCGGACACGTTGATCGCGGTGGTTGCCGAGTCCACGACGGTCTTGGAAATGACCTTGCGGTATGCCGCCGCCTCGGCGGTCTTATTGTCTCCACGGTCGGTGCCGGTGCCGACGCTCACGTAGGAGCCGAGGTCGATGCTTGCCGCGTCGGTGGCCTTGACCAGTGCGCGCGTGACGTTGGTTTCGGCCTTGCTGACGTTGATCTGAGCGGAACCGTTGAAGTCGCCGCCCAAGTAGCGTTCGATGTCCTTGGTCGCGTATTTGAGCATGTGCATGAGCTGCATGTAGAACGTGTCGGCTGAGGTCTTTCCGCTGTAGCCCTTGCCTTTGCTGGTGGTTACGGCCACGGAGCCTTGTTCGCTCATGGAGGCCGGAATCTGACCCGAGATGGACGCGGCCTTGCCGCCGTAATTGGACAGCGGGTATTTCGCGTACGCCATGCACGGGCGGAGCGAACCGTCCGGCAGCAACGCGCCCGGCATCGGCGAATAGCCGTCGTACTGGGTGTCCGAATACCAGATGGTGCAATGGTTCGTGTCGAACTCGAACCGGTAGAAGCCGGGAGTGGTGATGACGAACACGTCGCCATTCGACCCGTCCTTCGCGTAATTGCCAGCCAAACCCTTGATGGCCTTCACGACCGGCGTGCCATCATCGGCCACCGCAACGTTCGCGTCGAACACACGGAACGCGCTCAAACCAGCGTAATCGTCACGTCCCGCACGATAATTCGTGGACGGTACGACGGTCAGACCGGCATTGTCGCCGACCTTCACGCCGTCCGGCGAATTGGAGAAGCTATAGAGCGGGAAACGCACGCCATACGTGCGCCCGTCACGATGCGCGGCGAAATACTCGCGCACATTCGACACGATCTTCTTTGTGCCGTCGTAGTTGAACTTGGTGCCGTCCACGACACCATCCTTCTGCGCACGCTCCAAACGGGCGTAATCACGCAGACGCAAAAACTTGTCAGGATTAGCCAAAACAAACCTCCTTGAAATCAGGCGTTAATCGCGGACAGGGCCCAATCCACATCGGACTGGTTAATGTCAGCCAACGGATTGCCGGTACCTACCGGCGTGAGCGTGGTAGAATCAACTTCGACCAAATCGGAGAAATTCAAAACCGAAGTCGAATCCGGCACCTGCACGCAACGGACGAGACGCCATAAATCCTCTTTCCCGCCGACAGTCACCTCATATGCGAACGTGTCATCGGTCGGCGGAACGGTTACGGTCGCCGTGCCGTGCTCGTCCAAACGCACCTCGAACGAGTCACGCACGACGATACGACTGCCGGTCCTGAACTGTTCGGTCGGGACCACATGAATAATCTCCCCACCCAAGTCCGCTATGCCATCCGCGCTTGGATGTCCGAAATCGAATTTGATCTGAGTCAAAATATCCTCCTAAAAAACAGGGATATGGAACATATAGGAAAACCCACACACACGCCCGTACAACAACAACACGACGATGTGTGGGATTATTCAACAGAATTGGAAAGGAACCAATGCTTTTTGACACATTCGTGACCACCGTTTGGAAACCCTCATGTGCGAAACTCCGCGAATGCACCAAAGTAGGCTACGAAAGCGCCCTGAATTGCCATATCCTCCCGCAATGGAGCGGAAGGGACATGGACGCGATCAGCGTGGCGGACATCGAATCATGGTTGGACTCCTTCGACAAGCCGGGAGCGGCACGCAAGGCCTACGCGGTGTTCCGCGCGATACTGCGCCTCGCATTCAAACGCGGTTTGGCCGACAACGACGTGACCGGACGCGAGATACGCCTGCCACACCTACAGCACTACGAGCCGCAAGTACTGTCAGCGTCGGAAGTCCGACGCCTGTTGAAAGGCTTCTACGGGCATCCATTGGAAGCGTGGCTATTGGTGTCCGTGTGCGCCGGATTGCGCCGCTGCGAGTCGGTCGGCTTGGAATGGGCCGACTTGGATCTGCGTCGCGGCACCGTCACGGTGAAAAGGTCGGTGCAGTGGGTGGCGGGCCATGAGACCGTGACCGAACCGAAGACCGATCTAAGCCGACGAACCGTCGCATTGCCACGGTTCGCGGTCAAACGATTGGCGGAACTACGCCACGGCACGAAAACCGGACGACTGGTCGGCAACCTGAACGCGAACCAAGTGGCAAACCACTACCGCAGTTGGTGCAGGCGCATGAAACTCCCCTGCGTGCCTCCACGCAACCTGCGCCACACGTTCGGCACGTTGGCGATCAAGGCCGGAACCGACATCAGCGTGGTCGCACGCCAGCTCGGACACTCCGACATCCAAACCACCGCCAGATATTATTTGAAGCCCGATCTGAGCGTCCTCAAGGACATGCAGAAAGCATGGCAGAAACTCATATTGACCTGCTGATAGCATTCCGTAACCCTGTACAACGCGAAGGGCTTCACGGTCATCCGCACCGGCATGATGATGCTCGTCAAATACTCCGGCAATATCGGTAATGGCAGTTGGGATTCAGTGCAATGCGAATACGTGCTGCCCGCCGAACTGCGCCCTCCGGTCGAAGTCAATGCGATGGTGTGCGTCTCCAACGGGCAGACGGCGAGAATGCTCGTCGTCAATCCGAACGGAACCATCAGATGCGCGAACATGGGAGCCGCGGGTAGCAATCAGGATTGCGTCGGCTCACTCTGCTATCCGATCCCATGAGGATAGTTTTCCGTAACCCAGACATGGAAACCTCCATACACGAACGACAGTCTCACTCTGTGTCGCGTCGGTCGCATCGTCACGGTCAACGGCAACGTCAAGTTCACCGGCAGTGGACAGCAGAACTACTCGACGGCGAATGAGACCATCCCTGAAGCGTTCCGTCCGCTCGCCAACATGAGCATCATATCGTTCCCGTCCTGCGGTTTCAGCCTGCTTGTCGAGCGTGACGGGAAGGTGCAGATGCTTGGCGACCCGAAATCCGCCTACTCCACGGCGCACGGCTGCTGGATGGCACTGCAATAGCATTCCGTAACCCTGTACCAGGATTCCAATTGGATCATCATGCGTAACGGCAGGATGATTTTGATCAAGTTCAGTGGGAAAATCGGTTCGGGCAGTTGGGATGCTGTTGACTGTCCGGTAAAGCTCGCGTCCTGGTATCGTCCCATCGTTGAATTGTCGACTGTCTGCCTTGTATCAAATGGGCAAACGGCGCGAAGCCTCACGGCCAGAGCTGATGGAACTATCCGCGTGGCGAACATGGGAGCCGCTGGCAGCAATCAGGATTGCGTCGGCACGCTTTGTTTCCCAATCCCATGATTTCTAGCTTTCCGTAACCCTTGAACGGCAGATCTGGCATGGGCCCTACGGCATGACGGTACATCTCGCCAAGGTCGGAATGATGGCGTTCGCTTTTGGCAACACGTCCTTCACATCCGACATCAATTCCAACGGCCAGATTGTGCATGAGACGATGGATACCGGTTTCCTGCCGGAGGGTGAAGGCACGATACTGCTGGAAGGTGTGAACGGGCAGCATGGAGCCTTGTCCTTCGATTCTGACGGCAAGGTCACGATCAGCGGCAGCATGAACAGCGGATATTATTTCCGCGTCTGCGGCTGCTGGCCGGTGAAATAGCATTCCGTAACCCAGCAATGCCAACTGCAATGGCAGAATACCGCATCGTTCGTTCCGTCTTCTTATGGCGCTTCGAACACCATCACGGTCAAAGACGGTCTGATTTTCGTGGACCTGTCTTCGTTCCGAAGCACCGTGAAAGTCGGCGATTACCGTGTCTGGCTGTTCCAGGCGGGAGTGAAGCCCTCCCAAACGGTCAGTCTTGGGTGCGTCGCGAACGTGCACGGCATCGCGTATGGCAAACAGGCGAGGTGGAACGCTGACGGGTCGGTGACGCTTATCGGAGGCGTGGGTCCGTCCGATATCGTCCAATGCTTCCCGAAGATCATTCCAGCGCCAGATGGTGTGGAATTCGTCTAGGCCGCCAGCCAGCAACCATGCGATGTGGAATATGCATAATTGGGATTCCGCAACCACAGACGCTTATCACCTTACGGCGGTAGCCAGAACGGCGGCTTTTTGCCACAACGATGACCTATATCGTTGCCTAAACCGTCGTCACCGGAAACGATACGTTGCCAACATGCCATGTCTTTGCAGGAATGGTCGCATCATACGATGTGCGGAAGGAAACCGTGTTTCCCGCAACGTACAGAAAACGATTCTCCATATGGTCTTCATAGGAATTGTCTACGAACTCGTTGAAGCCTTCACTGGCGGACTGCACGTCCATGCTTGCCAAAGCCACTCCATTCCACGCCTTATTGCCGAAAAGCCCTTTGTTGATCCACCGGCAGTAGACGGTCGCCAAGCCATTGACGACGTATCCACTGATTGTGAATTCCGGATCACTGGTCAGTTTCGTGAAACGAATCGGGGTTACGGAAAACTACTGCTTCGTGTCGAAGACGTGGACGGTAACAGCAATGCGATAGCTCAACTGTGTACTGCCTGCGTTCCATGCGACAATCTGGAATCCTTTTGCCGAATGACTGTTCGTGATCATCGAGATGTTGTTGAACGATGGGACTTTGTTCTGATTGTTGTTCATCAACTGCAATTCGACGGAGTATGAATTCCAGTTTGCCGCTTCGATCGGCAGCTTGATGTCTATTGACGTGTTCGTGTTCGGCTTGAAGATCATGGACGCGACGCAGTAGGCGTCATAGCCTCTAGGTCGCGCGACTACGACCCATTCACCCGACTGGGTTACGGAATCCCACAAAGCCCCCCTCGGCGTGAACAGGCGTACCGGCGTTCCCACCGTGATGCCATCAAGCGGGATACGCCACAACGGCATGTACGCGTCAACCGCGCCGGACAATATCTTCCCTGACGGAATGGTCGGATCAGCGGCGGCAGTCGCATTCGGCGAACCCTTCAACACGATTAATTCCACGTTCTCGATACCGTCGTAAGAGTTGCGATGGTAGTGCGCGCAGATGATGTCATTGCGTTTCATGCCCTGCGACCCGTTGGAGATCGTCACCGATTCCGCCGACGTGATATGCCAGTCCAAGCCTTGAATCGACGCGCAGCCGGTGCCGATCGTCGCCCTGTTGGACGAACTCATCGAGCATTTGAACGCGTCGCCCCAGTCGAACACCACGTCAGACTTCGAGAACTTGGCCTGATGGATGATCGCCTTGTCCTCGCTCGAAATATGAGCCGTGCCAGCCTTGCCGTCAACCAGTTCGATGGTCACTGTCCAACCTCCTTCAACCATGCTTCAAACGAAGCGTCATCCTGCTGCATGAACGTCATGAAAGACGCATTGCATTGGGAACACAATTCGTAAATGTCAGGGGCCACGTCATCCGCGATGCGGGTCGCCTTGCCAGCCGAATAGCGGCGCACGGTGAACCATTCACGCGCCTCCGTATCGCCAGCGGCGACATAAGCGGTCTTGCCACACTTGTCGCATACATACTTCGAGTAACCGTCAGACTTCACTAGCCAATCCTTTCAAACGTGAAACAACCAAGCGAAGGCAACTGCCTCCACGTCCCGCCGAAATCAACGGAAGGGTCAACACCAGTCGTGTTCTGGACCACATAGCCGACCGGGAACACGACCCTCCCGGAAGCGCCGTCACCGACATGCGCGCTGATGACACCATCCACGCTCACGATCGAGGAACCATCCACCCTCACGCCACCCAACACGTCCGTGGACGCCTCCGGCAGCGCGTAGGCGTTCGCGCCCCGTTCGACCGAAGCGAGCTTCGACCGCTCGCCATCGGTCATCATGCCCGACTTGGCACTGTCGGCCACGCTCTTGGCCGCATCGGCGACGCTCTTCGCATCCTCGGCGGTCTGATTCGCCTTGCCGATCTGCGCCGCGAAACCGGAAGCCGTCTTGTTCGCCGACTCGGCGACCTGCCTGACGGCATCCAAATCCTCGGAAGCGACCTCCGCGCTGATCATGCCGCCTGAAATCGACAGGCCACGGCCAGCCGTCAAAGACACGCCACCGGAAGACGAACCCGAAGACGAAGACGAAGAGGAACTCGTGTAATTCGAATATTCCGTCTTCGAGGAAGCCGCGTCGCCAACCTCATACGATACGGACAGCAAGCCGCCAGACAGTTTCACGATCTTCTTCAACACGACGGCAGTAACCGTCAGGCCGGTAACATGATCGCAGCCCGCGACCCTATCGCCAACATCCAAAGACAGGCCGTCATGCACGGTCACATCGACAGCGCCAGCGCCCTGCAAATCCTGCAACTGCTTCTTCGTCTGCTTGTCCAACTCGTCCTTCTCTGCGGACGAATAATCATAGACTGCGGCGATTTCGTCACGACCACCGAACGTGCGCGTACTGGACACCTTGCCGGAACCATCCGCATAATAGTGGACGACAAGACGATTCCTCAAATCACCCTTGCCCAAGCCGATCATATGGTTGGTGCGCCGGTAATCCTTCGTGATGGAAAAATCAACCAGATCGGAATCGACCGTATCATCATGGGCGGCAATCGGCTGGGCATACATCCATACCGTGCCGTCAACCTCCTGAAACAGGAGTTTCAGATCATTCGCGGCCAGCATTCTGCGGATGCCGTCATATGCGGTGCAATACCGGTCGAACTGGAACGTTGGAATGGTTTTCGTGGAATCCGCGCGAACCTTGAACACGTCAGACAGGCCAATACGGGCCAACAGGTTCGACAACACCTGATTCACGGGGCCGGACACCTTCAGATAATCCTGCCCCGAATCAGGCTGCAACACCTTACCGGCCAACATGCCATGCCAACTCCGACCGGAATACGTGACCACACTCACGCCATCCGACAGTTCATCCTTCATATGATCGACGATGCCGCCAACCTCGGTCCCATCCACATAGACAAGACCACGGTCAGGCAACACGGTACCGTCATACAACGTCAGTTCGAAATCATTCTCACCCGACCCCCACGCGCAGTCAAACAAGCAATCCGAAACCGCATGGAACGGCACGCCATTCTCGTCAGCGCAAATCAAATCAACCAAGTCGGGTCCCCATTCTCCTCGACGACCGTAAGATCAAAACCGAAACCGGAACCCAACTCAACCACGCTCGAACCAGCCGGAATAGGTTGGAAAACATACTGTCCACGATTCAAACCGGAACCGCGCACACCCCACGAAAACACATTCCGCAGAGAACCATCCGCACCATGCAGCATGATCGACTTCTTCAACGAGTCAACCGCCACGTAAGCGCCAGCGGGAACATCACCATTCAACCGGTACACGTTCCCGCCAATCGTCAACGACGGATTCGAAACAGCCCCATATATGACCAGACGAAACGGCATCGGAACACGCATACGATTAGACACCATGCATGACGGACGCGAAACAGCCAGATCATAACCCATGTCGGTCGGCAAATCCAAGCCAGACAACGCAGACCCGGAAACAGGCTGATACGACACGGTTCCGGCATCATGACGCCACACGCCATCCAACAAGACGAACGAAAGCGCGCACACCGGGTCGGAGGAACCAGGATGCGAGGAAGCTTCGGACTTCACCGCATAACACGATTGAGTCCAAACCTCCCCCGCACCATTCACCGCCTCCAACCGTCCCGGCTTGCCTACGGCCAGATCAGCGTCAACAGCCCGCATGAACGAGTCGAACGCAGCCGCATCACCATAATGCACGTCAACGGAAACCTCCCGACGTTTCCTCGAAACGCCAGTCAACCCACCGTTACGCACCGTGTAATCCCATTCACGGCCACGCAACTCCAACGCGCCCTCGAAATCAACGGTCTCATAATCCGACACGTCGAACCGTTTACCGGTCAGACCACTCACATACGCAAGCTCACCTGCCACGACTGGCCTCCAATACATCACGGACGAAATCACGCTTGCTCGGCCAAGGACTGCTGTTACGGCTGATCTCACCGCCGATACCATCACGGAAGCCCGCAACCTCACGACGCAGGTCGTTCACGGCGGAGACAAGTTCACGACTCGAATCAGGAACCTGAACGTTGACCTCATACAAGCCGGACATCATCTTCTCCACACGCCCGCCAGCCGCATACGCGCTACGACTCATATCAACCGCACTACGCGCATACGACGTGCGGGCCTGCGACACCGCCCTGTCCAGATCACCGGTCGCGTTCAACACGTTCAGGAAATTCGGGCCGACAGTACGATCAAGCTTGCTCGCGGACGCAGCCCTGATCACATGCTCACCGTTCGACAACCACATTGGAATCGAATCAGACGTGCCAGTACCCGGACCGCTGATACGGCCACCTGTAGCCTTGCCGGCCTTGGAGCCCTCGAAGATGCCCTTGATGTGGACGGTAACCCAATTCGACACGCCGCTAATCCATTTATTGGCCGACGCCACGGCAGAGGAAAGCGAACCATCGACATGGCCCTTAAATCCGGTGTTATGACTATTCGGTACGGACCTGATGTTGCCTTTGGCGGAACCAATCGCACCAGCAGTATTGTCCGTCGCATTCACGTTCGTACCATGACTATTCGGTACGGAACTGATATTGCCTTTGGCCGTACTGGTTGGGCCACCAGTGTTGTCCGTGGCTGTCAGCTTGGAATCGACATGCCCATACTGCTCTTCATAGGCACCCATCGTCAGTCTCGCAGAACCAGCACCATTCGCGGTATCGTCCGTTGCGGTGATGTCAGTGTTCTTCACATCTGGAATCAAACTCAACGCGATTCGCAAGGCGTCAACCTCGCTCTTACCAGAGGAAGTCGCCTTCAAGTAGGCTTCTTTAATCTCAGGAACCTGCCAGATGGCATCCCTTAACGCATCCAAATCGGACTTGCCTTCGGATTTCGCCTTGACAAAAGCATCCTTCATCGTCGGAATCGAAGAAATACTCTCTTCCAACGCTTCGGTATCACTCTTGCCTTCGGTGATGGCCTTGAGGTAAACCTTCTTCAACGCGGGCACCTTCATGACGGCATTGGTCACATCATTGGCCGCGACAATCGCCAGCTTGTTATCGCCGGTAATCACGACCGTATGCTTGCCATCGGAAAGCCTCTGCACCATGTCGGACAACTGGTTGGCATCGGTCTTACCCTGCCAGATGGAGTTCAACAGAATATCCTTGACCTGCTTACGTGTCCCATCGGGGAACAGGTAGCTCATACTGTCAACGACATTCGCCAGGTTCTCCTTCGCTTCCAACGATTGAACGTTGATCTGTGTGGTGACTTCCTTCGGAGTCATCAACAGACTTGAGTTCAATCCGTCAACAGCAGCGGCGTCCAAACCAGCGGCACTGGCCTGAGCGTTGAAGTTGCTGGACAATTCCTTCTGCTTGGCGAGCACATCCTTCTGCGATTTACCTTGCCTGATCATCGCATTCAGGTAATCGTTCGAACTGGAAGCCAAAGCGGTCAACGAGTCGGCGGCGGTACGGCCAGCCTCAGTCGTATAGTCGAAATCATTTTTCTGGGCGTCCCAGACCTGTTGGCCTTTGGAATGAAGATCATTTACGGTCTTCATCGCCTCGCCAACCTGCTGCAACGTCTTCGCATAACTGCTGGACGCGGCAGCGGCCTGAATGTTCGCGTTGCGCTGGGATTCAACCTGCGAAGCCAGAGAGCTTGTCACGGTAGCCAACCGCTCTTTCTTCTCGGTGGCGCTCAATAGCCCATCCGCGATGGACTGCCAATCCTGACCCTCATCACGAAGACGATCAACCCAACCAGCGCTCTTACCAGCGGCAGCGGCCTGCGTCTTGATGGACTTCTCGATCTCATCGTTGTAGTTCTGGGCGTCAGCCAAAGCGGTCTTCGCGGCCTGGTGCATGTTGGCGGACTTCTGAAGCCTGTTCATACTGCTCATATCGAACACGGTCGCGGAGTTCTTGTCAGCCGAAGCCTGCTTGTTTGTCTGGGTCGTCATCCGCTGCAACGTCTTGATGTAGCTGTTGTAGTCACTCTTGCTGCCGGACAGTTTGCGTGCGACCGAATCCTCGTTCTGACCGAGCATCTGCAATGCCGAAGACATGCTATCCACATTCGACGTTCCACGCCAGAACTTGTCCCAAGAGGAATCCGAAGTGGAGAAGTTGGATTTCAGTGTGGAACCGAAGTTATCCAGCCGGTTCTTCAACCCCTCAAGCGAAGAAACCTGAGTTGACAAAGCGTCAGGCGTTGCCTTAGCCGCCTCGTTGAACGATTCGATGTTGGCTTTGACCTGTTCGACATGCTGGGAATACGCGCTGAACGCCGTGCCAGCGGCAGCGAGACCAGCCGTCAATGCGATGCCGGTAGGACCGCCAAGCATATCCAATAGGACGGTGCCGGTATCCTTGGCGACGCTCTTCAAGCCGGAAAGCTTGCCCTTGACGGGTTCGGCGTTGTCGTCCAGGCTTCGCAGACCCTTGCCAGCACTACTGGCGTTATTGCCCAACAGGACAGCCCCCTCGGCTGCAAGACGGGCCTCCTGACCAGTCTTTGCCACCTTGGAAGCGGTCTTCTCAGCCTGCTCCCCCATCTGCTCCATACCCTTGACTGATCCGGTGAACAAGCCCGCCACATTGCCATACGCCATCGCGCCGCCTGTGACCTCAGCCGTCGTCTCGTTACGGGAAAGACGAGCCATCGCGGAAATCAACTGGGAAGCCTTGACCTTCGTGCCATCCATCGTCACACCCAACTGGCGCAACGTGTTCTGATACTGCATCGTGCTCTGGATGTTCTCCAAAGCGCCGCTCTTCAACGCCGTCCAAGCTGACTTGCCAGCACGACCGAACGTCATCCACAAGCCCAACATGCCCTGAATTGGGGCTGGCAGCTTCGAGAAGGCGTAACTCAACGCGCTTGTCGCATTGGCGATGGCCTCAATCGTGGGAGCGGCAGACTTCAACGAGTTGGCAAGCGTGCCGCCGAACGTCTTCGACAACTGGCCCGCCATGCGGACAAGACTCGAAAACATCGGAGACGTGGACGCGAGACTGGAAGTCACCATGCTCAGACCATCACGCACATCACCGGAGAACGTGCGGATGCTACCTGAAGTTCCAGAAGCCAGCTTCGAGGTGTCGGCCACGAAATTACCGGTCAACTGACCAAGATTCGTCATCGTACCGGCAAGATCGTTCCGCGACTCGTTCGCAGCATGTCCGATATCGGCGAAAGCGTCACGCACGCCCTTCTGGGCGTCCCTAGCGCCAGTCACCCAAGCACGCAACGTATCCTGGGCGCTCATGGAGTTAATCGCACGGTCTGCACGCTGCAACACGCTGCTGAACTGCTCGATGCCATTCTGGTATTGGGCAATCGGAGTGAACGCACCTTGCGCGATACCCTTCAACGAGCGAAGGGACGAGCCAAGATAACCAGCCTGCTCCTTGACTTCGGACATGGCCTTGTCAACACGGTCGGAGTCGTTCATCACGTTCTCGGCCCACTTGGCGAACCAAGACGCATCCTCGCTCAACCATTGCGTGAACTGCGGCAGATACTTGCCGCCGACCATGCCGATATGGGACAATGCGGTAATCAGGGATTCGGCACCGGGAACGAGATTATCCATCGACTCGTTCACACGGTCGAAGACGGCTGGCAGCTCGTTCGCCTGATAGGACGCTTTCACGGCGAGCATGAGCTTTTCGACTATCTCGCCCTCATGCTTGGCGAGAGTGCCCATCTCCGGCACCAGCGAATCGCCTATCGCGTTCGCCGTATCCATGATGGCGGGCTTCGCCTTGCCATAGAACGCATCCTGCACGTTCTGAGAAAGCTGGGACAGCTTCGTGTCGGCGAAGTCGATCTGGCTGCTCCACGTCTCGCCCTTGTCGCCGTAGATCATCTTGAAAGACGCGAACACGGCACCCAATCCGGTCAACGCGGCGGGAGCGGCATAAGCGGCCTTGGAAAGGCTCACGATGCTCTTACCTAATCCGCCGACCGTACCGGAGACGTTCACTGCACCAGCGCCGATATCGGACAATACGGTGCCGACAAGCGCTAGACGTGGAACCTTCTTGTCCAACGTGTCGAACAGGTTCACAAGATTCTGGAACTGGTTCTCGACACCCTTCAAGCCGGACGCGCCATACGTCATGCCGTTGAGAATCTTGCCGATGTCAGTTCCATGGAACTTGGCGAAGATGTCAATCGTGCGTGGGCGAGTGAAATACGCGAGATGGGCGCGTGCCAAAGCGGTCTCAAGATCGACATCCATATCAAGGGTGTCGTTCTTTTCTTGGAACCTCTTCAGCTCCTCCTCGGCGTGCTTCTTGTCGATATGGAGCTTCGCCGGAATCTCCGCATCGGGATTGGACTTCAGCTTCTCCGCATACCGGCGCATCTCAGCTTCGACGTTCGAATACTCGGCCTTCAACGCGACCGGAACATCAAGCCTCTTATGCTCAAGCTCCCGCATGGCGCGACGTATCTCGTCAGCACCATCCTCATAGAACTCGACCTTCACACGCTGCGACTCGAACCGTTCGATATCACGGTTCAGACGGGCGAAATCACCTTCGACATCGACCTTCACCCGCGCCTTCGGATTATCCTTCAGAAGACGCTGGTAATAAGCCAGCTGCCGGTACATCTCCCGCAGTTCGGCCTTCAACGCGACCGGAACATCGACGCCGCGACGTTTGAACGCCTCGATCTTCGACTTGACCTCACGCAGATTCTCAGCGACGAACCGCAGACGGATATCCTGACGGTTACGGACGCCGTTCATCGAATACAGGTCGGCGAGCCGCTTCTGGAAATCGGAACCCTCAAGACGGGTCGCCTTCGTGACCGGACTCTTCTTCAGCTTCTCGATACGGTCGTCGATCTCGCCAAGCATCTTGACGGTACGCTTGTACTCGTCAAGGTCGAACCAGTTCCGATTGTTCCGCTTCATGGCGGACACGTCGGACTCAAGCTCCTTGCGCACGCCACGATACGTGTCGATAAGGTTCTCGGCCTCACGCCGCGACTCCGCGAACTGCTCGCGGGCGGTGGCCGTGGAGTCAACCGGACGGGACCACTCGTCCCTAGCCTTCTTCGACTCGCGGGCCATCTCGGCCTGCTGCGCCTCGATCTCCTTCGCGAAACGCGACGACGCGACCTGCTGGCCCTTGAACCAGTCGGCATACGTCTCCTGCTTCTGATGCAGTCCCAAAGCCGTGTCACGGGCCTTGGAGAAGTTCGACAGCGAATTGCCAGCGGTGACGATGCTCTCCTCAAGGGCACGCACCTGACGGGTCATCTTCGATACACGCTTCGCATCACCATCGGACGCGATGTCCACAAGCGACGACTGCGCCTTACGAAGCCTGCCAAGCTCCTTCTCCTGACCCGCGATCGCCTTGTTGGTTGCCGTGGCCTGCTTCGCGGCTTCGCGTTCCTGTTTCCATAGGTCGGATGTCGGGAGCTTCTGCGTCTTCGTCTCAAGGCGTTGCGCGTCGAGGCGTTCGACTTCGCGGGTGGCCTTGGCGAGGTCGCCTTTCAGTCCGCGAATGTCGTTGCGGGTTTTGACGATTCGGTTGGACAGTTTCTCGAATTGGCGTATCTGCTCGTTGGAGAGGTGTTTGTTGCCTTTGATGAGTCCACGGACCTGCTGGTACAGGTCCATCTTCTTCTCGCGGTATTTATCGACGGTCTTGTCGAGGCTTGTCGCGAACGAAAGCTGTTCGGTTTTTTGGAGGGCCGACTTCTTGAAGAAGGATGTGTCGGCCATCTCGCGGCCTTTGGCGTCGAACGCCCTGACCGTCTGGTCGAGGTTCTTTTCGATCAGCTTCGAGTTCAGCAGCCCGTTGCCACGGAGGGCCGTGTTGGTGCGGGAATTGAACTCGGACAGGCTCCGGCTCAATTTGGACGAATCGAAGTCCGGTTTGAGCGAGAGTCCGCGACGAAGGCGCTCCTCCTGCTGTTCGAACCGTTTCATCCACGGGTCGATGTTCTTCGTATTGGGTTTGAAATTGAACTGTATGGAGGCGTTCTTGCCGTTCCATTCGCGGTAGGCGCGTTCGAGCTGGGCGGTGTCAGGTTCGAATACCGCGTTCACGTCGAGGTCGTTTATGCCACGTGCGGCCTCCTCGACCTGACGGCGGAAACCCTTCGTATCCGCAGTGACACGAACGACGACCGTACCGGCGCGATGCTCGCCAGCCATAGGCAACCCCCAGAAAGAAAGACGGAAATAGAAAACCCCCACGGGAATGTGGGGGTTTGTTCGGAATCAGGTCATGTGGAACTTCGTGAACATGCGTTCGAAGTTCTCCGCTGTACCTTCGTTCTCCCGGCGAGGCGGCTCCTTGTCAGCGCCGGGAGGGAGCAGTGGATGCGGTTTGGCATTCTTGCCCCCGTATTTCGCGGTGATCACCGCGTTCATCATGTTGCGAACCTCAACGGCGACCATCGTCTTCGAATCCCATCCAAGCCATGGCAGTACGGTCGGCTTGTCTGTCTTGGATTCATCGGACGTGTTTGGAGGCTCATCCTCCAATATCCGCGCCCTGTACAGGCTGTCAGGCAGTGCCATCAGCCCCGCCGTGAGGCGTTCGGCGCGAGTGGGATTCAGCCTCGCGCCAGTTATGTCCAGACCATAGAAACGTTGGAAGTCGGAAGTCAGTTCGACCGGGTGGAAGCGGACTTGCGCTTCGAAGCGATCGATTTTCCCAGTTGGTCCGTGTAGAACATGAGAATCGCCTCGATGAGCCAGAACAGTTCATCCAATCCGATGCCGGTCGTCCACTCGTCAACCTTGTCCGGCTCGTCGGTCATCGACTTGACCCAATCCAAAGCCGTGCCGACGAACTCCATACGCTCGTCGATCTTCGCCTCGATGTCGTCCAGGGAATTGGCTTCGGAGCCGTTGATGTCGGCGTTGAGCGTGAAACCGGCCATGCTGGACAGTTTGCGCAGTTGTGCGGACTGCTTGAACGAGAGGCGTTCCGCAGGGGCCAGAGGCGGCAGAAGCGAGAACAGCGGCTCGTTCTCACACAGTTCCGTCCAAGTCTCCGGGATACGGAAATCATCGGACTCGGCGGCGGTATTCTCTTCAACGGTCTTGTCAACCATGTTTTCTCCTATCTGAAAGCATTGAAAATCTCCTATCTTCCGTCAACGAAGAACGGGAAAAGACCGGAACCCCCGGATAGGAGAAACAGGGGTCCGGCGTCAGAGCGAAGAGGAAACAGCCTCGATCAGGACTGCTTCATCTTCGAAGCCTCGAAGAACACAATCGGCTTCTTGCCGGTGACAGTCTCTACCTCGCCGGTCATGCCCTGCTCAACGAAATCATCGCCAGAGAAATCAGGACCGCCATCGAAGGTCACGGAAACCTTGCGGAACAAAGCGCCGAAACGGATGTCCGAATCATCATCTGCGGACTCCTGAGCCAACAGGAACAGGCTGAACGTCTGCGGCTTCTTGGTGATGTCCACGCCGACGCCGCCTTCCTCGTCATTGCCGTTGTAGATCAGCTTCAGAGTGTCGCCATCCAACTGCAACGACTTCGCGGTGATGGTGCAGGTCGAATCGGCGTAAGTGGTGCGCAGGTTCTTACGTGCCCACGAACTATGCGTGGTCGCGTCGCCGCCATCGAACGAGAACGAAATCTTGTTGTCGGTGGAAGTATGCCCCAGATTCTTCCAAGTGCCACCACCACTGCCCGCTGGAATGGTGTCCGAGTTCAACCGGAACGCCTTAGCGCCGGAAGCCGGAAGAGCGGTTCCGACCGGAGCGTAGAA